>Ga0123352_10015653_pt1 | contig 12076 bp, 6 predicted proteins | sample TergutLab28metaG_FD_89700 | JGI IMG/M metagenome (GOLD analysis project Ga0123352, IMG submission 89700) | Labiotermes labralis P1 segment gut microbial communities from Petit-Saut dam, French Guiana - Lab288 P1 | ecosystem: Host-associated > Arthropoda: Insects > Digestive system > Gut ... | reverse complement strand
TTTAAGCCTGAAAAACAGATTTTATAATCAAACATTCCCAGAAAACTGAATGTATGTACATTCAGTCATGTAACAAGGTACTAATTTCTGGGGTAATTCAAGTCATAAAAAAAAAATTTTTAAAATTAAAAAAAAAAAAAAAAAAAAAAAGTCAGAAAGAAAATTCTGGTTCAAAGATGTGCAATTAACAGCTAGACTCACATAAACTCAACAGTGTGGGTGTTGTCTACTGTCCCTCACTTTATTTAATGCACTAATGACATCTGAAAATTTGAAGCATGATATGCCAAATTTTTTAAGGGATATAAGCAAATACAGGTAAGTACTGTAAGTAATACTTCACATTTGTTTGAAAATGGCAGCACAAATAGATACTTATTTCATTATATACGACTGCTTTAAACACACAGCATTCTGTCTCCATTTGGAAAAACATATTATTCAAATGAAAACTTACCTAAGTTCTTTCAATGGCGCATATATGTATACTTTTACTAGAAAGTGTACATGGCATCTGTCAGGCTTAATACTGGTACATATAATAATGTCTAGTTTTTTTATAAAATGAAGTGTCGCATTCATTAAAGATACGATCATATACCAAATATGCTAAGCTGCTGAAAACGAACCAAAAATATTCACTAACCAGAAGTTAAATCTTGCTGGTGAATAACAATTTATATTTGAGGGTTGTTTGCCCATGCATCTTCCTCATGAAATAAAGTGAAATGCCAACTTGATGCAGCTAGGTAATTTTATTGATGTAGTCTTCGCTCGACATGTTTCGGGTACATACGCCCATCATCAGGAGCATTACATGTTGAGTTGCAGCATATGGTTTTCTGCACCGAGTTTTTGGATGGGTGGTGGTCTTGAGAGCCGCTGCGTAGGTCGTGTTTATGGAGGTCGGCTCTCAAGACCACCACCCATCCAAAAACTCAGTGCAGAAAACCATACGCTGCAACTCAACATGTAATGTTCCTGATGATGGGTGTATGTACCCGAAACATGTCGAGCTAAGAATACATCAATAAAATTACCTAGCTGCATCAAGTTGGCATTTCACTTTATAACAATTTATATATTCAATGACCATCAACAAAATAAGGGATATGATAAAGAAATTTACTGTTATCCAATCCCCATAAATACAATAAAGTTAAAAGTAGGTTACAGATACCTCGACAAGCCTGGCTGTATTTTTAAAATCAATACAAGTGCTGGAAGACAAGATGTATCAAATCAAATGTATCATGTGAGTCTTCTCAAGGATATTTCTTTGGATTTTACTACTAACACCAGGTTACTCTCAGTACACACCAATTGTATTTACTTACTAATTTTTATCATTTAGCTTATACTATTTATTTTGTATATATAACATTCCATTCTAATCTATCTTATGCTACACAATAAAGAATTTCTATGTACAATGCTTCCTCTCCCTCTTCCTCAACAATGCACAGCTTCTCCCACTTGGTATTCCACTTGCATTTCATATTTGCTTAGGTTTTTCAGTTTTATAATACTGACATAAATAGTTACTTCATTACATGCTACCAACTTTTCATTTTGAAACACTTACTGTTCAAAAATTTGTGTCCCCTTTATTGTGTGTCTTTACATTTCAACAGCATGTGTACCGTGTTCTTTATATATGAATTGAAGAGGAAAGACAAGAGCTGATCAAACAATATACCTGAGAAAATCAGGACCAAAATAACATTAAGAATCGGACCTATGAAGATTACATTGTTTCAAACACTAATACCTACATTACCTACACTAAACTGTAAACATTTCTTCTCAATACAAAACTGTGAATGTCTAACCTGTTCCTCCAAACGGGACTTCTCTTGCCTCAGCCCTCTATTGTCTTCTTGAGTTTTCTGATGGGCTTCCTTCTCTGCACTTAGCTGCCTCACAAGTCCTTCCCTTTCCTGTTGCAACCGCCTCCAATCCTCAGGGCTAGTCTTGCTGGACCGTTCAACCAAGAAGTTCACTCTCTGCCTCAACCTACACAGTACACAGGTTGGTACACTGAACTTTATATTTGACACAACAGTGAGGAGGCATTGTTCACTCAACAGTTACAAAGCCCATATGAAATCAGCAGTTTTATATCTTTCACACAAGCAATGTAAGCACTGGTATCTATCCTTCATGACGGCATATTAAGCTAAGACTACAAGAAATTATGTCACTAAGAGAATATATATTTCAAATCCTAAAGCAACTGCAGAAATTAACTATTAATTTCCATGTTTATTAAAATTAACCTTTTAAAGCCTATATGTTACATGATGCACCAACAGGTTCAACATTCAACAACTGTACACTCTGTCCACATTGTATTTATGTGTTCTGTATTTATCTGAGAACAAACAGTGACTTCTGTCCCATGCAACATAAATTGATTGGTTTTTATAACCAAGGCGAAAAGTGTTTACTGCGTCGTATGAACTGGGTCTTCAAATAAAGCAGTCTGCGCTTTGTCTTTAAAAGGTTAAGAAAAGTTAGAGATATCCTTGATATAAACACCAATTTATAGTAAAAAAAACCTGAATGTCCTTGTAACAATGCACAAAGTACTTAGAAGGGTGTTCATGAAGTGACAATTATAGTCAGCATTACACAAACCTTCCAGCTTCCCCACGAAGTGCAACATTCTCAGCAGTCATAGATTCAACACGAGCTGAGAGATCTGTGCTAGATTCCCGCAAAGGACCTAGTTCCTTTTCCAACTTCTCCACCTGCTCTAGCAATCCAGAAACTTTAACTTGGAGACCATCCCTCTCTGCACGCAATATACGATTACTGTCTGTTATTGCATTCAAAGTCTCAAGCTTCCTTAACAGCTCGGAGTGCCTGGCAGCTGTAACCGAAGAAGTTTCAATCCTTTCCTGTTCTACAGACAGTGATTTCTTTGCTTCTTCTACTTGTTTTTCAAGATATTCCTGCTGTGTCTTCAAACGAAGGTTTTCAGTACGCAGGACTTCATATTTTGAGACAGCTATATCCTTCTCTTGACGAAGGTACTTGACAATCTGCAGTAACTGTTCAGAAGATCTATTTTCTTCTTCTGATAGGGAGGTATTCAATGAGCCACTAGATATATTTCCAATTGAAGAATCTGCCTGACGACCACTTGCCTGAAGAACAGAAAGCTGTGAACTCAGTGCCTGGATCTGATCATGTAGCAGCGCATTCTGAGAATCCATATCCTTTAACTGCTGACGTGTATCATTTAACTCCTGTTTAAGGTGTTCTTCTCTCACTTCCAAGTGTAAGCGCAATTCATTTAGAGTATTCTCAGTCTGTTCTTTAGAAAATCGAAGTTCTGACAATTCAGAATTCAATGCTGTAAGCTTTTCCTTCACAGAGGTTAATGTTTCAATATCAGCTGCATGAAGAACCACCTGTAAAAAGAAGAAGTCAAAAATCTACACCCAAATTTTTAATGCAAATAACATACTGAACCTGACATGTTTTTGAAACAATCTTCTAAACAGTCATAATCTTTAATGTCTTCCACAAGATTAAAATATAGCAACCATCCAACTTTTGAAATCCTGAATCAGATGTAAGGGAATGCTGAACAAACCTCAGCAACCAGTCTTCCAGTTAGATAATATGAAAGTTTAATACAGCCAATATCACAGCCTACCACAAGACACAATCCAGAGCCAGGCGTATACACTGCACATGCTCTTAACATATTACATACTGGACCACCTGATTAAATGTAATGTAACAAACCATGATGCACAACTAGACAGTTTATGATACAGGTTCAAAATAAGAAATTATAATCTATGTCAGTTGCAGAAAATTAGAATTTGTATAAATCTGTCTCTACTTCTTAGTTTGTAGATGCATAGAGAAAACAGTGAAGCACACTTGCTGCAATGGGTAACCTATCACAGTGCTAAGCCCAGACTACAGTTGTTTCACTGCAACATTAACCTTTCACCAGCAGGGTCAATATTTAAATCTCTGCACATCCTTTATATAAATCATGAATATTATCTGAACCAAAAAAGATAACATTATGAAATGCACAGAATTTTGTGGGGGAAACAAATGGAGATTGTGCAGCATATCTTAAAACATGCAACATCCCTGTTCCCGTAATATATAAACACATAAAACACATTTCTTAGGTTCTAGCCATATTTAGTCATTATGGTGGCTTGGCACCAAGAATTTGTGTACCCCAGCCACACAACTACAGAGTACACTTTTTTTGAGCCTGCAGTGTCATGAGAATTCACAAACAGAGGTTCATATGTTAAGAGGAAAAACTCACCTCATGTGCATACTTCTCTTCAGCAGCTTTTAGACTTCCTGAAAGTGATGCAAGATGAGACTTGGCTTCAATCAGATCATTTCTGGTTTGCTCAAGGTCAGATAGTGCTGATGCCAGCTCATTTCGGATCTTGGTTAGCTGCTCGTTTAGTTCTGCTGTTGAATGACTTGTACCAGTACACAGTTTGGACAGCTGAGAATTTAAATCTGCTACACGCTGCTTCAACTGTTCTTCAATATTCCTGCTTTCTAACAGTTTCTTCTCTGTAACTTCCCTATACTGATCAAACTTTATTGTAACTTCCTTCAGTTGCTTCTCTGTACCCTCAGATACCTCACAATACTGTTTAACATGCTGTTTTGAAGAAGCTAGTTGTTCCTGTGTCGATTTCAATTCACTCTGGCTTCGATTTAACTGTGTTTCTATTTCCTTCAGCCTCTTTGCCAAAAGTTCAGCTTCTGATGGTGTCTTCTGAGCAGGAGGAGGTGCTGTTATTTCTTTAATTCTCTTGGTCAGTGACTCAGCTTCTTTCTTTTCTTTGGTCAGCTCTTCCCTAACTGAGTTCAGTTCCTCTCTTGTTCTAGCTGCAAGTCTAGCCTCTTCTTCTTGACGTTTCTTTGCAACTTCTAACTGACGCTCCATGTGGGAAGACAGTTCACGGAACCGATCTTGCTCCTCCTGTAATCTCCTCCTAAGTGCACCACATTCTCTCATCGTTTCATCAAGTCGTCCCTCCAGTCGCAACTTCCCTTCCGTTTCTGATCGTTCTAAACTGGTGCGGATAGACTCCAAGTTTGCCAACAATATGCTCTGACTCTGCTTTGTACGATTCAACACTTCTCTATCCTTCAAGAGACGATCTTTGGTCTCCTGCAACAGCTGACATTCTCCCTTCAGATTTTCCAAAGCCACTTCAGCTTTGGACAGCTTGGCCTGAGCATCCAATGTTTCATCTTTCAGGTGCATGATAGTTTGCTCATGCTTGATTATAGTTGAGTTATATATTTTGTTTTTCTCTTCCAATGCAGTAATTTGTGATTTATAAACAGCTGTATTGGCACCGAGAAGTTTAAACCTTTCATCATTGTATTCAGCCTGAGAAAGAAGCTTAGAATTCTGGGTACGGAGTTCTCTAAGTTCAGTTCTCATGCTATCTAGTTCTTCAGTCAAAATTCGTTCATTGGTTTGACGTTCTGTTCGATATACATCTGTTTCTTCTTTAAGTTCCTTAAAAGCTTTCTGAGATTCTTCTACTTTAACTTTCAATTCCTGACAAATTTTTTCTTTTTCCTGAAGAACTTTTCCTTCACTATCTAAAGTAGATCCTTTATGTGGCTCTGGAGACAACTGCTCTGTCAGCTTTATTGGACTGCTACCTCCCTCCATCTGTTGTTCATACAGTGTTCGATACATGTCCCGCTGTCTAAGCAAAGTGTCCATCATTTTTGCATGTTGCTCGTTGTTCTCCTCCAATTCCTGTACCTTCTTTGCATACTGGTCTATTTTAGCTTGAATTTCTTCAGGGTTAAACTCACTCTGAAGCTTCTCTGTTTCTTCATGTTTTGTACTCAGTTCTCTCACAAGCATCAGCAACTTGTGGTTCTGATTTTGAAGTTCTTCAATGCTACTAAAAGTAACAAGTTCCTGTGAAATCACTTCAGAAGACCTAGTAAGGTCCAAAGAAGACTCAGGCACATGCCTTGGCCCAGCAGCAAAACCAGCTCGAGCTTCTTCAACTTCTTTCAGCAGGAAGCACACTTGCTTTGCCAAATCAACCACTTCCTGTTTCAAACGCTTATTTTCTCGGCTGTGGTGACCCTCCGCCTTCCGAGCTTCGGCAGCTTCGTGACGTAACTTATTACATTCCATAATATACTCATCAATCTGTTTGGTAAGTGTGGCCACATTTTCAAGAGTACGTCCATAATCCTCACGCTGCTTTTGAAGAATTGGTGCTTTCTCCTCAATTTCTCCCATGATGGTTTCAACATACAGCTTTAAACTTTTTGTTTCCTCCTTCTGCATGGACAGTTCTTCACACACTGCTACATACTGACTGTAAATCTGTGTCAATGTCATGCCCGTCTTGATAAGACGGCTAGCAGCAGCAGCTGAGGGTGATAAACCCTCAATTGCGGCTTCCAGTGTTTCTTGTTTTGCTGCTTTCACTAGCTCATTTGCATCTTGTAGTTCCTTCTTTAGAAGAGTGATGCAGTCTGTTTTCTTTGCCATTTCTTCTTCAAAGAGCATTTCCTTTTTCTTCCCCTCAGTTTCAAGGTCTCCATACTGTTTTGAAGCATCTTGTAATAATATCTGTAATTCTTTAACAGCATTTGAAAGTTCTTCTGATTTGGCAGTAGCATCATCACTCATTCCTATAACAAAAACAAAAACAAAAAAATAGCATATAACATAAAATTGTGACAGTAAAATTAAGGTATGACAAATACTAACCATGTCAAATAAAGATGAATTTCTATGATATATACCACCCACTTTGTAGTGAATCTCTTACGGTGAATCCACTACATTTTCTGACTTATTGCAGCTATTTATTTTCAATGGCATGTCACATAAAACAAAATTCCCTGCATATTTTTCCACATCACTGTTCAAAATACCAGTGAGATCCAGAATGTGCTGTGAAAACGTTTCAACAGCGCCACTACTGCCAGCTGTTACCTTTGGAATGCAAACAACCGATTAAGCATTCACAGCCCAATGAACAGAATTTTCTTCAATAATTTATGCTGAACATATGCCTATTCATGTACTTATTTGTAAAACAACAATCTAATAGTTTCTTGTGCTACATCTGTCACATTCACTGAATATCTTACTATTTTTACAGAAGCAAATACCAAAATGACTTAACTTAAAATGCAAACTCTCCCACAGGTAATACGTTCATTAGCTTCAAAATGGGCTATACCACACGCTCAGGTGGAATTACAAAATGTATGGATCAACAATAGCCTTATCCTACCCTACAATTTTTGGTCCAGAGACACTGGATGTGGTGTAAATTTTTGTGCATCCATTCAGTTGTAAGTGGTTCACATTCTCTTGCTGTTCTTTTGATAATAACACAACTCATAAACTGCAAAAGAAACTAGTAATTTTAGGTCAAACAGATGCAGGCTGTGGTGTACACTTTTGTGCAACCACTCACTTGTGATTCAGATGCTGCTGCAGTTCATTTGGTAAACACACAATTCATAAATGCACAAAACATCAGTAACATTAGGTCTGAAAATGATGTGCATTTTTGTGCATGCATTCAGTTCTAAGTGGTCCAGATTCCACTGTGGGCCATTTGTTAACAACACAATTCATACACTCCACAAGACATCAATACCTTCCCCCTTCCGCTCTTCAGGACTTAAAAAATAAAAAAAAGCAGTTAATGGAACAAATGTAATATGAAGACAGGGGTTTAATAATTTGTGAAAAATTTAAAGCTTTCAAATGTAGCATTAAATCTCCAACATCACACTAATAAGAATCAATAACAATTACAGAACATCATGCAGTAATTATTTTCACCAATGCACTTGAAATATCACACTGCAGATATCATGCACTATTTTCCGCGCTGTGACGTTAGCTGTAACAAATGCCAATGTCTATGTTATTACATGACACTTTACAGAACGGAACTGAACTGGAAGAATCGTTGAACTAACCTTTGTAAATCTGTGCTAGATGTGCCTGCGCTTTCAGTTCCTGCTCATAAGAATCACGCAATTTGCTTTCACTTTCTCGCTGTGATACCAGTTTCTGCATCGCTGTCTCCAATTTCTGAACTAGAGTGGCATTTGCAGATTTAAGATCCTCAATTGACTTGTTAGCAATATGAAGCTACAAAAATAAAATGCAAATGTTGATTGAAATTGAGTGATAAAATTCATAGACATAAAGAGACTTGACCATTTAAGAGTTAAATTATCAGCACCTCAATTTCATGCATATTATTACAAGTACATTCTTCAGACAAAAAGAAAAGAAAACAACTGAGATCCTTGCTCATTACATGAGAGCCAGCAGGTGGCATGTTTGAAATTTGATACCAATTCAGTCCTCCTACTAGTCAGTTTTGCTGCTAACTGTAATTGCACCCCAATCCTGACATACAGATGACAGAAATGAGGTCACAGACCAATTCTTACTTCCTCAGTGATTTGTGACAGCTCAGTCTGTAGAGTAAGAAGCTTATTTGTATGTTCCCGCCTCACAGCCATAAGTTCAGCCGCATGTTTGTTTAGATCTTCTGTAAGATTCTGAATCTGTTTCTTGAGATGTTCATGTTCTTGATTCATCTGTTTCTCCCTATACAGAAAAAAGAACACAAGGTCATGTTGTGCTCAACTAGAGATCATCCCACATGAACATATGGGAGAAAGGAAATACAGTTCCACACATTCTGTCCATAGAACTTGATCACCTTCATGGATGGCTACTGCACATCCCAGTACCCACAGTGAAGAGGAGACTGATGGGGTCCAACAATTGATCTGGGTATGGTGGTGAAAAGAAAAATCCTTGCTAATGCCAGGAATCAAACCCATAATCCAGCCTGTAGCCTCATCATTATACTACCTGAGAGTTCTCTCATTTAATATCAAACAGATTTCAACACTGCTGTGGACTGACATTTAACATGAATGGAAACACATCAAAATGTATTTTAAAAAAATATTTTCTTACTTGTAATCAAGAGCAACCTGTTGACTTTGGACACCTTCATATTTGGCAATGGCTTCACATTTGGCATTGATGGCAGCTGTCAGCTGATTGTTCAGCATTCTGACATCCTCTTGCGTACGTTGTAATTCTGTATTCCGCCTGTCAACCATCCTCTGAAGGCTATCGCGTTCATCAACAGCACTGTCACGCTGTTGGCGGAAATCTAAACTCTCCTGTTCTAACCTATTACAACAGCATTATTTGCAACAAGTCTGAATGTGTGTCTAAATGATTGTGATTATGTATATATTTGTGATTTTATATATATATATATATAAAGGTGAGACCCAAAAGTTTTTAGACAACTGTTATAAAACACAGATAACTTCTTATGTGGACATGATTTATTTTCATTCTTCAAAATACATTCCTCCTTGATCAATACATTTGTTTGCACATTCCTTCAACTTCTTCATGCCCTCCAGGAAAGCAGTGTTTGAAATGTTGTTAAGGTCCCTTGTCACTGCACACTGAATTTCTTCCACTGTTTGAAAATGCCAACCTTTTAAGGAAAATTTTAACTTGGGGAAGAGAAAGTAGTCGACAGATGCAAGATCTGGCAAGTAAGGTGGGTGGTGGAGAACAGCAACGCTCCTGTTCGTCAGAAACTTCTTTACAATTGAAGCATTATGAGATGGCGCATTATTGTGAATAAGGAACCAATCACTGGATTGGAATTTGGCCGTTCTAACTTGTCGAATTCTCTTCAGTAGCCGATCCACAACACCCACGTAGAATTATGCATTTACTTTCTGCCCTTCAGGGACAAACTCTTGATGAATTACACCTTCTGTGGTAAAAAAAAAAATAAAATAAACATCGTCTTCACTCGCGATTTTTGAAATCACAGTTTCTTTGGTTTTGGAGAGTTTTGCCCTACCCATTCTGCACTCTGTCGTTTGGTGGCCAGATCGTAGACGAAACACCATGTTTTGTCACCGGTAATGATATTTTCCCAAAAACGTTTATCTTGTCCCATTAAAAGAAGATCCTGGCAGTAAACAACGCGTTCTTGTTTCTGCTCTGTGGTCAAGGCGTGAGGAACAAATCGCGCGCAGATCTTTCTTTTTCCCAAGCCTTCGGTTACAATCCGGCAAACTGTCTCCTTACCAATATTCAAAAGATCTGCAATCACTTGGACAGTGGTACGACGGTCTTCTGTCAGCAGACAACAAACAGATTCCACGTTTTCGTCTGTTCTGGCAGTCGAAGGATGACCACTTCTGGCATCATCTTTCACGTCCTCCCTTCCGTCTTGAAAGTGAGCATACCACCAATACACATTAGCACAACCCATGACAGCACTACCATAAGCCTTATTAATCAGTTCGATTGTTTCCACAGCACTTTTACCGGCTTTAACACAAAATTTAATTGCTACTCTCTGCTCCTCCATGATGCTGATGGCAAGGCAAAAAATCTTCACTTGCAAAACAAGTTCGTACTCACAGACCACTGAATGAAAACCGTTGAAGCCTGGTCACACGTTACATGAGGCATAGTACTACGTAGTTATGGTGTCGGCCGCTAGATGTAAAACACAGTACTCTTTTAAAACAACTCATCTAAAAACTTTTGGGTCACACCTTGTATATACGAGGATAATTCAAAAAGTTTCTGCACTTTTATATTTTCGCGGGAAACAGTGAGGATGGGAGTATTAGTAATTGGTCGTGTCTGAGAGTGTCATGTGACTAGTCAATCAGGCAAGCCAGCTGACCTTGCAGTTTAGTACAAGAGTTGTCACGCTATAGTGAAGATGGCTGCGAAACTTATAAATTGCACCAAAGAGGAACAGCGTTCGGTCGTACGCTTTTTGTGGGCAGAAGGTGTGCAGGGAGCACAAATTCATCTCTGCATGTGTGCTCAGTATGGGGATAAAGTTCTCTCTCGTAGAATCGTCTATGAGTAGACTGAAATGTTTGAAAATGGCCGCATGAGCGTGACGGATGCAGAGCGCTCCGGACGTCCAGCTACAGCCACAGCCACGAGGAATGAAGAAAGAACCCTGGAAGTGATTCGTGAAAACGGAAGAATAACAGTCGAAGAGGTTGCAGGAAGGCCGAATATGAGTGTTGGTTCTGCCTATTCCCTGATTCATGACAGCCTTAAGTTCAGTAAAGTGTGTGCCAAGTGGGTGCCTAAGTAACTGACAAGAGGAGTGTAAGCGCAAGCGCTTACACGTTTGTTCCCGACACTTGGCCCATTATCGTGAAGAAGGTGACAACTTTCTGCAGAAAACAGTCAATGTTGATGAAACATGGATTCACCATTACGAGCCTGAAAGAAAGTGGCAAAGTATGGAATGGAAGCATCCATCATCTCCTGTAGCAAAGAAATTCAAGATGCAACCGTCGTTAGGAAAGTTGATGTTGACCGTCTTCTGGGACTCTCAAGGGCCTATTCTCGAAACCTATCAGGAACGTTGAACAACTGTCACATGTGCAATATATTGTGACATGCTTCAGTGAGAACTGAAACCCGCAATCCGCCCTAAAAGAAGAGGAAAACTGTCAAAGGAAATTTTGTTGCTGCACAACAACACCTGCCCCCACACTGCAGCCCACACATTGGAAACCCTCAAACAACTGAAGTGCGAGGCTATGGAACACCCAGCTTACAGTCCGGATTTAGAGCCATCTGATTTCCACCTTTTCTGACCGCTCAAAAATGCTTTACGGGTAAGACGATTTTCATGTGATGATGATGATGTGAAAGCAGCGGTGCATCAGTGGCTACGCACTCAACCAAAAACATTTTTTGCTGATGGCATTAAAAAGTTGGTAGGACACTGGGAAAAATGCATCGCAAAGCAGGGTGACTATATAGAAGAGTGATGTACTTTTCTTTTGAAGTTCTTAATAAACAGAGTTAAAAAAAAAGTGCGGAAAACTTTTGAAGAACCCCCGTATACACACACATATAAGAGAGAAGGGGGGGGGGGGAAAACCGCTTTCAAAAAGATGAAAAAACCCTGTTACTGTTGGCAAAAAAAAGGAACTTTTAAAAATTTTACAAACA
>Ga0123352_10015652_pt1 | contig 12076 bp, 4 predicted proteins | sample TergutLab28metaG_FD_89700 | JGI IMG/M metagenome (GOLD analysis project Ga0123352, IMG submission 89700) | Labiotermes labralis P1 segment gut microbial communities from Petit-Saut dam, French Guiana - Lab288 P1 | ecosystem: Host-associated > Arthropoda: Insects > Digestive system > Gut ... | reverse complement strand
TTCTACGCATTGAATTTTGTAGTTGCGATTTAATGTTCGATGCGTTATAATTATATTAGCTTTTGAAACTGACAATTTGACAAATTGGAGGTTCAAAAACTATGAGAAATCCTAATGGATATGGGAGTGTTATTAAATTATCTGGTAATCGTCGCCGTCCTTATCGAGTGAGAAAAACAATCGGTTGGAATGAAAAAGGGCATCCCATTTATCAGACTTTGGGTTATGCTGTTACAAGAGAAGAGGGTATGATACTTCTTGCCACTTTTAACAAAGACCCCTGGGATGTAGACAAGTCTAACATGACCCTTGCCGAGTTATTCGAGTTGTGGTTGGAGCGTAAATCATCAAAAGTAGGCGTAGCTACTTTGGGCAACATGAAAACCGTCTACTCCACCCACTGCAAAGCGTTCCAAAAATTCAAATACGCCAGTATTAAAGCCTATCAAATGCAGGAAACTATCGACAACTGCGGATATGGTTACTCAACACAAAATTTCATCAAAGTATTTTGGCGGCATTTGGATAAATTTGCATTGGAACTGGATATTACAACTCGCAACTATGCCAACCTGTTGACATCTGCACCTGCCGCTGTTGAATCCACTAAGCTACCTTTCACGGATGCAGAAATTCAAACCATGTGGCAAAACCAATCATCCCCGTGGGTTGATTCGGTATTGTTTTTACTCTACACAGGATTCCGAATTTCTGAAATGTTGGACTTGAGGACGGATAACATCAACCTCGAAAACGGCACTATGAAAGGTGGCACAAAAACAAAGGCAGGGAAAGACCGCATTGTACCAATTCACTCAAAAATACGCCATATTGTCGAACGTAGAATGGAAGATGGTAACACGTACCTATTTTCATACAACGGCAAGAAATGTGGCAACACCACTTACAGGACGTTTTGGCGTGACATCATGGACATGGTAGCTATGAAACATACACCCCATGAATGCCGTCATACATTCCGTTCTCGCCTTGATTCAGCAGGGGCAAACAAGAGGTGTATTGACTTGATGATGGGTCATCAGTCCGGGGATATTGGCGAACGCATCTATACCCATAAAACACTTGAGGAATTAAAAACTGCTATTGAATTGTTTAGTTGATAGATTGAACTAGACCTGTATTAGACACATGGGTGTTGATATTACAGGGGTTAGAGGGGTTTTGGAAGTAATTTATATTTGCGAAGGAGGAACATTATGAAAGTAGGCGCGCAAATATATGTGAGAGGTTCGATTGAGGCGGTAGAGTTTTATAAGGAGGCTTTTAATGCTTCATTGGGATTTTATGAATATTTTGCAGACGGAACGCCCGAGGACGGGTATCAGCACGCTTCGATAATGGTGAGAGATACGGAGATTCTGGCATTATGTGAGAATGAATGCTATACCTCGAATGTTGTCGGGCATCCGGTAATGCAATTTAATTGCAGTTTGGGAACAAAAGAAGCCGTTTTGCAAGCGTATAAAGTTCTAAGTAAAGAAGCAATTAAAAATGAAAACCCAAACGGGCCGGTTGCCGTTCCGTGGGACGAAAGCGAACAATATTTCTCTATAATAGATAAATACAATATTTGGTGGGGGATAGGTATATCGCTATAAATCTGAAATTAAGCTCCGGCAGCACAAAAAGCCCCAAACATCAGCCGTTTGGGGCTTTTTGTGCTGTAGGAACATAAAGTTTTTAAAGAGAATGCTTATACTATGGTTGTAAACTGAAACTCTTTAATAATTTTTTCAAATCTTGCCTGCTCATGCTCCATTATTGGCATTGAACAGTTATAAAGAACATGTTGCATAACATCAGCATCTAAAAGCACTTCATCAAATGCAGAAAATTTGCCACTTTTTGAACTGTGATTGTGAATTGCAGAACATATCATTTCCGTTTCTTTGTGGTTTGTAACTTGTAAATCATCAAGTACCTCTTTAGCAAGCAAAGCACCTAGTACAGCATGATTGTCGTGATTTCCGACTTTATAAGTATGTAAGTCATGAAGCATACCGGCCATAGTTGCCAATTCTACATTTTCACCACGTTTAAGGGCTATCAATGCACATGCTTGTGAAACCCCGTACAAATGAAGATATGCACAACGGCGGTTTTCAGTATCGTCCATATGCAATAGAATATTATCAATGTATTTTCTCAAAATCTCAACTCGATTCTCCATTAGTGCCTCCCTAGATATAAATTTTCTTAAAAACTCTTCACTACAACTATAGCATTCCTACGTGCATAATGCATCTAAAATAAAAGGGAGTTTAGAATGGTGTGGTTGTATCAATCCCAACGTACAAACGCCCGGTTTTCATTACAACTTTGATACAATCACAGGAAGCCTCTAAACGCTTGATTTCGAGGCTTCCTACTTTAATTGGAACATAATTTTAGTTAAGATTTCATAGGAAAACAAGGTGTGAATACAAGAACATCCCATTTCCATTTGCACCTTTGAACTTTTTATTCACGAACGAACTGAATGATGATAGAGTTAACTGGACAATCATAATTGACATTTTTGTTCTCTAAATAACGGGTCTGCGAATCCTTCAACTGATATATTTTTTTTGGAGAGGAGCGTATTACGATGGAACAAATTGACAGGCTTAACAAAGCGATACAATACATTGAAGAAAATTTGCAAAAAAGCGTAGATTATAAGGAAATAAGCAAAATCACACTTTCCCCGATATCTTCGTTCCAACGGTTTTTTGCTTTAACGACGGGCATGGCACTTTCTGAGTATATCAGGCGCAGAAGGCTGTCCAATGCAGCGAGTGACTTGTTGCAAACAAGCGACAAAATAATTGACATTGCCGTTAAATACAGCTACGAATCGGTTGATGCTTTTAGTGTTGCTTTTAAGCGTGAGTATAATGTTTCTCCGTCTTTTGCCCGACAAAATAATATATACTTTGAGCCATTCCATCGTATGTACTACATCCTCTCAATTAAATATCTCAAAGGAGAAGTGAAAATGAAAAAGATTGCCAACAACCGTAAATTATGCGACGGAAATCAAGGCCACAATTATGAACTGGTTGACTGCATAAAATTTATTTTGGAATGCAAGGGGTGGGGTGACAAGCCTGATTTTTGGGATATTGCTGCCCTTACCGGTGACGCTGTTGCGCAAGTATATAACCGAAACCCGGCAACAGGTACTGAATATTGCGTGTCCGGTTACATGAACGGCCCCGCTCATATCAAGTATATTTTCGATGCGCTTGGATATGAGCATGAATATGTCGTTGCTGCAAAATTGGGAACGGACTTGCAAGTCATTATACAAAAAATCGTAGCGTCCATAGACAATGATATTCCTGTATTGGTCAGGACGAACATGTACGATATACCCGGTTGGCTGTCTGACGTTGGGACGCATTGCCTGATAACGGGTTACGATCAATTAGGTCAGGTCATTAAGTTATGGGTGGGTGAAAGCGAAGAAACCATTGATTTCATTTTGACGGGTAACAGCAAGCTCGACTTGATTTTTGTAAGCGAAAAACAGCGTGATGTTACGTTAGAAGAAATATATCTGAAAGCAGTGGACAATACGCTTCAATGGCTTACATTGCCAGAGCGAAATGGTGTTTTCTTCGGTGCGGCAGCTTACCGTGCGTGGGCCGATGATATTGACGCAGGAAGATACGATGACAACAACCTTCCACTGTGGTCAAATTACTGTGTCTATGTGGCTAACTTAGCCACTAGCGGCGAAGCACCCACGTATATTTTTGAGAATCTTGCCGCTTTGAATCCATCATATACGCATTTAGTTTCATTAAGCGAGCAATTCCAAACACGGTTGCACTCCGAAATGCCGGGAGAAGATAAAAAATTGTGGACGATATTGGAAAAAATTGACGCAGGGATGGACACGGATAAAGTTAAAGCGACTATGCGCGATAAGGAAAAACGCGCCAAAGTTGCCTCCGCTCTCCGAAATTATGCAGAACGGCTCGACCATGCAGTAAGGTTGTTAAAACCTTAATTATGAAAACATGAATCTACCCCGCTTTTTAAGGCGGGGTAGATTTGTATTATTGTATTAAATTCAACGTACAAACGCCCTATTTGATGTTGACACACCAATTGGTACTGCGTTATAATTCATTGAGTAGAAAAAGTTTATTTCCATCAAAACATATTGGCAATTTTCCAAATTCTGCGGTTACGCGTACATACTATAGATTTAATCAGCTGCAAAGCTGCAAAATATTAATGAAAACACTGATAGGTGTATAAATTTTTTTCACAATGATGAAACTTTTTTTCAAAACACAGAATTGTTTTAACTAATTTTCAGAATAAATCACGATACATATGGTAAAAGCCCACTTTTATTTGCTTACACTTTTTCCAACTGGGGGATTTTACTACATATGAAAAAAATATCCTAAGGAGGATTAGTATGATGCAAGTGAAAAACAGAAGCGCAGGAAGGCTACCCGGCAAGCTGCTGGCTATTTTCCTGTCCGTTTGCATGGTGCTTGGTTCGATGCAAATGGCTTTTGCGCAGGACTACGACTATCCGGTCGCAGCTGACTATCCGCCAATAGTCAGCGATTACCCGCCGGACGATGAGGAAGAAGATGCTTCTCTTGATGCCTTTATCGTCGCCATCATAAGCGTAGACGCGGAATACGCCAGCGGCTATGGCGTTTTTGCAGAAGGCGAAACCATCTACATTTTTGCTGGCGAACGCCCCGGCTTTGTTTTTGCAGGCTGGGATGTACTGTCTGACAAAGATGTACAACTGGAAGTGTATTGGCTGGCGGCAACCAGTTTTACCATGCCCGCAGGCGATGTATTGCTTATAGCCAACTGGACATTGGCATTTGTACAAGCTAGCGGCCCTGCCATGTTTAACGGCGGGCTGGTTGAAGGCGTAGATTTTATTACTTGGGACTTTAGCCAAGCAAACCCGGCTGGTAGCTCTGGTGTTGCGCCACAGTTCCAGCCGTCTGTAAGCACGGCACCAACCAACGCATCCAGCACAAGCATTGTTAGGCTGGGTGACGACGAGTTCCATTCACCAACATCTACCGCCTTTGTAGGCGAATATGCGCTACGGTGGGATGTTAATTTTGGCACCGGATTCAATTCTACCTCCGGTATTGGAAATGTTGCCGGTGCAATACCTCAAGTAGACGGCAGAAACCCCACTAGTATTGGTATGTGGATTAGGTTAGACGACCTTGATATTACAACCAATTTAACCAGGCTGGTTTTGGGGCTAAGCACACATCCGGAATGGTACCTCCCCCCTGTTGGTCTTAATTCGTTTAGGGGTTTTACGCCTGTGATTGGAAACGCCAATGGGCATGTGGGGTCTATCACCCACGACAATTGGTTTTTTGTAGAGTTTATCCTTTTCCCAACTTTTTGGCTCAATCATGGCCAAGCGGCACAAACTGCGGTAGGTTTTACAGTAGACCAGCAGCTGTATCTTCCTGTACGCAACCCTTTGCCTGGGGATTCTTCTGCAAGTTTCCTAAGCTTCCGTCACACAGACGGCAACCAGATGTCGGGCAACGGGTCGTTTTATATCAGTGGTATCACATTCTTTTATAACTACGACGAAAATGGCTATCCGTTTTACGGCACAATAGGGTCAGACCCGGACGGAGCCAAAATGGGGCACCATCTGTTTAATATCGCAGAAGGCCGCCCTACCCTACCGGCTGTAAGCATCGCGTTGGACGACGACAGCCAGCCGGAAATTGCAACAGTGACCATTGCCCCGTCTGTAAACAATGTGGCAATTAACCCGGATAGGCTAATCATTACCCTAAATGGCACTCAAATACCTGCTTCTGCATACACAGGCATAGTGACTGCGCAAGGCGGTATTTTGACCATTGACGTAAATGCGCTGCCAATTGTACATGGTGACAGAAATATTTTGCGTGTAGAAGTGTGGGATGCTGTAGGCTTTCGTAATCTTCAAACGGCAAACCTTACCTTTGAACCGGAATTTTTCTATATTTGGTCGGGCACAACGGTAGATCCAACAACATCCAAGACATTCACATGGATGTCTGAAGCACCACGTGTCAATATTTTCCCACACCCGCCTAACGAAATTCCACCACCGGCTGTTATTCGCATAGCGGAGCAAGGCACGGACAATTTCTTTTATGTATATGGCGAAACCAGGCGCATTACCTTTGATGGTACTGCTTACAGCGGCTGGTACACCCTATGTGACAGGCCAGTCTTTAGATGGGTATACAGGGTAGACCTCAGCGGGCTAGCCCCGGGTACTATCTATGACTACTATGTAGGCGATGGCGTATTTTGGTCGCCACGGCGCCAATTTAGAACCATGGAAGCCGATATAGATGAATTTACCTTCCTTATCTTGGGCGATATACAGGCAATAAATGACAGCCATACCATGGTTGGTTCTGCAAGGGGCACGGGCTTCCTACAAGATATCGCAAGTTGGGTAAGCGATATGCCAATAGAAGAACGCCCCGTATTTGGTGTTATCGTAGGAGATATTGTTGACCGTATGCACAGTTATCCGTTCTTCGCCCCTCCTTTCCGTGTAAATAATATGTTCCCGGAATACGCGAATATGGACATTGTCGGCATCATGGGCAACCACGAGTACTATATCAACCCACCCACAGCCGACAGAGGTTTCTACTACGGCAGTACCAATGTAAATTTTGTATTTGGGCTGCCAACCATGGATTTGCCGCCTGATTTTGATATTGGATTAATGGGCATGGCAACCTATGCGGTAAGATACGGCAATGTGCTCATGATAGCTCTAGACTGTGCGCATAGGTGGCCGGGGCTTACCCACGATGGTACACACCAACGTCCATTTAGAACTTTGGACGAACTGCATGCAGTGTATCACGAGCAAGCCAGGTTTATACAATGGGCGGTAGAACAAAACCCGGACGTTGACTGGATTATTGCCGCAGTGCATAACCCAATATTTAACGCCGGCTCGCCCCCTGTATGGAATGCAGCACAAAACAGGTATGTTTCTCCGTTTATCAACGGGTCAGAAATATTGCACGACGCATTTGAAAGATATGGCGTGCAAATCGTACTGCAGGGTCACGGCCACGTGGCAAGGCGTGTGCAAATGCAAGATTGGCGCAATAACCACAACCATTGGAGTGGTATAGGCAGCTATAGACCATGGGTACAATATGCTGGCGTTACGTATATAGAAGCCGGTGACCTCACATCCTTTAATGATAACAATGCCATTTTTATCGAAGCGAATGTAAGCGGAAACAGTATGACACTAACCATGCGCAACCACCGCTGGAACACACGTGAAATCATTACCATTTACTCCGACAGAGTGTTCCCGCTGGAAAACGATATTACAAACAAAATCGTACGCTCTGGTTTTGGTGGTACAAACGCTAACGTCACTTATTTTAACAATGTAAATAACCTGCGTAACAACGACCCCACACAGGGTTGGGCATTCCCAAGCAGCAACGCCGTACAAGACCGTTGGGTAGAGTTTGAGTTCGAGGGGCTTTTAACCGTTACCGGCATTGATGTGATGAACAGAGCCAACAACGATAACTTTACCTCCCGTATCAATATTCAACTGTTTGGTATCGACGGCGCACTTTTGCACGAAGAGGAACACACGATAATTACAGGCCGCGGCGCGGTTACAAGTATTCAGTTAAGCCAAGCAGTTGAGTATGTAGATGTTGTACGCATCACCAGCCTAGAAGTACCACCTGCAGGCGGCGGCAACAATGCCGGGCTTGTGAGGGTATGGATTTTTGGCTATGACCCGGCGCGTGGCATAACCATTACAGACGGCGGGGACGGAAGCAATGCAAATCCAAACCCGGCGTATACTGGCGAAGTGGTTACCATTTACGCGGGTACAAGATATAGCGAAGCATTCCTAAACTGGGAAGTGGTTGGAACTACACCTTCCGGTAGGGCAAGATACAATGTGACACTACAAGATTACACGTCACCCCAAACCCAATTTGTCATGCCGCCTGCGTATGTAGAAGTTAGAGCGGTTTGGGCGTCTACCGCAGGGGACTTTGCTGTCAATGTTATAAGCGAAGATGCTGTTGATGTCGTGGGTTCTGGCAATTATGCGCCGGGTACACGTATCACCATCAATGCAGGCGTTAGAGAAGGTTATATATTCCGCCACTGGATAGTTGAAACCGACCCTGCGAACACCACAGTGATATTGGTCAACGCCAATGCAATCCAAACAGAGTTTAATATGCCGGCTGCCAATGTAGACGTCACCGCAGTGTGGGAGAAACTCTCTGTCGTTACTGTTGTAAGCGAGGGTGCTACAGGCGCAAGTGGTTCCGGCCTTTATGATAGAAACCAGCGCGTTTATATTAACGCAGGCCAAAAACCCGGCTACTTGTTTATGGGCTGGACAGTAGAAACAGTGCCTAACAGCGTAACAATCAACGTGCCAAGCAATGCCGCAACCAACTTTGTTATGCCTTTGATAGGTATCGAAGTGACGCTTACTGCCAACTGGTCGCCTATTCAAACCGTAACGGTTATAAGCGAAGGGGCATCTGGCCATAGTGGTGTGCGCCAGTTTGCGGCAACGCAACAAGTAACTATTAACGCAGGCACTCGCCCGTTGTTCACCTTTGATGGCTGGACGATAGAAAGCGGAAATATAACGCTTGCAAATGCAAACGCAGCAGTAACTACCTTTATTATGCCGGCTTACGAAGACGTAGTAGTTGTCGCAAACTGGCGGCGCAACGACTTGCTGGTAGAGGGAACAGATTATATTATTTGGGGATTTGTTGACGGTCAAGCACCGCACTTTACCCAAGCTATTCAAACACCACAACACCCACAACATCTTCTGCAAAGCACGCATATTGTTAACCTAGGCGAAGATGAATCCCATCATCGCTCGTCTAATATTTTTATGAACGACACCGCATTGCGCTGGGATGCGACATTCCCATTTGATGCAAACTCTGCTATCGGAATGGCCGGCGGACAAATTCCACAAAACTCGGATGGGCGCAACCCCACCACCATTGGTATGTGGATTAGGCTTTGCGGCTTACAAACCGGGCCTGTTGGTTTAACCAGAATGCTACTTGGTGTAAGCCTTACACCGTACTCTACAACAGAGAGCTGGCGCGGCTGGTCAACCGTATGGCAAAACACCAACGGAAACGGGCCAAACGCTACGTCAACCAATGGCGGACTAGGTGCCGCAGGCGCTATCCAGCATAATGACTGGGTATGGGTCGAGTTCGAACTTAACCGAAGCTGGTTTGTAACCGCAGGTAGTGGCCCTTCACCGGCTGCAGGTTTCCCAAATTCAGGTTTTAACAACTACACGCCACTCTTCTTCCCAACTTTAGCCCCAGACGCGCCGATACCAAGCGGCACCACTTATGAAGGTGCATTCTTTGGTTTCCGCCACCAGGGCAGCCAATTGGTAGCTTTGGGCGAAACCGCACCACCTTGGACGCCAACCGCAGGTTCCATTTATATCGGCGGCATTACTTTCTTCTATAACTATAACGCGGCAGGTAACCCTGTATTTGCAGCATGGCAAGGCCCACGCTTGTACAATGTCATGGGCGACCCAAATGCACCAACAATAGATATTGTTGCAAACGAAGATTCCGTAGTCATTACCGTTACCGAACACGCCCATGCGATTGATACAGCCCGCAGCAGCGTAGAGCTGAACGGCACAGACATTTGGGACGAAGGCTTTGTGACCGTAAACGGCAACATCACCACTATTGATACTTCCGGCCTGGCAGGCGGTACGCACACCTTGCGTGTAAACATGTGGAATGTGTTCGGTTTCCGTACCGTAGAAATTGTAGAAATTGAAGTGACAGCGCAGCCAACCGGCTATCCTCCGGTATTTGTGGCACCAACGCCTGATACAGGAGTGCTTACGAATGGCGCATTGGATATCCACTACTATATCTTCTTTGGTATAGAAAGTGATACGCCTGTCACCTTGTCCATTTCCGATGGCGAGTTGCCAACAGGCCTTGCGCTTATTCAATCGCCAAGTTTGATAGCTGGGTATCCAACAGAACTGGGCACCTTTACGTTTAGCGTACGCGCGGCAAACAACGGTGGTTATGTAGAGCGTACATTTACCGTAACCATTGCAAACGAACTTTGCGAACCACCAACAGACCTGCCGCTGCTTACCATGGACGGGCTGTTTATATCGCCAACATCTGTTGTTATTCCAAATCAAAACTTGCCTACCGGCAGGCTTAATACAAATATCATCGGCAGCAGCGTTACGGGTAGGCCATTATTTATGCGGCATGGTGCTTACGTTGATGATGCGTTTGCATGGAGCGAATGGATACTTGTAGAGCACTGCGGCGTTCCAAATGCACCGGGGCAAGCCACACTGCCAAGAATGAGGCGCACGCCAGAAGGGTTCTGGCAAGTATTTAAGCCGGTAGTACCCGGCCTTAACACGTTTGAATTCTTCCAACCTGGCGTGGAACCAATCACCCATAGCGTAAACAGAGCTATCCCGTTAATGGGCGAGCTTGCGCTGGAAATCGAAGCACACGAGGCATATGAAGCGTTTGAGGAATTCGATTTTATGCCGCTGCTTGGTGCAGACACCCAGCTTAACGATGGTATATTTACAAGAAATGCAAGCCAAGAAACCATCTCTTGGACATTTGCGGGTACCCCGTTACTTGGCACTACACCACTTCAAAACACAGGGTTTGGCAATGCGGCCTTTAGCAACTTAATCCGCATGTACGACGGCGGAAGTTTACTCACGCTTAATGTGCCAAACGAGCCAACCTTCCTTATACCACACGACCCAAGCCACTCTATCTTCCAAAGCGTAGTTTGGGCAAACGGGCGCTTAGAGCTTCGTATCCATGATCACTACATTTTCAACGGTGTGGATCTTAGAAGACTGGACGATATCAATCAATTTGAAATGTTTGTTCAAGTACGCCGCCAACTGGGCGAAAACCCAGAAAAACCATTTGAAGGGTTTACATTTGTGCTGGATATAGGGCACGGCGGCAATAACTCCCCGGGCGCACTTGGGCCGATGGGCGACAGGCTTTCTGTAGAAGGCCACCGCTGGACAGAAAACGATATCAACTACGTTAACGTGCAAAATGTGCGCGAAAGACTTGAAGCACTGGGCGCGACAGTGGTTGTTACAGGTACACTATTTGACCCGGCATCGCCATACGTGGATGTTGACCTTTCGACAAGACGGTCGCAAACACAAGCCGAAAGGCCGGATGCGTTCATCTCTTTCCATGCAGACTCTATTCACAACGAGAATAACATCATTAACATCAAGGGTTACACAGGGTGGATTCAAACCAATATGAATGGTTTGATTAACGCCAGCGGCATGGGTGGCGTAGGCCAGGCATTTGCCGCGCATATGAACAACTATGTATGGGCGCTTCCACCTGAAACAACCCGCCTAAACCCGGGCGTAAGGTCTGCCAACTTTGGTGTAGTCAACCAATCGTGGACACCAACCGTGTTGATGGAAATGGCATTTATGCCAAATGTCGAGGACTTTAGATGGATGATTGACCCTGCGTCACAGGAGGTTTTTGCCGACACAACAGTAGAAGCGTTGCTTAGCTTCTTTGCGCAAGCATCGGTACAATTGCAAGCACCTGTTGTTACCCTAACAGACTCTGTTGTAAGCTGGGACGTTGTACCAAATGCCCGCGGTTATATGCTTTATATTAATGGCGTATTAAGGCCAGGGCTAATTACAGCAACCTCATTTGACTTAGCAACGTTGGGGCTTACCCCAGGGCCTTACGATATTCAAGTAAGGGCGATGGGGCTAGGGCAGTTCAGAAATTCTGAACTAGGCAATACGGTGATATATCCAACACCGGTTGTGTTTAGCCTACATGCATTCAACAACGGCGTAATCAATAACCAATCCCTAGCAGGCGGCGGTAATATCCGCATTTGGACACGTCTTGACGGTGTAAATGCACTGGTGCCTTACGCCGATTTAACCGTTACTGCTGTTTTACCAAACGGCGAT
>Ga0123352_10015651_pt1 | contig 12076 bp, 7 predicted proteins | sample TergutLab28metaG_FD_89700 | JGI IMG/M metagenome (GOLD analysis project Ga0123352, IMG submission 89700) | Labiotermes labralis P1 segment gut microbial communities from Petit-Saut dam, French Guiana - Lab288 P1 | ecosystem: Host-associated > Arthropoda: Insects > Digestive system > Gut ... | reverse complement strand
GTTCATTACCGCACTCACAAGCGTCCGCCACCTGTCTCTATCGTGGGCCAGCCCAATCCAGTCCATATACCCACATCCCACCTCCTGGAGATCCATCCTAATATTATCCACCCATCTACGCCTCGGTCTCCCCAGTGGTCTCTTTCCCTCCGGTTTACCCACCAAGACCCTAAACACCCCCTTCTCCTCACCCATACGCGCCACATGCCCAGCCCATTTCATTCTTCTTGATTTTATCACCCGCACAATATTGGGTGAGGAGTACAGATCATTTCAGGGTGGTGAGAACAGGAATACAAATACAATTAAAATAAGTAGAAATTACTCCACTTTTTAAAAATCATGTAGTTTTTGGTTAAAATTCGTGGCTTAATAATAAAATAAACTACCGCTGAGAAAAAAACATCGGAAGTTAAAAACTGTTGTTGGGAGTATGTGGAGTGATGTACATGGAAGGTACATGTGGTGAATTATGATCCAGATTGTTCAGCGGTGATAAGTATAATCCGTACAGTGAACTGCTACACACACTATATCATGGATTAATGCCAAATCCTGCAGATTACTTTCTCCACGCGTTACTCGACGACCTACTTCCTCGGTCCCTTATTTATTCTTGAGCAAAAAAGGCGTTCTTCTTATCTATCAGACAGCTTCCATCTTGTTGTGTATATTGCGCTCGGTGCCCTACTTCTTCTTCTGCAACCCCCTAAACAGGGCTCATGGCTCTTGGATAATCACACACATATATACACACATACACACACACATATATATATATAAACACACATACATATACATACAAATACAAATACACATACACATACACACGTACACGTACACGTGCACGTGCACATGCACATGCACATATATGTACATATACATATACATAGGAGTATTCGCCCCGATATAATTGTCATATTTTGGTTTTGTCGCAGCACATCCAAAATTCATCCAAATGTTACCATGGAGCACGGTGACTCAAACAGTAGCGTTTCTGGCACGTATGTAGGAGGTTCCTATTTCGAACCGTGGTCGGGACACCGATTATTCCTGAGGTTCTCAGTGATTTTCCTCAAGTTCCGGAACAGTGCGGCTAAAGTATGCCACAACCGTATAAGGAAAAAAGGGACATGTCCCAAAGAAAACCTGATGTTAGCAGCCACTGTCCTTGGGAAGCACGTATTTGAGACTGAACAAATAAATACATCATCACTACCACCATCAACGTCTTCCTCATTCAGGGCTACAGTTCCAGTGTCTGGCGTCTTTTTAAATGGATAAATAATGAGGTGTGTATAGAGTCTTTAAATTACATGATTAAATTAATGGTCTTATTAGTGAAAACTATTCTGTGTAACTACTTCACATAACACATTTTGTATACAAGAGAAAAACAAAGTAAATCGCCGGTGACTTCACAGACGTCAGCTTATATGGTCACCGAGTTTGGGATTCCACCAACAGATGGCAACAATACCAGAGAGACGATCAGACACACCGATGACGACATAATGTCTATAAGACAGTGACGTCACATTTGCCGGTTTCCGTTATTAGGAAAGAATTTTATCCATACAGGGCACAGATAGGAAGACTTTTCAATGGTAATTAAGCAGGTAAACTTCAGAGAAATATTAAATAGTGGTGATATGAAGGTGTTAAGCCCTTACACCAACTTGTCTCTTAAGAATGTTTCAAATTGGCGACGTCATTGTTCAGTAAATCTGTAATGAAGTTATAAGGAATTCTATAGGTATTTAGGCTTCCGTCGGCACTGAAGCCTCGTGCTTCGCCGATAAAATCTATAAAGCTGTCTCTTAAAAATTTTTACAGATTTATGGAAAGAAAATTAATTTAGCGATTTTCAGAATTCCTTTGTTGTCATAATATAGGACAACAATTAAAACGGAAGGTATCTGTTGAAATGACAGCTATAGAAAGGACTTTCAAAGTTTTGTGACTGAATTTTAAATGCTTCATGACTAGGCATTGATGATTGATTATGAAAAAAAAGAACAAACGCATAACAAATACGTAAATCTACTGTATTATAGAGAGCGTAGCCTCCCACCTGCCTGAAAATGGCCACAATAGGTGGCCGAAGCATATAGGAGGCTACGCTTTTCATAATACAATAAATTTACATATCTGTATATGATCTTTTGGGATTTGTTTCTCATTTCTGACTGAAATTTTAAAGTTCTTCTTACTAGTAACATAATAAGGTAAAGCGGCGCTTTTCGTTTCTCACATATGTTAGTAAGTAATTACAAATAAAAGCACAAGGTAGCAGTAGTGGAAGATGTGATGCAGACAGTACTATCTTATGGGGTGTCGCATGTACGACAGCCAGAATAACACGACGTCAAATGGAGCACATGGAATGGACCACTTCTTCCTCTCCATTCCATAATAGGATCCGGAAACTCACACAAATAAACTATCAAAGGAAAGAACGGAAATATGGAGCTGGATTCCAAAATAACTTCGAAAAAACTCCACGAACAAGCATACGTGCCCCTGCCATTGAAAACGAAACAACCATCATTTGTCTCGTCCAAAACATACAGGAAATCTAGAGATAACTGGCATGTAAGAAAACCGAGCAGATATGTAATTATCAATCAATTAATAAGTTATGAACATAAAAGTTAAATGTAATATAATTAAACAATTGTATGAAAGTTACGAATACATAATGTTAGAGTTGTGCATGTGGACAAAGGTAAACGAGAGTCATTGTAGACAATTACACTTATCAACAGAAAATTCGTAATTTCATAACCACAAAACATTTTCTCGCCCTCTGGAAAGATCGTACTAAATATACCAAAAACATATACAACAAACACTTCAACAAAATAACCTCTTGACTGACAAGCACAGCATAAAACACCTGAAGCAAATCAAACTACATAAAACAATAAACCTATTTTATGTGCTTTTTAAAAGACTGAAATGTATCGGATTTTAGTAGTATATTAGCCGACATTTCAGAGAATATGTAGAAAGTCTGAGACATTCTTTGTAACATTGAGTGGCTCATTCATGCATTTTGAAAGAAAGTTTGGATTCCAAACAGTCTTGTAAGTCACCTGATGGTGATTGCAACAGCGATAGAAATATTTTACATAGGTGCATTTTTGGTCTTTTTACGTGAAGTGAAATATGTTATCCAAATTTGCAGAAAAAGCTCCGTCTTTCTTCTTCGACATCTTGACCCTTGCAAATGAGACCGATGCGCTGTCCCGAAACGTCATTAACAAACACAAAATCAAGAAGAGCGAAAACCTCAACGTTTAATAACCCACTGAATATACATAGCTGTATTGGAAGAAATTTATTGTTATTGACGACAGTAATGTTTGATGACGTATGTTTGATGACGTATGTTTGATGACGTATGTTTTCAATAACATACCTTTGAAAATTCAACGGCTATTGTGGCAGTAAATAAACACAATGCATATATACAAATATTACTGACGATTCCTATAAAACCACTCAACAACATATAAATTATTATCTAACCTCACGCTACACATAAAAGAGCTCACGATTTATCCGTCATTTGATCTCTTTTTATGACAACTACTGTATCATAAAATAGGGCACAGTTCATTTCCTGGACACGTTCTAGCTGTAAATTGTCCAATCGGAACCAATTTTTCTTCCTCGTTCGAGGCATGCTTTCTGCTAACATTTAGTGTGTGTTTGGCTTACACAATGGCTTTGTCGCTAAGCTGGAGATGTCTAAGGAAAACTTTGGTAGTTTTTGTAGCACAACTGTGAAGTGGAGAGGTTACTGTGTTAAGGAATTTTGCTGGTGGAACAAACCTCGATATATCACTTTATTAAAAACAAATTTCCTCAATCATAAACAAAGTTGGGTGTATCTTAAGTTATTTAAGGACACTCTATAAACAAAACACTTTATTTTGTGGTATTACGTGAACAAAGATCGAGCCACTAAATATCCCTTTCGGAGAAGGAAAATAAAGTTATGATCTTTATGCACTAACAACCTGAACCCAGAAACAAATTTCATTAAAATTTTACAGGGAGAATTGTTAAAAACATTAGTCAAAGAACTCTAAACTCCGTACCTTCAAAAGGTGTCAAAAGATACCTATAAAACTGCGTACATACCAAGACATTGAACTTCGTGACATAATAATAAGCCGGCAATTATATCGAAAAGGTTTGTCGGCAACGATGGACACTGTATTACCTACTGGCGCAACCTTCAAATGCTTCTCTCTTCTGCTAGTATTCGCATCTACTTAGTAACATACACAAAGAGAACACGAGATCTTACAATGACAAACATTACTCTTTCACAAATGAGTAAGCTAAAAGAAAATGATTTTTAATACACGTTTCTCATTTTGAACATTTTATGCGCGTTCATAAAATTTGCAAGAGCAACTATTAGCTTTGTGTCTGCCTGTCCGTTCGTCTGTCTGCATGGAACTACTCGGCTCCCACTGGACGATTCTTACATTTTTACATTTTAGAATTTTTCGAAAATCTATCGAGAAAATTCAAGTTTAATTTAAAATCTGACAAAAATGGCGGGTCATTTATATGAATACTTATGTATTACGATAATACCTATGTATTATGATAATACCTTGCCGAATTCTTCTTAGAAAGAAAAATGTTTCACATCAAAGTTGTAAAAAAAATCAAAACATATATTTTGTATTCAATACATTTGCAAACCCCACTTCCGAAAATCGTGCCATTAGTGGGAAATGTGGACAAATATCATACAGCCAGACAGGCCACACATGTTGATATAATGCTGCTTAGAAAAGATGTGCTTTGCATGCCAGACAACTAAGGGAAGAAGAGAGACATACACTCATAGTAAGGCAACGTTCTCCTTCATAATCGATTCATTCCGTCTGATATCGTAAATAGTTTTACGCCAATACTTACAAAAACCAAGCAACTACGCAACAACTTATATGCCATTACGATCTGTTTAGCCAAATTGTAGTCTAAATAAGGCTATGAGCAAGATATCATTTTTATCTTTCAGTGTCGCGCTTACATGTAAGGTGTGAAAGAGATGGAATAAAATTTATTTTTAAAAAATCGTTACGATGATATGCATTGTTGCCGGTGACACATATTTACCATAAAAGCATTGTTGTTCATCTCAATATTCTCATATAGTTGGCAGTGACATGTAACTCAACAAAAACACACAGAATGCATTCTTGTGTTTCCATGGCAACAATTGTTAAGCAAACCGGCCACAATGTTACGTAATACATGTATTGCTTACCTTTCACGGCTTCCACTTTTCTGTACTCACATAACACACGTTACGCAAACATGTGACTTCAGAAAAATCTACCATCTACAGCAACAAATCCCTCGGAAACGTTGCTAAATGTATACCACACGACCCGGCGTCACAACCGAAAAGCACAAATCTTTAGCTTTATGTACTGTAAACGCAAGTGCACATTTACTCATTTTTTGTGTTTCATGCAAGAAGTAAAGTCAGTTAAAGACCGAAAGGCAGGGTATGTCCGTCCCTCGAAGAGGTACATTTTCAGAACTACAAAACGGATTCCAATTAAGTCTGTAATCCTAGCAGTGCGGCACAAGAGTAACGTGAAAATTTAATTCGTCTGTTTTTTCCAGCATAAACCCTACTTTACTCGAAGTTTAAATCAATTCCATCAAATTTATCAAAAACGCCTCAGACGACAAAAATGGAAACATGTACCTAGAAGTCACTAAGACCCGCTACTTGTAGTTTTTCGAAACCTGAATGAAAAGTACCTCTTGGGAGACGTAGGCCTAAATGGGACCGTAAAAAATGGGCCGTAAATTAATATGGTGGTGTTGTGTGGAATACATTAACACGGCTGAGTATAAGGGATGGTGGTGGGCTGTTGTGATACTAGTAAGGGATCCCGACTTCTCTTTAAAGGTGGAAAAATTTCTCGACAATTCGCCTCTATTAGCTTCACAAAACCTGTGATCCACAGTACCAGCATCCAGATGAATGGATAAATGGACGGATGGTTGGACGGGTAGGTGCAGAATTGTGTAAGCAAGTAGACAGATATGACAAACCGAGATACATGAGTCTTTGTGCCCAAGACCAGTAAAAATTATCCTGTAATTATAATAGCATTTTAAAAATTTCTTATACTACGGTATCTGTAGTAATGATATCTTTCTCGGCTGGCTGTAGTGCATACCCTCGACGTTAAGCTTATGTGTAAATGGTGTCTAATTATATTCTGTTGCTTATTACCAGTTTGGTAAACTTGTCCATCGATGACCATTTGTAGATTTGGCGTTGATGGACGTTATTTAAGTGGATTAGTTATATTAACCCCATTATGACGCTGCGGCACTTTGTCCTAAATCAGCAGAGATAGCAGCTCGTCCAAGCCCAAATACAAGCGTGGATAAACTATGTGAGAGATTGTAAGTGGCGAAGGAGAACAGCAAATAATAAACACAGTGGGAGAGAAATATGATAATCAGACATTGTGCTGAGAGTATAACAGGCTAAGTTTATGGAATACATGGTGTTATCTTTACACAGCGAGTGAAACACGCCGGAAGAGAGTTGATCAGCCGTAAACAATCTGCTTCACAAATAGCAGGTCTCGAGATCGAGCCCGAGGGAAGAATATTCCCGAGTTGCTTGTCGTTTTTCCCGGTAAATTTAAAGTTTCCCTTGTGGTTCGTTCGAAATACGCCACGAACATTTATAGGGGTTTCGTATTATTCTCTCCGTGCACTGTGAATGAATACAATCTCTTAGTACCAAAATATGCACATACTATATTCACAGCAATAAATTAATTTATTGCTGTACGTTTTAAGCTATATGGTTGTGAGCTCCCTGGGGATGGTGACCAGCCGAAACATGTAGAAGCCAGATATGGTGAAATACATATTAGTATAATGTGTACATCTGTTAGTACTAATGGACTTTAACGTATAGGGATGTTGGTGTATAGCTCCACGCATTCTTAATGTCGATACTAAACGGAGCATGACCTCAGATTCACGTCTCGGCTGCTGTATCACAAGAGAGAGCCCCGATGTCTTCTGTACATGAGGCTAGTGCATCCCAGACGACGTGGTTAAGACATAAATCTATGTCCCTGTCAGAAGTCGAACCCCAAACATCCGGTCCTCCAGCCGATAACCTAATCACTATTTCAAGTAAACTAGCACGGCTTTGTACTCACATTACAAAGTTACGAGACAGCAATGTGAAAAAGATCGCTAACACTAAGTCACAACAACTCATACTGCGCTCTTTTGCTAAAGCAGGGAAGAAATGTTGAAAGGTGAACTAAATTGGGCAGTATTGATAAGAAAACATATTATAACAATAAGAAAGATGGAGAAGCCACGAGTTATGAAGGTACAGATGAAAATCATTTCCCACATCTATTAATATCACACATACATAATCATTATCTACATCAACGTAGCAGAATCCATACTTGATTTTAAGTGTCATTCAGCTAGTCAAGAAATTCCTTGCACTTCTTTGTACCATAAGCGTCTTCAAAACAATATCTCGAGACTGTTTCAGCGTGGAGGTACTGCGATTGTGCATGAACTTAATTAATTATCGGCCTATTCATCTACTAATCTCTTCTGTCTCTCTCTCTCTCTCTCTATATATATATATATATATATATATATATATATCGACATATAAGTGAGTGCGCTTCCTTGTTTCGTTCGTTGCGTGCGTGGTTGGTTTCTTGGTTAGTCTGGTGGTTGCTCGCTTTGTTTTGCACGTATTTTTTCCCCCAAGATTGCGGTAGATGTAGAACGCCGTCGCGTTGAGGGCTCTGCCGTCACTACATTAACTGATAGTCTAGGTATTTCCCGCAGTAGATATATATGTATTTCCTTGATATGCCATAAGTGAAAATTTTGTTTAATAATTCCCATTGTTATGTGCTGTAAAACAATTCGGAATATAACAATCATTCTTTATTAATACGAACATTAATTTCGTTTAGTCTTCAGGTGATCAGTCTGGTGATCAGTCTGGTGATCAGTCTGGTGATCAGTCTGGTGATCAGTCTGGTTCCTCGATGGTTCAAGTTTTTCTCGTAAAAGCGCCGTTTCTTTTTTACTTGAGTGTCTTATACATGTTTTTGTACCGTTCACCTGATTTAGTCATTCAAGGTGTTTTGTGGTTTGGAGGTTTGACGAGTCTTCCACATACACTGATAGGTATCCAGTCATGTTTTTTCAGAAATCTGGAAGCATTTAGACTGTGTAACGGCTCACGTTGCAGTAACAATATCAACTGACTGTGCAAAGAGATGAGGAAGTACAAGCAGCCCACTCGAAAACAGCAACTATTCACATAGACATCCAACTGCACACTAGGCAACTGAGGATTTCAGTTCGCTTTGCTTATGTTGTGACCGTCAACAATACACAAAAGCAGACCCAAAGCTGCAGGTGCTGATCTTGAAAATGGATGTCCTTCCGATAGAAACCCACAAGTTGTGTGTTTCTCAGTTCTTGATCTGTGAAAAGATTGTATATACATGTCCATGCAAGACACCAAAAAAACAGAATGTATCAAGAGTAATTACATGCAGTGCAACCTGGCTATAGTTGTTAATCGACAATGAATACTGTACAGAAAATAATGTAGTGAAGGTACGTAATTTAAAACAGTTTTCTAACTCTTAGGATTTTGCTTAGGTCTCAAAGTAACAAGAGTCTGTTCAAGAACAGTTAGCCTATAGCAGCTCCGATTCCGTATATTTGTTTCTAATTATTTTTCCTTCCTTTCACCACAAAACACAACAACAAAGTTCAGATGTGTGGGCATGCAGAAAGTATGGGAAAGATAGGTGCATATTCGTAGGGTCTGGATGCATATACCTGAGTAAAAGAGCCCATTTGCAAGGCCTAGGCTTAGAAGGTAGGATAATATTAAAATTAATCTTAAAGAAAGAAATGCTTTCAGAGGAACGAATTCGATTGGTCTGCCTCCGGACAAGGACAATTGTCAGTCTTCCTGTAAATGCGGTAATGAACCCCTGGGTTTCATAATATTCAAGGATTTCCTTGGTTATCTCTCAAGAAGGACTTCACTCCATGGAGTAATTCCTTTCACAAAGGTCCATGAAATTCAGATGTGAAATAGGGTTAATACTGAAGTAAAAATATTGTCTTGGTGAAGACATCCTGTTTTCTTAAGAAATCACTGGACGCGAGATGGTAACTATCGGGAGGGCGATATTTAACCTCCCAGCAACAGGGCCGTAACAGGCAAGTGCTGTTGGCAGTTTGGGGTGCAGTGACTTCCATCTCTTTGGACCGCACTTGGACGGCAAGCGATTTGCAAGAGACTCCCACGTGAAGAGAAATGTTATTTCCCGGCCCCATACACTGGATACACAATTCTCATACGCCAGTATACAAACTTTGAAGCCAAGGTTGGATAAATGTTTAAATATTAAAGGTGTGTACCACCTGCTACCCATGTACTGTACCATGCACAGATCGAAGTCAGAATAAAGTACTCGGTATCGGTTTTTATGTTACCTTATTTTTCAAACTTCCTTGTGCGTATTTCCGAAAATTCTCCAAGGCTTCACATCCAAAAAGACGGTAATCTCTAAAGCCATCACCGTGAAAAACTAAAAATCTGACACCTTTTACCTTATCAATCTTTGGAAAGTCTAAGTCCTCTTGGATATAAAGTGCTGACGTCACATCCCTGAAGAGTGTAACCTCTGTAAATACCGCTGTGAAAACCTCAAATCTAACATTGATAACAACATTTGTCACAAGCGTTTACTTCCAATACAATACTCTATATTGGCATGTCATTAACAAAAAGTAGTGCCAGCCAGTTTTTATGGGGCGTGACATCATTTAACCTAGTAAGAAGGTAACCAGGTTTTGGAGAAAAGAGCTGCCTTCACCTTCTTCTAGATACTGCAAATTTCTACCCTGGAGATTCTCCAAAAATGTTAACGTTCAAGCGGACTTCAAACATCACCACCCACAAGACAGTAATTTTCATATTCCCAGCCAAAGGATCCTCAAACATCACACGGAGCTCGCCGTTTCAGCACACAGTTCATGTGCCTTATCCTGCAAACTGAGAGTCTGCGTACTGTCAAGAAACTCCCAAAGTTTTCATCATCATTTAATCTTGTTTTGTGGCTGACAGCTCAGGGAACGGAAGGCATGCAACAACTCTCAAAACTCTGCGGTTCTTGAGAAGGAACACTGGCGAGATTGATGAGCTGAGTTTAAGGGTGGAAAGAAAATATCGCTCTTTTTTCTAGCATTAGTCTGCAGTATAGTAGCTGAGTTTCCGATGATTCTAGTTCGATTATCTGTCACAGCTTCAGCTATCGCGTCTGATAGTTATCGAGATTAGGTTCTTCTGCGATGCAACATCGCGTAGCTTTGTTGGTTGATACCACGAGTTCGACGGAACCTTCTGCTTCCACTCTCAGAGTAAAATAAGTATCTGTTCTAGAGGTGGCTGTAACAAGTATCACCAAAACGCCGGTAGCTAATTAACTCCACACTGGACAGTCCTTCTTGAAAAAGAAATTCTTGCTTAGTCGTTGACCAGATTCCCCGAATATTATAGAACATGCAAATTTACAACCGTTTTGAATAAATGTCGCCGTTTTCAGCATCAGAACTACTTATTCCACTTACTCCCGTACTATTTCTTAAGAATCCACTTTAATACCACCCATCATCTACGCCTTCATTTTCTTTACGTGTTTTTCTACTAAACCCTGCAGGCATTTTTCACTTCTCCAACACGCGTCAGATGATTCATCCGGCTCATCTTATTTAATCCGAAGACAGTAATAATATATATTGAGAAACATTATATATCCATCAGCCTACAAAAAGTCAAATCCCAAAGAAATGTGACCTTTAATATACACAGAATTTAAAACCACAAATCCCGTGACAATATTTGAGGTTCTTCTCATTCTCGCCATTCACATGTAGAGAGAGTGCCTTCAGATGAATTACAACCAACTTTTCCCTGAATCTTTCGAAGCTTAACGTCCCAAATCTCCTAAAATCCTTCACTCCATAAGCCTATATTATGAACAGCATGTACAATTTATTGTATATGCAATATTTGAATTCTCACGGCAGTGACCATAAACACATTGTTTTTTTGTCGAGGAGGTGACGTCATCAGAGTTTCACGACTGTTTTGGAAGATTTTACTGCCTCCAAATTCAGGGTACAATAGTAGACTTTTCTACGACTCTTTCACTTAAAGGGAAGTGTGTTATTGCATGAAGTTGCCAATAGATAAAATTATAAATTGTCTATCCACTTTAAATATGGAGGCAGTAGTACAATTCCCAAACATTTCTGTAAATTTATGCTAAATAATATTGCACCACGTCCTAAAAACAACAATCTGCACTGTTTTATGGTTCCTACATATTAGTTCCTTTCGTATAAACCTTTTCTACTCTTTTCTTTTCCTATTCTTCTTACTCCAGTATTCGTTAAAATTAACAGTCGAGGCCAGCATAATTTCATAGTCGTTACATCTGTGGGACTTTATTTTTCTCTATTTGCGATATCAATGTCTCTACTGAGGCACGTTACAGGGAAACTCAGTTGACAGATTCACTAGGCACCACAACAGATCAATTCCTTTTAAATTTCAAGTTATTTCTTTCTACTCCTCTCATATATCGTTTACGTTTATTGTAGGCAATTTCACATAATTTTTTACTATACATCCTCAGCACAAGAGAGACGTTAGCCGGTAAAAGTAAACTCCAGCTTCATTTTTAGAGATGTTTCAGATCACTTTAATTATACCAACTAATGCACTTATACAAAATTTCACATTAAAACATTTAGAATCGCTCCAACATGTTTCGATCCTAAGATCATCTTCAGGGAGCCATGTTGTTCCTTGCTCAAGTCACATATTAAAAACATTCACTAATTAATTTCCTTACAATAACAGGATGCTGTGGCAGCATTTCGTATTGTGTAAGAGTACGGTGCTGAGAATGCGCCTGGTCATAGG
>Ga0123352_10015650_pt1:5000-12076 | contig 12076 bp, 10 predicted proteins | sample TergutLab28metaG_FD_89700 | JGI IMG/M metagenome (GOLD analysis project Ga0123352, IMG submission 89700) | Labiotermes labralis P1 segment gut microbial communities from Petit-Saut dam, French Guiana - Lab288 P1 | ecosystem: Host-associated > Arthropoda: Insects > Digestive system >... | reverse complement strand
GCCTAATGTCAACTATAGTGGTCGTACCGCACCGCTAACCTCTAAAGTTTCATTTTATATATTTATTCAACAAATATAGGTACTGAATATTTTAAACATGGTATATACTCTCCGTTTTTTTCTATTCAAAATGCAGTTTGCTTCATAATTCTAACATATTTGGTTCCTGTATTATTCACATTTCATATACGGGATGTGCTAAAATTTAAAAAAATCATCCCGGCGCCAAAAGGTTAAACGCAGGCTTCCGCAGATCCGCTATTGCTAATTCCATAAAACAATTTGCCGTGCATAATTACATTTTTCTTCAACTACACTAAAAATTTGCGTTATATGAAGGATTAATTTCGAACTGTTGTCCACAGGCGGTCGTGTGGCACGCTGTATGCAATTCCGTGTAGTTTAGCACTCTGTCAGATTGTTTCGTTACAATTCTGCCTTGCTCCAGATGCTACAGCAGCACACAGAAAGCGTCCCCAGTTTAAATATATACACATGACTGAGTTAGGGGTAACTGCCGTCAGTGTTACGTGGTATCAATCACAACACGACATATTTGGAACTGAGATCTTTGTATGGACGGAATCTCTTGGCTTTGAAACTGACCGTCTTTCTTCTTATGTATATTGGACCTTGCATCATTGTGATACTTGAAGAATAAAATACCAAATTGTGTCTCTTGCTATTTTATTTCACTTCTTGTGTGCTCAACATGTTTCGGATATTAATATATCCATCATCAGGAGCTTGCGACTGTTCTGTTGAATTACCACATTGGTCGTATTGTTCTTGGTTCGATGTGTGTTGGAGTTGCGGTGTGGTTGGGTTGGAGTGGTATCCGTGTTGCAGGCTTCAGCCTGCAACACTGTTCAACGGATCAGTCGCAAGCTCCTGATGATGGATATATTAATGTCTGAAACATGTTGATCACATAAGAAGTGAAATAAAATAGCAAGTGACATCAAATTGGTCCTTTATTCTTCAACATTTCTTTCTTCATTCTATTGCACCAATTTATCTCCTCTAAATTCCTCCTTCGAAACAAGATACAATTCAGAACCATCAATCATTAGTTGCCTTTAGGTAAACACTGCTGGGTTCTTAGTACCAAGAGGAGGAAACAACACTTCAGCAGATTTCCCGTATTGCTGCCAGTACATCATCTGTATTACCGTACGTTATTAATTTTACCGCTGTTGGCCCGAACAAATCGAACTCCTCCGACACGTTCTATTTCGGAGAATTAATGGATACCGAAAATTACTCAATTATCGGAATTTATCTGCTTAACCATCATGTGACATTGTCAGTGGAAGGGTTCGCGTCACCTCAATTTCGGCAGAGAAACTTCCAATTAATAACACACGTGCGAATTGTCTTGCAAGTCGAATTCAGCTCCATTTGTTCTAACGGGGCGATAACAGATGTAATATCAATCACTCACTTCTCGACTGAAGTACAATACACGATCTACAGCAGTTTGTGTTTCTAGAGCTCGGTAATAAGACAAACGTAAAAGCAGAGGTAAATTGCACCCTTGTACAGGCACTGAGGCTCAGTACAGGCCGTACGGCCAATAGGGGAAGTAGAGGTATAGCTCTATTGTTTCTTGACCACGGCACTAGAAGGGGGTTAGGGGTCAGCGTCACGCCCCGGCCGCTCTTTACCCCCGGGAAAGACCCGGTGCCCATTTTGCAGAAGGCTGGGTGGGGCCACAGGGCCGGTCTGGACAGGTGCGGAAAATCTCACCCCACCGTGATTCGATCCCCGGACCGTCCAGCCCGTAGCCAGTCGCTATACCTTCTGAGCTACCCGGCCCACAATAAGACAAACATACGCCATGAAAATTGGTTTCGTAAAGTCACTGTGGCAGTACAGCCCACAAATACAGCGCAAGTCATGTCAACAATACACACTGTCGATCCTATTTAAGCTTATGCCTCTCCTCCCAAATTATTTTCTGCACATCCACCTAAAGATTTTATGTCCGCCCGTTACTTCTCCTTGTCTCACAATCAGACATTTCCGTCTTCAACATTTTTTTTATAATCCTATCCATACTGGACGGTTCGGGGATCCACTCCCGGTGGAGTGAGACTTTCCTACCCGTCTAGACCGGAACTGCAGCCCACCCAGCCCCCGTACAATTTGTATCCGGTCTCTTTCTCGGGCGTAAATCGGCCGGAGCGTTGCGTTGACCACCCACCTCATCTAGCGCCGAGGTTAAAAAAAGAGTAGCGCAATATATCTATTACCCCTGCGGGCCTTCGTGGTCTGTTCTAGTGTGACCTTTACCTTTAGCTTCCTATCCCCAATAATTACGCATATTACAATGTTGGTATATGCCGCTAACCGAACGGAGCTGGGTCTTTGAATCACAATGTTCACCTTTTTGTAAACCCCTAAACTACCCAACAATTCCTCCTTAGGTCCGAGTAATTAGTGCTATAGATGTCATGTGTATCCAGGAAAGATAAGGATCTTTCATTATAGAAATGTAAGCTCATTATTTTATGTAGCCAATAAGGTTAGTCTTTTTCCTCAGCGCTCGGACAAAACAGTATTTTTGTGCTGATGGACCCGACGCCATGTTTGATTTGTCAGCGGTAAGCTTGCTCTATGAACCATCAAAAATAAAGTGAACGTGATGGTTGTGATGTACAACATTTTGTATGTTTTCTTTGTACGCAGTAACTATCTTTGGTACGCATCAACTATTTTTTTGTACGCAGTAACTATAGTTGGGTACGCAGCAAATATTTTTTGTACGCAGTAACTATCTTTTGTAAACAGTAACTAACTGTGGTACGCAGTAAGTATCTTTCTTATGCAGTAGCTATCTTTGGTACGCTACAACTATCTCTTGTACACAGCAACTACTCGTATCTTTTGTACTCAGTAAGTATCTTTGGTACACAGTAACTATCTTCAGTACGAAGTAACTATCTTTGGTACGCATGAACTATTTTTTGTACGCAATAACTATAGTTTGGTACGCAGCAACTATTTTTTGTACGCAGTAAATATCTTTTGTAAACAGTAACTAACTGTGGTACGCAGTAAGTATCTTTCTTATGCAGTAACCATCTTTGGTACGCTACAACAATCTGTTGTACACAGCAACTATCTTTTGTATTCAGTAAGTATCTTTGGTACACAGTAAGTATCCTTAGTACGCAGTAACTATATTTTGTACATCTGACGAAGTTTTCTTTCGTTTGTTTACTGTTGTATTTCAACGAAGACGTGTAATTTGTATTGTTTGTTGAAAACTTAAATATATTTAGCTTTAATTGTTTAGAGTTGTTGTGTCACGTTCCCTGGACTGGTAACAAGAGTACGCAGTTATTCTGAGCGATGTACCTGGGTCGTACAGTGGAGACTGCCAATGTGTCGAAGGATTTCAATCATCTACATACCCTCTGTGTGTGTAATATGTTACATATATGTATATATATATACACACTGTATTTCTGTGTACCTGACAGTATGTTGCCTTTTTCAGATTCATTTTCAAGATGGGGACGTGCTCAAAGTTTTTCAAGACAAGGTGAGTATGCACATATATTGTGAGGAGCAAAAATGTGTTGAGTATTTTTCATATTTTATGTCACATGCACTGTGTTGAGAGATATTTCATATGAAACAAAATAACAACGATATCAAGCGGCTAGGTTTATATGAAGAGCAATTTATTCTTCAGCTATCACAACGATGGACGGTCCAACAAACATCAAGTTATTTTTGTTTGGAATATTGAAATAGTTCGTTTTGTGCGTCGTGAGTGTAAAGTGTGTGGTGGGTGAGGGGTGAAGGGTGGGGGGGGGGTTGTAGTGACTGGACAACTAGAGGATTTCAGTGCGAAATTTGGTCGAGATTCTTGAAGTAATCAATAGGTGAAACTCGCAGATAGGGAGGGAATCTCCATCATCTGGTCCACTTCACACAATTTGTCGAAGAATGTTGAATACAGATGGCGGCGACAACGAATTAACAGACACGCAGATGAAGGTTAATGAAGTAAGTCTGACATTTGGAGGGCCAACTGTCTGCATGTTTCGCCTCTTAAATTGCTGAACCTATTCGCGTGAAATTTGGTATTGTCTCTGTGCAATAGATATAGGGAGAACTTAATTGGTTCTTAGTTCCGTCACAATATTAAGTTAACCTTTAGACGCCTAATATCAACTATAGTGGTCGTACCGCACCGCTAACCTCTAAAGTTGCATTTTATATATTTATTCAACAAATATAGGTACCGAATATTTTAAACACGGTATATACTCTACTTTTTTTTCTTCAAAATGCAGTTTGTTTCATAATTCTAAAGTATTTGGTTCCTGTGTTATTCACATTTTATATACAGGATGTGCTAAAATTTAAAAAATAATTCCGGCGCCAAAAGGTTAATGTTCAACCAAATTTGTGTCTTCTTAAACAAACAGTTCATATTACAATATTTCAATACAACGTGTGTAATTAAAATTTGTAATATATTTTTTTAACGGCTTGAAGTATTTTGGGCGTGGCAAAAAATCTAATAACACGACAAGAAACTTTATTTCCAATGTATGCGTTGTGGCGTCTCTTCTTTTAATTAACTGTGCAAACGGTTGAGGAAATTCCGGGGCAATGAGGAGATCAAAATTTTGGGAGGACATATTTTTTTCCCATACATTTCTGTTTGTGCTGGAATACATTTCTTCGCCTAGTCCCCAAAATAGTGTGATAATTTTATCCTTTTTCAAGGTATATAAGTCAGTACAGACTGACAAAAATGGACCAATAGCTGAAACGATAACTTGTGCTAGGGGAAGAATTAAAACGGTGAGTCACGTGAAACGTGCTTCTGCCTTTCAAAATGTAATTCGGTGACTAAATATAGCTATAGCTATATCTCTGCCTGCAAATTTGAAATTCAGTAATAATAATTTATTTTGGAACTAGCGCAAAAAATATAAAATTAATATAATTATATATATATATATATATATATATATATATATATATAACGCACTTACAGGTTAGAGTTACTAAAAGATCAGAGATTTAGACGATCCACTAAATTATGCACTGAAAGTATAAGACGCCAGCTAACCATACCGAGACCGAATGTGCACTGACTATATCGATATCATTGCCGATGCCACTTGCCGCCATTGTGCGCCAAGCGGAAGGACAGTTTAGAGAGGTTAAAATGAACATTACTCAAGCTAAAATCTCTAAAATTCCGATTTGGCACGTGCAGGCCAACTGTTTTAAGAAAAATGGCAGGACAGTATTTTAAACCATTAAGAACATCCGTTACAAATACATCCAAATGGCGCCTTGAACACTAAAAAATGTGTTTTTGCAAGTAATTTGAATATTACCATGGCTGTTGTCTGGGTAACAGAAACGGTGGTAACAAAGAGATACAAAGTGCAGCTGGATTCTCTGCAGCTTGATAGCATCCAAAGAAGTGATAGAATTCCACGCCACAGGAGCATATTGCAACTTGGGTCTGACTGAAGTGCAGTAGTAGCAGTAGTAGTAGTAGTAGTAGTAGTAGTAGTAGTAGTGGTAGTAGTAGTAGTAGTAGTGGTAGTAGTAGTAGTAGTAGTAGTAGTGGTAGTAGTGGTAGTAGTAGTAGTAGTAGTAGTGGTGGTAGTGGTAGTAGTAGTAGTAGTAGTAGTAGTGGTAGTAGTAGTAGTAGTGGTAGTAGTAGTAGTAGTAGTGGTGGTGGTAGTAGTAGTAGTAGTAGTAGTAGTGGTAGTAGTAGTAGTGGTAGTAGTAGTAGTAGTAGTAGTAGTGGTAGTAGTAGTAGTAGTGGTAGTAGTAGTAGTAGTAGTAGACCTTTTGAACCTGGAAGACGCTCGACTGAGATGGTCCGGACTGTTCTCGCAGTGCCTGCTGATGCTTGTGTATCTACAGCCCGGTCGATATGGATGAAAAGGGTTGGGGCGGTGAAGATGTCTAGGTATTGGGGGTTGGGTAAGGGTGAAGCTTTGATATTGTAAAAAGCCTCTCTCGTCTCTTACACACAGCACTCTGGATGGCAGACAGAACCCCCTTCAACTCAAACCATCTTTACTTTTCCTTTTTCTTTTTTTCCCTACTTCTAAGTGACACCGATCCTTGACGATGTAATTTTTCATTACGTGCCTGGATTACAATTATGGAAGGGGTTGATAGTGGGAGGACATACAAAGACGTGTCCTGCTTGCTTTCACACCAACCCACCCCACCGTCCTCACCCTTAACACCAGTTACGGAGACTACTGCTACCCACCCCCCCCCCTTTTCCCCACCCCCAACCCAACAAAAGCAGATGCTAGACTCTCCAGTTAAAGTTTGACCCCTCTTCATTTCTTTCCCTCCCACCCCTGATAACTTACTTATAAATCTCTTCATTATTATAGCATAATCACAATTTTTACATCGATAGCACGTTTTGGGCTTAATGATAAAAACTGTATTCCTCTGCCTGTTAAAACGAAAGATGGGAACATGGCGAGAGAGAAAAATATATTTTAATTAATTCTAAATCACGGGAATAGAGACACAAGCATTACGTTTTTATCAGAATATTGGTCTTCGATATACTTAGAAAGTTCTCGGTTCGGTGCTGCCGGTGGTGTTCTGAAAGCATCCTGTTGGTGCGCGATTGTCTGTGACTCCATTATATTTGATCTTACGTCGTGTACAGTTTGTGGCATAATAACTTCAACACACAGGGTGTCCGCTTTATCGTGTCTCTGAACACGGCAGCCTTTTCGCGTTGAAAGCCTGCATACGCCGGAATATCTCATGTCAGCTGCGGTGCTAAGGGACATAATAAAAGGTACACCTGCACAAGGGTTATTTCAGTGTCTTTGTTAATGCTTATACCGGCATTTCTCACAGTCTTTGGGAGTTGTTCTAGGCATATTAAATACGTGGGGTGTCGGGAAGTAGGTGAGAAGTGCCTTGAAAGTTTGAATTGCCATGCTGGAGGAGGGTCGAGAAGGTCAGTTGGAAAAAATGAAGACGTGTTGCGTGGAGTCAGGTAGGAGAGGAACATCCTGCATGCTATAAAACGAGGGAACGCTGAGGGG
>Ga0123352_10015649_pt1 | contig 12077 bp, 6 predicted proteins | sample TergutLab28metaG_FD_89700 | JGI IMG/M metagenome (GOLD analysis project Ga0123352, IMG submission 89700) | Labiotermes labralis P1 segment gut microbial communities from Petit-Saut dam, French Guiana - Lab288 P1 | ecosystem: Host-associated > Arthropoda: Insects > Digestive system > Gut ... | reverse complement strand
TATGTTTCTTGGTTTGCTTTTCGTTTGTTTTTTCTTTTTCCCCTCAAAAATTTTTCTTTATTAAATAGTTTTTTTTTCTCTCCCCCCCCCCCCCCCCCCCCAGTGACATAACACTACTGATTATTATATTGTGTATCTGGAAAAGTACTTTCTCACTATGTAGGCTGCAGACGACATTACAACATGTTGCTCAACAGGAGATGGATGCTGTGGATCTGACTGGGAATTGCACTGCTGCAACTTTGTGGCCAAGATTTGCTGTTATGGAGAGAAAAGAGTCCGTGCACTACATCATCACAACCACCGGCAGTGGCACTTGAACAGACACTGTAAGACCACATTACAAAAATCCTCAAACTGTAACTGAGTGAATATGTTATGCAGAGTCTCACAATTAGTACCACCCGTATTATAACAATTATCATGATTTGTATTACAGTTATTTAAAATAATATAACAGTGTAAGAACTACATTTTTTCTAACATTTACATTCCTGATGTTCACAGTGTCTTAAAATTTGTAAGATACCATATGGACCCAAATATAAGTCAAAAAACTGTTCCTAATTTATCACCTCAAAAATTAATGTTCATGGTATATTCATGTACATGAATGTTTTTGTACCTCCCCCAGTCAGGTAACTAGAGCAAGTTACATGTTTTTAAAAATAATGAAACATGTTATTTTATACTTCTGATTTCATCAGTGATGTGCTGACAGCTCATTTCAAGCCGGATTATTAAAATGAGAAATTACTTTAAATACCCAGTTCTGCAAAAGCAAAGGTCTTTGTGGTGAAAGGAAAGGAGAGGAACAGCAGCACCTAAAATGCAAAGATCAGTCATTGCAGTTATGACACTAGTTCAAACTAATGGTAATTAACCCTTTAAAAGCCGAATTAAATTCCATCTCCCACCTGCTGGCTTTATTAGGAGCTCACCATATTCTCCACGTTAGCAGGGTAAGGGTTAAACCCATAGAACAAACCAATGACTGTGCCACAACACACAAATTCTGTGCCAAGAAAAGTGAATGAGGCTGAAAAACACAGAAAGAACTATAATGAAAGAAAAAAAATTCCACCCATAAGCATTTTATGGGCCCTTGCAGGCATTTCAATACCCCTTATAAAAAAAAGTACTGGCTTTTGTGCCAGAAAAATGTGAAAATGGTTTTCCAGAGGTAACATGAATGTATGCAATGGAAGTCACTATATCTCTGAAGATCCCACAGTAAGATTCCAGAGTCAGTAATGGTTTTGCAGTGAGACTCATGCATCATGAGGGGATGACACTTCATCAGAGAACTGTGTATCTTCCCACAGACAACATTAAAAAATTAACTGCATACCAGCACCATATAACTAATCTGTGCTGAAAACATGATTGCCTCATAGGAGAAACAGGTAATGTAGATGAAAACCCAGTCTTTTTGATATGCTGACCACCATGACAATTGATGCAAAAGAATTACATAAGTAAGTCAAAAATAACAGGAGATGAAAAACTGAAAAATAACTGTGAAGCTTCTAATTCTGGCTAATGGGCAGAAACTAACAGCATTTGATACTCTGAAGAAAAACTTTGTAGTGCAGGTATATATAAAAGTAATGAGAAAGGGTCAACAACAGAACTCATGGTCAAATGACTGCCAGTAGTCTGGGACATATTACCAGGTGCTCTTCTAAGGGAAGGAGAAATGCAGGTTTTATATGCTTTCAAGTGTCACTTAACACCCCAACTTCTACTTTAAATTCAGATCTAGTGACACACCAGGAAGAATGACCTCTGACTTACAGTTCTTGATGTAGCAGTTAATAACAATAAAAAAAAGATGGCTGGTAAAAGATCTGGTCAGCTTAAGTGGGTGGATAATCACAATACCATGAACTGCCAGTAAGCACTTCACTATCGTGGCAGAATGAGTTCACCTGCAAGACTGTGTGGAACAAACTTTGCACACAACTTCCTCTTTCAAAAACCTTCATAAAGAATCTGGTAAATCATCTCCCAGTTATTGCACTGTTAATCCTCTACCGCGTATAAGATTATAGCTTTAATGATCTCTGGCCACCAGTTCAGTTAAATGTGAGGTCATGACCCTCCCCTCTTTCTCCTAACTGCATCAAAGACACGCACACATATGAGATACACCATTTCCACAAACAATTTTAAGAAATCTGTATGTTTCTGTGGCCATTTTTCCAGAATTTGAAAGAATAAGTAATGTTTGCTCATCCCCCCTCCATGGCAACGAAAAAAAACCCCATAAGGGGCTGCCATGATAAACTGAGGTAGAACTTTCTTTTTATGAAGTCCCTGCTGATCATAACCTGAATATAAATTGCCTACAACTGATTCATGTGCTGAACCATACTTGTGTGACAGCATTGATACTAGAACTTTATTGTACGACCACGTAGTAATGAATTGCAGGATTCTTTATCAAGTAATTGACTGGAAGAGGTGCAGAAAGCAGTGGTTGTAGCCTAGTAATATGTACTGTCCCAGAATTTGTATATAGGAACAGAGGGAAAACCACAAAAAAAGCCTCAGGCAGTATGACCAGAGCAAAGATATTTGGAGTCTTTTCACAAATTAGCTAAAACTTTAAAAATACCCCAGATTGGACAGAAATATAACAGGAACAGGTGCAACTACACTATACAATCACGAAAACCATGCAACCTAAACCACTAAACCTGTGCTTACATTTCAGGGCTACAAGTAATGCTGTGCATAATGCTGCTAATGCTGATTATAACAGGAATTCTGTTGTGCTGCAAAGGTCGCAGAAGATCAGGAAACAACATAAGAGAATACAAAATTCTACCAGGGTATGAGTGCAATGCACCACAAAACATATTACCTACAGGTAAATGCTGAACCTGCAAAGATAAGAAGGCACTGCTGTTCAAGTGCTAAAAGTCAAATGTGATATGATGCTTATATACAACTGTTTTCTACAGCCCCAGTGGTACAAACATACCAAACTACTGATGAGTATCCATTAATGGAGTATCACAAGGGTCAACCACAAGCATATTCCGTAAATGCAAATCAAATGGTAAGACTAAAGTTCTTTTAAAACCTCTCTATAGTTTTCTTGCTAATTTGTGAGGCATTTACTGGAAGTTGTTTGCAGCACTGCTGTGGCAATGAAGATGGTGCAGCTGTGTGTCTTACTCAGTAAAAAAACTGGCAGGCAATTTTGTGTAGAATGGTACTGTTAACTTCATGAGGAGCTAGTACAGATGGCATTACAGTTCAGCTTAGTCCTGTTGTACCAGGTACAGAAGCTATCAAAATAGCACCAGTGTGGCAATGAAGTTGCTCAGAGCAGGATGTCAACCTGCTAGTTCCTGTGTGGGTGTGTGCTGTCTGTGTATTAAAGCCAAAACACCGTCACTAACTGAAAGAACATGCTGCATGGGTTGATAATGCTGTGCATGAGGAGACATCAGACAGCCAATTTCCTGTTTCTGGAATTGGACTGTGTACATCAGCACATGGGATATTAGATAATTCAAGGTGTGTTCCCAGTGGGTCCCACATCTTCTAGCAGGCACACACTAAGTGCAACTCAAGGCAGTATTGCTGGAATAATATAGTGTTACCACACTGAGAATAATACCATTTAAATGGCAGATTATGGTAGGTGACAAGGAGTGATGTCACCATTATAAGCGCCAAGAAAAAAAAGTAGGCATGCAAGACACCGCATGTCACCCAACCAAAGAAACCAAGTTACCACCATCCACCAGGAAAAGGTTGACTGTGGTCTTTGGCATGGAGGGACCCCTGATTCTGGGCTTGAAATCATGTAATGACACAAGCAGTGTAAACTGTTACTGTCAAACTCAGCATAACTTCAATGATGACATTATCTTGCTACACAACAACACCCACTCCCAAGTGGCCCACACATTTCAGGACCAACTAATGCAGGTGATGGGATGTGCTCAAATATCCTGCATATAGCCCAAACTTATCACCCTGAAACTTTCACATCTTTTGGCCATTAAAGCAAGTTCTCAAAAGCACAAGGAATATTTGCCAATGGGATACAAAAAATTGTGCATCAATGCAACTCCTGTCTAAATGCCTGTGGCAATTTGATCTAAATCTTGCAACATCCTCACCACTGAGCATCCTTGAATGGGTTTTGGTTGCACATGCTTCACATTATTTTACCTTGTCTAACAGAGACAGGAATTTCATCATTCAAATTTTCAAATAATAATCAAGATGTTAACTCTTCAAGGCCTGGCATTCATCTAAAATTATACACAAAACTTAAGTTCTCCCAACTGTTAATGTTTAGGGAAATAATCAGCACTGAGTGAGAATATATCAGTCACAGTAAGAGCATCATGTGAGTAAAATGCATTTTCTTAGGTTGGTACATATTTGTTAAAGGTAATAAATGAAAACACAATTTACTGCTGGGATATGATGTCATGGTGAAGGTTATCATTATTTTCAGAGAAGTTTGCTGCCTCATTTCAGAGTTTAAGCAGTCCAGCAGCAGCCAATGGACTATTTGTTCCTGAAAATGGAGGCAGCCAGCTCCTCTGAAACATATTTACTTAACTGTACACTGTGTATTGCCCCAGGACTTGAACCTTCATTAACCTTTTGACGCATAATGTCAACTATAGTGGCCATACCGCACCGCTAACCTCTAAAGTTGCATTTTATATATTTACTCAACAAATATAGATACTGAATATTTTAAACATGGTATAAACTCTCCGTTTTGTTTCTCTTCAAAATGCAGTTTGTTTCATAATTCTAACGTATTTGGTTCCTATATTATTCACATTTTATATACAGGTGTGCTAAAATTAAAAAAATAATTCCGGCGCCAAAAGGTTAACATCCCTGTGATAATATAAAATCTTGCTCAAGTTACCTGGATGACTGAAACAGCTGTTTACTGACCCCTAAATCTTTTATAATTTACATTTATGCATTCAGTGCAGCTCTAGTGCATCAAAGAAGTTAATACCAACTATAGCTTTTTATTACCTTTTTAAACACAATGAGGTAAGATGTGAATACACCAACCACAAACACATGGTCAACAAATTTTATGATGCCCAGCATCACTTCATTTTAGGATGCAAATGTAACCTTGTAAGAGTGCATGCTTTGCTTCATACAACCAGTGGCAGACATCCTGCGATTAGCAGGCCACATGTGACACTCAAACTTTTCCAAGTGTTCTGCGCAGCCTGTACTTCCTTGAAATTCAAATGTGCATTAGCCCCATACAGAAACCAGCTGGAATAAGCACAAATGAATCATTACCACTTCTTTAAAAAGCTACAGATTTCATTGTAATCTAATATGTGATGTTTCAATATAGTAATATTCTGTTTCTTGCACACCAACATACATTTACCAAGTTAATGTAGATGCCTATTATTTTATACCATGCATTCTCCAACTTGTTTGTTCTAACTAAACCATCATCAGGGTAAATAATAAACAATGAATTACAAATGCATAGAACATACAACACTTCAAGATATCAATATTGTGATTTAGAAACCCTTTGTAGCACTTCACCAAATCACTCATGCCTGAATGGCCTCCAGTTAAAGAGGTTACACTTTGCAATTTGTTTTCACATACAAAAAATGTTGCCTTTACCCACATTTCCACACTTTGAAATAACAAATAGTAAGTTGAATTATTAACTGCTTAATATTTCCAGGTATCTCCACCTCCATATTATGATGCAGTCTGAAGATGACAAGAATTTTTACAGAAACTATAATACTCGATGTAGACTGTATGGTCAGAATACTGAGCAATAAATATCTTGCTTACTTTTCATCTCAATCATGCACATTCTATCAACAGTTACACAGACAAGTATTCCACACCCATTATTGTTCAGGTGATCAAGCTGAGAAGGATGAGATGAGCAGGGCATGTAGCACATATGGGGGAGAGAGGTGTATACAGGGTTTTGGTGGGGAAACCTGAGGGAAAGGGACCACTTGTAAGACCCAGGCATATATTTGAGGATAATATTAAGATGGAACTTCAGGAAATGGGATGCGAGGGCATGGATTGGATTGATCTCCCTCACGACAGGGGCAGGTGGCGGGCACTTGTAAATATGATAATGAGCCTTCGGGTTCCATAAAATGTGGGGAATTTCTTGACTAGCTGAGAGCCATTTAGTTTCTCAAGAACTCTGCTCCATGGGGTACGTAAGTTATACCATGAAATCAAAAACCTCACCATAATTTTACACTACAAATTCTAAAAGGTCCTACAAGCATATATATATATATATAGCACAATGGGACTTGTACCTTACCTCTCCCATAATCTGCCACTAGTATCACCCATTGCATATTATCTATTCAGTGATACCCAAGCTTTTACAACCTTAATTCTGCACTGATGTGTTGTTGATAAATGCGTGCAACTATACTGTATTTACCTGAATACACGATAAGAATTCATCATCTGAGAAACAGTGCTGAGGGACACCTTATAACAGTTACATGTGTTTTGAACATACTAATAATACTATGATGAAAACAAACCATAATACTATCACATACTTCTCCCAGCCATTACTTGTAATCTTGCTTTCACCTTACGCAACATACCTGAATTAATGTGAGTTTTATGTACATCATAGTCCCTGTGCTTCAGCACCAACCACGAAGATGTAAGGTGGAGCACTGTCATTATGTACTGGCCATTTTAATCCACTGCCCACTGGACAGGAGGATGTGTGGGCCCCAGAGCTAATCTGGATGATCTGAAAAGATGTCTTTGCCTGCCAATAAATGAAACCAAATTCTTCCATCATGCAGCCTGTAGTCCAGTGTTTCCCATCTACAGGTCACGACCCTTATCAGGGTCGTGGGGGGTCTGACATAGGGTCGCAAGAGTGTTTAATGGAGAAAACTCAATAATTATGAAATTCACAAGTTTTTATTTAGAAACAAATGATTGGTCTAACCGGCATACGTAAGAGTACTTTAAATAAAGATTTGTTTCTTTTATGTTTCATGTATTTAATATTGTTCCAAAAATACTGGATTTGACACATAACATTAAAAATGTAATATTTTTTTAATAAGTGGCAATGTTATGTAGCATTCAAGGAAAGACATTAGTATTAATTCTCTTATACTATATCACTGGCCATTACGCTTCCCATGGTACGGTTGCAGATGTACCATTTGCTACTTTAGGGTCATACACATAAAGGTTTTGGAACCAGTGCTGTAAACAGTCACTATACTAACTGGATTGTCATTTTCCAAGCATCATAACAAATATGGGTGATGTTCCTGGTATTATCTTTACAAGCCAATAATACCCTTTTCAGTACAGAACAGTCCTGCACTTACATTCAGGTCATGAACTTTTGAAGATATGAACCTATCTATATGTTCATATGCTTATTCTAAAGGTGATTACAAAACTTTTAAAGCCAACCCCTGTGACCTAGCAGTCATAATCTAAAGGTATGTTGTACAACTATACCACACCACAAGTGTAATGTCCATCACTCTTACTTTCTTTGCATGTTTGGTATCAAGAGTAACATTTAATTTATGAACAGACTTCTCTGGAACTCAACTTGTTCACAGGCAGAGAAGCACCTGTAAAATTACGTAAATGTCCCACCTTCAGTATAACACCCTGGGAAGAAAAAAAGACATTTAAGATTGAGGCTGTTTATTCATGGTTTTAAAAATACATTTAAAAAGTTCTTACATACAAGCCAATAAAACATCTATGCCCCTTCTGTTGTTTCACGTTAAAAGTTAACGTGCAGAGACAGACACCTGCCAGACCCTGATGGTGTTGTCAGAATAACCGGCGAACAATGTCTGACCATCAGTAGACCATGCCAGAGACAAACACTGAGGTGGTTCAGCTTTTGCTGTTTGGGACACAACTTCAGGACGCAACTCCTCAACCATATCCTTGCTCTCCAGATCCTAAAAACATAAATCCACTTTGCATGGTAATTTTGGCACAGTACAAAATTTACAGTTAAAACCTACTGCAGCAAAGGTGAGAGAATACTAGGTAAATAGACTAATCATTTTCAATTTCATGACAGAATACTTGATCCCAATACATCCACTATGTGAACAATCTACACATCCACAAGAGCAAATGCAAGTTGCAAGCTGCCGAGATTCTCGAGTGTGACATGGAAAAACATGAGCCTAACACAGAATGGTGAGGTGATTAGGACAAATCAAGAGAAACTACAGACTATTCTAAAAGCCTTTAAGAACTTGAAAACCTTCTGAAATGCACAACTGTAGCCTTGGAGTCACATGTCAGCAGATGTCAATGGTACAGCAAATTGAACTACTTAAAGCAACATAAGTTATTACAACACACAACTATATGGAACACAGTCCCTTCCTGAAAAGCTGACAGTTGCTCAACTAGTCCAGAATTCTGACAGTTATGCAACCTGAGGTACAACTACAATGCATGGCAGCCCATCAACGAGCCATATCCTGCTGCAACCAACACACAAACATAGCACAGATACTTCATGCATGCCAATGAAGGCAGAATGTGTGAGTACAGGTACAGTCTCAAGCCTTAAAAGGTAGACACCCATCTAATTTCCTTCGCTTACCTTTCTGGAAAGAAAAGAATTCTACTACTCAAAGAAATATGAGCTTGTCTGAGCCAGAATACTTTCACAACCTTACTTAAACTCTCCATGCAAGCAACAACTGTCATTTTTTAAACCATCTCGTATCAGTTCCAGGTATGCTTCTTGAAGCAGACACCAAAAGATGAATAGAATGGTATTAAAATAGAACGTGGGCAAACAGCTCTTAAATTCAAGTGGCTTATGGCAGGGTCAAGTTGGCAGCGTTGACTTTACAACACTCTACAACCAGAGTACTCAAGTCAGACACATGAATAAAAGTGGGGATTTCCACTCAAATTCAAGTTCTTTTTGTTTTGTTTCTCCCATGACACGAAGAGCTACTTTTTTTTTTTAACACTAGACCAAAACTATCCAGCAGGTGGAGTCAGTCCCATATCCGCATACACTCATGGTTCTCATGAATATGTTAATAACTTCATCATGTCACATGCTGGATTTGCTAACAAAGCAACTTTGAAGTTACAGAACACAAGGCACTAAAATAAATTTTGTCATTTATTGTGATTATGATTACCAAACTCTGAAGAAATTTACACACACATACACACACACACAGAGAAAAACATATTACCCAAATTTTGATGGAGGGTCCAAATGCAGCACATAGCCAATATCTGTTTGGTGAGAAACACAGTGCAGTGATGATATCATTGTGGTCCAAAGTGTGAAGATGTTTACCATCATTCAAGTCCCACAGCATTGCCTTGCAATCCTGTAACATCCAACAATTAAAATACATCCGAAGTGTGTCTTTAAGATACAAAAGATCACCTGACCCACAGTCCTGTATGGACAATGTAAACACAAGTAAAAATCATCTTCAGTGATTCTTGTCCACATGCTGCTACACTACTGATGCAAGGCAGTCCTTACAGCCCCAGCAGCTCATATAAGCAACATACACATATGACACCAAACAGGTCACTGAATGAACTATCCAGGTTTGGCAAGGATGAGCTGGACGGTGCTGACGAAGACTTTCACTCAACTACATTGACTGTCCTGGGGCATCCTTGAGGATGGAGTCTTAATGGTATATAACAGCACAACAAATGACAAAACGTGAACGTTAACATCTATGGAAACCAGTTTTAAGATAGATGTACTGGAGATGATTCTCACTGGTATGTAGTTTCCTTTCAAAAGCCTTGGGAACCATAGGACTGTTTCTAACATTTAATGGGTGGAGGGGAAAACAGTCTCATTGAACATATTTACTCTTCATCTGCAAAGGGCATGTCCCACAATGAAACTTAACCTGAACAGTGTTCTGGGGCCAGAAACATTAGATTTAAATGGTTGTGGGGCATGGATGGAGTACACGATAGCCCACAGTCTGTTCACATTACTTTTGTACAGACTGCTTTGGAATGCAACTTTGTACATTTCATATTTAAGCTTAGATGAATGATGCTGTCCAAGAGAACAGTAGAGATAACTACCTTGATTTGAGGTGAGTACTTAACCCATTTTCAATCTGGGTGACTGTTCTTTACATGAGTGTTGAAGATGAAATGTGAGCAAGCAATGCTTCTTGTGTTTCTACTTTCAGCTGGCATTACAGATTTCATGTGACCCAAAGACAAAAATATACATACCATTCAGGTACCATTTCATCAAATATTTGCAGCTGTTCAAATTAAAGGGGTCTATGATATATTCAGAATGAAAGTGATTCCTTAACAGTAATCTGACACTAAAATATTTCAATATAACAGTACGTCGGAAAATTAACTCTTACCTTGCCACCAGAAGCACATAATGAGCCATCAGGCGAGACAGTAACAGTATTCAAATAGCCAGTGTGGCCAATGTGGTTGATCTTCAACCTGCAATTTGTCAGGTTCCACACCTGAAAAGTGTGTCCAACATACAGCAATTTATGAAGCAAAATGACAACTTAATGTTATTCTCATTTTTAACTCCCCTCTGTCCAACTCAACAAGGTGGGGGAGGAAAAAAAATGAAAACAATCTTTGAAGTCAACTGTAAACCTTGTCTATATTTGTGATAAGAATAACACATATTTATGACTGTTATAAATCTCACGCCAAATGGCTTGAACACAGACAGAGGATAGTGAGCATTAACAATTTTACACCTTCAGCAACACATATTTTGTGTGAGAAACCAATACAAGGATACAAAATTATAATAAAAAGGAAACGGTATATTTCATTTTAAGAGCAGGCCTGAAGGCCCAGAGGGTGAGCTCTACTCTTTCCTTAAGATCTACGCAAGAAGCTGGGGTGGATGGTCAATGTCACACTCTGGCCAGTTTAGCCCTAGGGAAAGACCCCAGTACCCATAGTGCTGGAGGCTGGGTGGGCCCCACAATCGGTCTGGACAGATGTGGAAAATCTGGCCGCCCACTGGTATGACAGCTGGACCGTCCAGCCTGTAGTGAGTCACTATACAGACCACGCCCACTGACAAAATTGTAATTGATAAACAAAACAATTTTTTTCCTCATGCCAGGAGCTTGGAGAAGTACACTTTTTACTTTATCTTCTTCATATCAGTGCGCTAATGTCACTATTTTACATATAAATAAGACTAATGCACTAATATATGTTAATACTACTTTATTCACATTATTACTCTCCTACATGGGGACCGTAGTGGCACAGTAGTTAAGGTGCTGTGCTACAAATTGGAAGGTCGCTGGTTCGATTCTAGATGGTGTCATTGGAATTTTTCATTGACATAATCCTTCCGATCGCACTATGGCCCTGGGGTCGACTCAGACTCTAACAGAAATGAGTACCAGGAGTATTTCCTGGGGGTAAGAAGTGGCCGGTGCATAACACTGACAACCTTACCACTATCCTGTGCCGCTGTCATGAAATCTGGGAACCTTAACTTCCTGGAACCCTCTGGGCCACTCCAGGCCTTTAACGGGACTGCTTTACCTTTTCACTCTCCTATATGTTGTAGGCCTCAAGGGGCTATCCTCAGGGAGTACTGATACACTGCATAAGCAGGGTCAACAGAATGTTTGTTCAGATGCAAATATGAGATTAGAGAGCAGCGTGTTGTATATTACGTGGCACTTGTCCAGCTCTGGTCACCCTGCCCACGAAATGTATCAGTCCTCCTTGAGGGCTTAAATATGGAGGAGTGTACCAGTGCAAATAAAGCAGTATTAACATATATAACTGTATTTGTTGGATTTTAACGTAAAATACACTTCTTACATTAAACTGAAGGTAAACTGAAAACCGAAAATACACAAAATATGAGAAGCATGCCAGTAGGATGACAAAGCATGAGGCTGGATTGCACTGTCAAGATACACTGAAAGGAGGGTGTGAAAAGAAGGAAAATACACAACTGCTGCAAGACACCAGAAGTAACGTTGGCAGCAGCTACCCACCCCCACCCAACC
>Ga0123352_10015648_pt1 | contig 12077 bp, 8 predicted proteins | sample TergutLab28metaG_FD_89700 | JGI IMG/M metagenome (GOLD analysis project Ga0123352, IMG submission 89700) | Labiotermes labralis P1 segment gut microbial communities from Petit-Saut dam, French Guiana - Lab288 P1 | ecosystem: Host-associated > Arthropoda: Insects > Digestive system > Gut ... | reverse complement strand
GTGTGTGTGTGTGTGTGTGTGAAAGGTCTTACATCTGCAGCGCACGTAAATTGGTGGGTAGTATCAACAACGCGATAAAGCCAACATGTTTCTAGCACTGCAGTTCATTCAGAGCCTTAATCAACAGTCCATGTCCCATCGAATATAAGTTGCTATCACTTAATGAATCATTAATGATTAAAACTGTGAAGATTGACAATTTTAGCAAATACCGCCATCCTCCAATGGAAACTAAAAGAAACTCGGGCAAAAACATTGAGTGGGTTGTAAATCAAACTTTGCATTTCTACGTTCTGAATTTTAACCAGACTTATTATACACCTACATGTTGATGACCCTGCATTACAGATTCGTGCACATTTTTCACAAACACGAGCACAAAAGTTTAGTCTTCTTGAATTCATTACATCCTTCTACTACACTTGTGACCCGCTTTCATGACAAGATAAACCACATATTATTTTCCCGTCTTTGCCTCCCGCAGCCCCGATTTTTATCCAGTCGCTTATGTGTATAACGGAATACATTATACAATTTTCATATAGTCAAGTGCTCTAAATTCCTAATGGAAGTCAAGATGACACGTTGCTTTTAGTTTACGCGTTTCAGCCTTGAATGCAAACTTAACTGAAAGATTATATTATTTCAAATACGGAGCATAGCTTTGTATTGTGCTGAAAACTGGACATTTCGGAAAGTAGATCAGAAATACCTTGATAATTTTGAAGTGTGATGCTGGAATACAAGTTGAACCGATCGTAGGAAAAATGAAGAAGTAGCACATATAGTCAAGAAGGAAACAAACATCCTACACAAAACGAAGTAACTGGATTGGTCATATCTGGTGTAGGAACTGCCTTGTAAGAAACGTTGTTGAAGGATATATAAAAGGGACGAGAAGAAGAGGAAGAAGAAGCAAGCTGCTACTGGATGACCTTAAGGAAAAGATAATACTCTAGAGCATGAGAAAGAGTAATCACTCAGTCGCAGTCTGTGGTGAACTGGCCTTGCAAGAGGCTAGAGTCCTGAATGAAAGTTACAGGTATTCACTTTCCTTCAGATACCCCTGGTAGCAACAATATGAAGCACATAAGGCGTGTCTTGAGCGTCTTCTTACTCAACTGAAAATGTTAATGCTATGGGTACCTGAATCGTAATTTACCACAATATATTCACAGTCGAATAGTGCCGACGTCATTTGCAGAAAAGTGCAACACCATACACGTTACGCCTTATTCCACGCCTGCACTAAACGAAACACGATATATCACATCCGTTTGTGTCCTCATTCTGTCGTATCAACCACCGAGCCAGGAAAGGTACAACAAACAGTACAATCCAATGCAAATTGCCAATAGAATTGCAAATACCAAATTTGAGTGTGGTATGGCCACAAGCGGGATGCCCGTTTTTACACAATTTTTATTTCCTCCCTACTTCCCATCTTTCCTCCCACCCCTCATACTATTTTCCTCCAATCAGGTCTGATTGTTCGTCTGAATGACTTGAGAAATCCAATAAAGACGGAGAGAGGACTTTTTTAAACCCTGAATTTATGTATTTCCATTTATTGCTATCCCCACAAAAGTTTTAAAAGAAAAACGCCCGTAAACTAATTATCCATATCCTGTTAAATTCCCAGTCGTAGTCTTAAGGAACAAATTGCATGGCGCTTTTTCTCTACTCATTCTTTCCCTTTTATAACACCAGATTCATTTTCCTTGAGGCTCTAATAATTTGCATGCCTAATTTTTTATGAATACCGATGAGCTTTTTATTTTGCAAAAAAAAAAAAGACTCTCCTCGATTAACATTTCTAACAATTGTATAAAGTAAAAGCTAAACAACTCAGAATTAAATTATCCTTTCCCACTAAAATGAGCGACTCGGAATTTGCACAGACTTCTATCGCTGTATTTAACAACATTTATCACTGTTTCATGTACAATTCGGACATGATCATAAATAACTATGTAACTTAACTCGTAACTTTAAAATTGATGGAAAATCTGCAGTCGTTGAAGTAAATAATTTGTGTTATAAGTTGCTTTGTACAATGTTAATAAAAATCCAACCAGATGTAACAGTATGCAGATATTTAATTACTGCAAAGTCACTCTACATGTTTCGGGTGTCACAGCACCCATCATCAGGAGTACTAAAAACTGTAACCGCAGCCTCCGGTACAGGTACAGCTACTTCCCTCCAACGTGGCCGATCAGGCAACGTTGGAGGGAAGTAGCTGTACCCGTATTATGACCTGTACCGGAGGCTGCGGTTACAGTTTTTATGGGAAACTTCATCTGTCTACACGTTTTAGCTCCAAAATTACTAAGTAGATTTCAATTCAGTTTAAACCGAGCTTTTCGGACTAGATGATAGAAAGTATCAGTCAAACACAGGATGATTATTAATTGCATGCAGTATATACATTTAAGGATTCTTTTCTGCTCCCAAATAAAATATTCTTATAAATACAGGCTGTGACCTCTCTGACAGGAAGTAAAAGAGGCGTTACGAGGTCAAATGGGACTATTAACAGCGCAATTTAGGAGCAAGTTTGTTTAATTTATGTATCATTTTCTAACATCACAAAGTTTAAACCCTAAAACTATGCTTATAATATCGCCTAGAAATGCCTTCCGTTAGTCTGAATGGATAATTAAGTCCTGTGACACGAAGAATTTCCGAAGAACTGAAATATTCCGGGCATTTATTACATACTTGTCGCAGTCGGTTCAAACGAACGCCAAAGTTCATCCCGTGTGTTGACTCTTTTCCAAAAAATAATGGCCTTCAAATTGTCTCGCAGGTAAAGTCGACAAGAGTGGAAACAGGTCCCAAAGCCCTTAGCCCCATTCATCGATCTAGGCAGAAAATGCTTTACGTTTCGAGTGCAACAAACAGGAGCTTCATATCTCTCAATACAAAACAGATTTGGTTCGTTGGTTTGTTCATTGTGCACTTGAATGTCTGCTTGATGTTTCACGTACTTCCTGAAAGAATGCCGGAAATGGTAGTGCGCCGCATACTGATTAACCAGCGCCGATGTCTCTGTTATAACTAGAGTGGTTGGAAGAGGGTACAAAAACTAAAACACACAAAGAACATGAGGGTGCACGTGCAAGGTATTATGCTTGCTGGATAACTTCCACAACATTTTTACTCACTGTTGGCAAACGAAGTATCATTTAACCCATCCAGTGGCCTTACGGAACTTCAAAACTCATTTTGTCCTTTTTTACGCCTTCACTGTCCTTATAGAAATCCACCCACTCAAAACTAGAGATAAGAACCTTATGTTTATTGGACCGTGCATCGTCTTGATAGTTGAATAAAGAGAGACCAACTTGATGTCACTTGTTTTATTATTTCATTATTTAATGCTCAACATGTTTCGAATGTTAATACAACCATCCTCAGGAACTTGCGACTTATTTGTTGAGTTATTTCATGGGTTGTATTGCTCTGTAAGGATACAGGTTTTTACATTAGCGTAATTATTTAGTGGCGAGTGTTTAGTCATGACGTGTGTGGTTGTATGAGAAACCGTGTTTCTGTAAATATTCTCAATAACCATAAGACACCGCAGCAGCCAACATTTGCAGAAACACACTTCCTAATACAACCACACACGTCACGACTAAACACTCGCCATTAAATAAGTACGCTAATGCAAAATCCTCTATCCTTACAGAGCAATAAAACCCATGAAATAACTCAACAAATAAGTCGCAAGCTCCTGATGATGGATGTATTAACATCCGAAACACGTTGAACATTAAATAATGAAATAAAAAAGCAAGTGACATCAAGTTGGTCTCTTTTTATTCAACTAGATATAAGAGCCTAAACGTTTGTCAAGAACATAATATCAACATAGGGAAGATATCACTTACCAAGCGCAACATTACTGCATAGGATTTTAATGTTTTTAACATTTTAACGCTTACATACATATTTTGAAATTGGCAACAATATATATATATATATATATATATATATAAAACATTATCCAAAGTTCTATAACAACATATCTCAAATACATACGTGTAACCTTTTTCATACGTACCGGTTAAAATTTTAGAAATAAGTATCCCGATTGTATAATAAGAACATAACAACACATGCTTTTTATACATAGTTATATCAAGAATATAAGCATTTGGGATAACACAGCGCATTTTATACATTGCTAAGTAAGGATCTGTATCTTAGAAAGGCCTGAACGTGATTCTATAAGAATCGAAACATATTGCCTTACTACAATAATAAACACAATAAAGTTTTTGTGTTTGATACATCTTTGTATATTTATCATTTTGTCGTGCTGTAACAGCAGAAGAATTTAACGATTTTCTTTCCGAATATACGCCATTATTTCATGGACCACAACTACCTTTGTAAGCGAGCCATTCTGGCGCCCAGAAATTCAAATGTGAACAGCAGCAACTTTGAGATTCAGAAGCTACCACCAGGAAATGTCGTATCACACAAATCGCATTGTCAGTGGATACAAATGGCGATGTTAATGAAGCACAGCAATAACGGAGAACGGATATGTTACCTAGTCACGTATAAACCACATAGACTGTCACACTGTGTGCAGTCCATCGTCACGTTGTTATGGTGAATCTTCAATTGCCAAATGCCTATCTCCCTAACACAGCTGTTGTGACCACGTTTATTGACTTTAGGAATATAACACGGTCTACATAATTACGATCATCCCGCATTCCTCTACTTTACACAAACCTCTTCCAAATTTATAGACTTATAAGCATTTTGATTAAATAATAAGAAGAACGCCCACATGCGGAGGCCCAGACTGACCATCTGACTATTCGTCCGTCCATCCGTCTTTGACACAGTTTTAACGAAACCCTGAGATTCTTTTGGAAAGTGTAGCCGAGTAAGTTTCGATGTTTTCCTGACCGTGCATCTCAGCATAATCTTAGTAAAAAGCCAACTTAATGCACAAAATCTTTTTTTATAATAAGTTTATTATATGCCTGTACATGTTTCGAGCACTATGTGCTTATCATCAGGAGGTCAAAACTATGTTATACAGCATCTGGTATCATCACACCTGCAGGTGGCCGTCCCGTGCGCAGTCCTCTCTCAACCTGTGCACCGGACGGCCACCTACAAGTGTGATGATACTAGATGCTGTATAATACAATTTTGACTTCCTGATGATGAGCACATAGTCCTCGAAACATGTACAGGCATATAATAAACTTATTATAAAACAAGATTTTACGCATTAAGTTGGTTAATTACTAAGATTAGCCGAGTAAGGTTTTCATAAACATCGGTTCATTGACAATCACACTGTACTTAAGGCTGTAATAGAATTTTTACCCGTACCTCCATATTTACAGGCCGAGTTTGGTGAAATTCTGTAAGGGAGCTCTCCACGTAATGCCAGTCGACTACTGTAAGTTTCACGAAAATCGTTATAAAAAGCCAAACTTTAATAGAAGGATTACTCTGAAGTTTGCTACCATTTTACGCACTTATTCTTCGATTCTCAAAAAGTCGGTACAGACATCCGTAAAAATGTTTTCATTTGTTATGACTTTACTAAAAACCGAGGTCATGTACTTTATTTAGAGGAGTATATGAATTGCCATACGCACTTTCCGCATTTATTTTTCGATTTAGTTGAAATTCGTATAACACATATGCACATTATTTTGGTAAGTGCCTGTGAGTTCCCCGACCTTCGGAGTAGTGAAGAACGAACTCTTCTTGTGGGTGTGGATAAAATTACATTTATACATGTATCGTGAAAACTACGATGGAGGTAGTAAAGATTGCCTTGGTAAGTACTGTGTCCGGTACATAATTTACAATCTTATTTTGGGTAGGCACGGAAAGTATAAACTGTTTTCGGAGTAAGAGGTCTTAGTCTGTAGATACCACACGATACTTACATAGCACAACATTCAAAAAATTAGAGAAGAATGGATACACATAAACAGCAAGAAGGTCTGAAAATGTATTAACCTTTAGACGCCTAATGTCAACTATAGTTGACCTACCGCACCGCTAACCTCTAAAGTTGCATTTTATATATTTATTCAACAAATATAGGTACCGAATATTTTAAACACGGTATATACTCTCCGTTTTTTTTCCTTCATAATGCAGGTTGTTTCATAAGTCTAACGTATTTGGTTCCTGTATTATTCACATTTTATATACAGGGTGTGCTAAAATTTAAAAAATAATTCCGGCGCCAAAAAGGTTAAACACGTTTTGTTACGCTAATAGTTCAGAAAATACAAGGGAAAACAACTGTATTGTCTGTTGTACGGTCTCGCCATATTTTTCTCAATTAAGCACAACTTACTCTGCGAAAGATAATGGTCTTTATTAGCAAAGAAAGAAAACAGATTGGACATGGATCGCATGTATAAATCCATCGGAAATTCTAAAAAAAATCTGGATTAATTTAACTAGGAATTTTAACAGAGCAGGGGGTCAAACGTGTGACAGAAAATGAAACAGTAATCTGAGACAATAATTGAACTGAACTTTCCAAAAACATACAAAACAAACCACGTTTTGACTTCCTTATAACTATGGAGTTCAGCTTGAAAGTGGCGTCGAGAGTGCTTTAATAGTTAATAAGTCATGTGTGATGAAAAGGTAAAGGCAGAATAGCTTCAAACACAGGATGCACCTCCCCTGTAATTCGTACTTTTTTCTAGTTCCTCGCTCATCCCTAAATGAAAAATATCCATATTCTTTATTTCTTACACTCCCCTCATACACATTAATGAGCTTTATCTATAATTTCCAGATTCTCCAGTTTTCACATCCTACCTGTTCAAACTTTTTCCCCTCCAACTTGAAACTTCATCCCGTAATCCTCCCATTTCACTGAAACTCAGCCTGTTCTTGACAGATACCCGATTAACGCGCCTGATACTCTCTACCGCAGCATTATTCTGACTGCACAGTGAAATGCGGTGTTGTTTCCCTTCAGATAGATCTGTCCGGATAATTTATACAGCAATCAACACAGATTACACGGTAACAAGTAATTATCGGAGACACAAACTGATATCTCCACTGAAATGGTAACAAACATTTGCAGTGATGAATAAAACTAGGAATACTTGATCGAAAAAAACGTTTGCTAATATATTAGTTTGTTGGGAACATATCGGTCTTCTGACGATTGAGTAGTGCGTTGTGCACAATACACTGGTTACATAACCGACCAATTTTTCCGTGTACCAATCCACTCAATCACTCCACAAAACTATACACTGTGGGAGCCATTGACCTGAAAAAAGGGGGATCATGTGCAGGTGTGTGTGTTTGTGTGTATGTGTGTGTGTGTATGTGTATGTATGTATGTATATATGTGGGTATGTATGTATTATGCATGTATGTATATATATGTATGTATGTGTACGTATGTAAGTATGTATGTGTATGTATGTATGCATGCATGCGTGCGTGTATGTATGTATGTATGTGTTATGTATTATGTATGTATTTATACATGTATGTATGCATGCGCGCGTGTATGTATGTATTATGTATTTATGTGTGTATGCATTATGTATGTATGTATGTATGTAAGCATGATTGAATGAATTAATGTCTGTATGTATGAATATATACACGAATAAATATGTACGTATGTATAAACGTGTCTATGTATTATGTATGTATGTATGTATTAATGAATTAATGATTGTATGTATGAATATATACATGAATAAATATAAACGTATGTATGCATTCATGTAAGAATGAATGACTGAATGAATGAATGAATGTATGCGTTAATGAATATATATGTATGTATGGATGGATGGATGTATGCATGTATTACGTATGTATGTACGAATGTACGAGAGTACGTACACAAATTTCATTGTTCCTTCCATTGGTCCATAGTTAGCTCAGCGGTAACTTTTCGAAAAAATTTTTGACGTGGAAGCCGGCTTACTTTGCTGAAGTTTTCGAAATTTCCATCCCCAAAAAGACCGAGCCAGAACTTCCAACAGAATATCACTTTCTCCCCACCCATTTCCTACTGACAATTAATGCTCACATTATGATTCCACCCGACGTTACGTAATTTCTGCAGAGGAAACAACAGTCTCACAGAAAGAACCAAGCAGTACAGATTCGAAACACGGATGCATGAAATAATAATCACTACCGATAAATACAACCACGCATCATCATTTTATGAAAACAATGGGATCTTGGGTAAGATGCAGGGTTCTGGAAGCATAAAGTGGAACACTTGCATCATCATTTTGCACATACACAACCTCATCATTCTAATTCCCTTCTGACAATGTTTTGCCTACGTCAAGGCACCGACATTTGTCTTCAGAAACCAGGCGACTAAGGGACCCACCGAGAAGTTCCAGAAAGACTGTCTGAGTTGCCTCTCCTTTTATTTCCATCTCCCCAGCATTCTCCCCTCTTGTCTTTGTGCCCGGGGTAAAAGAATCTCACTCAGTCCCTGTTCCTTCCCCATCTCATCCGAAACTCCACGTATCAGGGTTATTACACCGCCTTGTGGGACTAATTTCATCTCGCGTAGCTACGAGTCAGTCGTCTGCCTCGCATTATTAGATTATACAGTATGTGTGTTGCAAGCACGTAGCTTACCTGCCAAACGTCGGTCACTTGAAGGCACGTACGTACTCTAGTGTACGAGCAACAGCAGTACCTTCCATTATTGCTTATCGGAAGTTTCTGTGAATCTGTGCAAACCAACTTAAATTGGAATTGAAGACGGACGGTACAAAAGACCTATAAAATTGCTTGAAGCACCTAATAAAGACAACGGCAGTCTGTTAGGGACTGGTAGTGTGACATGTCTGCGCTATTCTGCAAAAGACTATGAGTTAAGTGCTACAGAGAAATACAGGGCTATTCAAAATGATTGTCGGAGTTTTAACAACTTGTCATACACAATACACTTGAGATGGGAGTATATGTATTTTTTATTTAATAGGACAACACTCCAAGTTTTTATTACATACCTTACAGGTGCTCTATATGTGACCCTTTGTAATTCTACAAAAACATAAACACGATAATCGATAATCACCGCTGACACGCTACAAACAGTTTGGAACGAACTCGATTGTCGTGTTGATGTTTGTAGAATCACAAAGGTTTCATATATAGAGCACCTGTAAGGTATGTAACAAAAACTTGGAGTGTTGTTCTATTAAATAAAAAATAACACATGTACTTCTATCTCAGGTGTATTGTGTATGACAAGTTGTTAAAACACCGACAATCATTTCGAATAACCCTGTACATACAAACCCATTAGGAACATAAGAATTCCAAAGAGGAAACTCCAAAAAGCCAAACCTATTTTTAAAAAATAATAGTTTCTCAGCTGGTCAAGACACATCCCGTTCATCACTATACGGAATGTTTCACAAGGGGTACAAAGTTTTGGTTCTAAAGCTTGCACAGGAAGAGACCAATTTGAAGGTCGGCGTATAGATAATAAGATAACATTAAAATTTATCTTACTGGAATAAGATGGGAAAGTGTCAATGGAATTAATTTCAGACAGGACAGAGATGGGAGCGGGTTTTGTACATACATGTTAATGAACCTTTGGTTCTGCGAAACACAGCGCATTCCCGCCCCAAAGAGATGTTATTAGCTTGCAGGCAGGACTTCTTTCTGTAGGGTTACGTGGTTTCACAAGGGCGAAACAAAGGACCTTCTTCTCACAAAGTTCATTCGCACCGTATTTCTACAGTAAGACAATCTTTAAATATGTTCTAGTCTACGTCTAGATCTACCAATAAGCATCTTCCCCTCAGGTTTTCCGATAAAAAACCCTCCACATATTCTAGTTCCTTCACTTCGCCAATCTCATCAACATTGGTTTCACCAGTTTATTAAGAGTAGAAAGTGCATACTGTAAAGTCCTTTTGTATATCTCTCTATTTACAAAACACCGCTCTTTAGAATGAATAAGGTGGTAAATTCATTAACTTTATCGAAATTTACAATCTTACGACCAAAATTACGGAACAAAAAGAATGCATTGTGCAGTTAAGAACCAGTAACAGTAACTGAAGTTCTCTCTTTCTAAGAACTCTACTTCACTACCAGGCTAAACAATGTCACGTCACAGGAAATCTCATCCTTCTTCGTGACTGTCTTTTGTCTCTGGCTCGTAATGTAGGCCTATCAATAGCACCTAGCATCTCCTAATGTAAGTGCTACGCTAGATGCATGAGTCAGGCGAGGAACGAGCTGTGGTTTGTCTCAAGGTAACATTTCTTTCCTACTAACTTCTGGTTGGGCTTCACAAATTGTTTGCTTCCATTTGAATTACAAACTATTTCACGTTTCCGGAAGTGTACGGGCTTACTTATTCGTTATTCCAAAAATAAGAAAAGTTGAATAACTCTACAGCGCACCTGTATCGTCCCTGTGTGTCTTGCATCACGACAGCCGCGTAAGGAACTGAAGAATTTTAACCCTTCTGGCAATGAGGCAAACTTATATTGGAAAGTCGGAAATTTCGGACGAAGTACTATGATACATCTACTATGCTCACAACCTTGGCGCCAGATTTTTTCGGGGCTGGCAAGATTTCCCCGTGGACACAGCCGGAAGAAGAAGAAGAATAAGACCCGCGTCAATCCCTGAGTTTCGTAATCGATGTATTTCTCTCTTTCCCCTTGCTGCGTGAAGGCGGCACCCTCTTTCCATTGCCTCAATATCATTACTTGACACTCCGAGAAGCCCTCTGTTCTCTATCTTCAATTTACTCTCCCCCAGACCTCTTCCTTCCAGTTTCTTATCTTCTGTCAACTTTTGTCACAAAATATAACTTCACGTCGTCCCACGTTCAAAGCTCTGGGACTGAGGGCAAAACCAAGAGCACAGGAGAAACACTGTACGTTATCAACAGAACATTTCTACCCGTATTGAAGCAATGGAGTAGTAAACAACGCACGACAGCAACTAATTTTATTGCTTGTTTTGCACTGTCCACTCATTTCTTTCTAGAAAACACTCATTTAATGAGCTGATGGGAGAGAAAGGACTTATATTATTTATTATGCTTTAAAGATAGGCACGTCTGTTATTTCACTTACGAGTACTGTGACAGAATTCTCACAGTCACAATACGTGTAATGGACAGAGACTATACTGTACTTCATATGTAGGACACACTATTGAAATAACATTACCACACGAGTAACATGATTTAACGTGCGACAGGAACACGAAAAATTTACACATTTGGGTGATTGGTTGCGAGATTATCTCTATACCATTAGTAGGAAAGCCATTTATGTTTCATAGAATTACCATAGCATTTATTTTGAGAGTGTGAACATTTTGAGCGGAAAAGTTCGTTTGAATTAATAAAAGCTGAGCCCTCACCTTGCAAGAAACACAAATCCTCCCAATTCTGAAGTCATTTTCTTAAAACAAACTTGCAGGAAAACTGTTTTGTTTATTTTGAGAATAAATTAAAACCCTGTTGGGAAAAGGCCGAGTTCTTAAACTTTAAATCAGGTGGCATATAAAAATCACTGCTTCTTATAAGGTCAACATAGAGCATAAAGTTTTTATACGTTGTAAAACTTCTCACTTAGCTAAGTCATTCACTTACATGCATTAACGCCATCTTTAACTGACATCGCCATCAAGATAAAAAACACACACACACACACACACATATATATATATATATATATATATATATATTGTAATTAATTATGTGGTCTTATGCCTTATGTTAAGTTCAAGTGTGATCAGCAGAAGAATAACATGTTTTACAAATTCATGTTGTGTTGTTTCGTTCAGCCCTGCTACACCGTACTGCACGTTTCTTTATTGATAAATCTACATAATGCTACAAAACAAATTGCACAACGGGCATAACACTAAACAAATCAGAACATGTTCTTTCTTGTGGCGCTGCAGCCCAACGCGGGCCATGGCCTGCTCATTCTTGAGGTTTCTAGATAACACACAACGACGCACCACAGTCGGTAGGACTCCTCTGGACGAGTGATCAGCTCGTCGCAGAGACCTCT
>Ga0123352_10015647_pt1 | contig 12077 bp, 7 predicted proteins | sample TergutLab28metaG_FD_89700 | JGI IMG/M metagenome (GOLD analysis project Ga0123352, IMG submission 89700) | Labiotermes labralis P1 segment gut microbial communities from Petit-Saut dam, French Guiana - Lab288 P1 | ecosystem: Host-associated > Arthropoda: Insects > Digestive system > Gut ... | reverse complement strand
ATTATTATTATTATTATTAGCAACGCTATTTCAGCTACATAGACAAAATAGCACTGAATGTGTGACAAGAAGCTCCGGAATAGTTAGCAGGTATGGACATGGAGGCGGCGGTCGTGACCAACTAAAAGGAAAAGTCCTGACGGTCGCCGGCAGCGACAAAAAAAACACACACACACACAAAAATTCTCATTTAAGGTGCCTGGTAGGTAAGCTGAGGGAGGCTCATCCCAAACAAAATCTAGCATATTACGACTACACCAAGACAATTCGATTCACCGAGTACCTCTCTCTAAATACGGACCTGCTGAGGAAGACAAACAAAGGCTGCATTTCCAATTTTTTAGAAGTGTTCGGTCAAACGTAACATTTGCGCAATAGGTAAAAGCTGGGAATAAATGCGGTAGGGGTGCTGATTTTACTGCTTGCGATAGCGGAATATCATTTAAATAGACTGTATTCACAAGCCTATTAGGCTTATCATTTTGTAATACAATTTACAGCTCGTCATGCAATCTTTTCTCCGAGACAAAATTGAGCGAGATAAATAAAAAATAAATATTGGTCTTCATGTACAGTACCTGTTATTATTGTCAGATTTTGAAACTTGATCTTTTTCGACAGACTTTAGAAAAACGCTCAATTTATGAAATTTCATAAAAATCCGTCCAGTGGGAGCAGAGTTGTTCCATGCGGACGGACCGACGGACAGGCAAACGACGTGACAAAACTAGCAGCCTCTTTTTGCGATTTTGCAAACGCGCCTAAAAAACCAACAGTGGGTCGTAACATGCGTATTATTATTATTATTATTATTATTATTATTATATCAGAACATCGCCGTGGCCCAAACTGAATATGTCCGACTACATTCCGGCCCCTGGAACACATTTTTTTCGTCAATGGTATAGGAAATTCTAATATAGATAGCTGCTGTCCACAGAAAAGAGAAATTTTGGTAGCTCTAAGTTCTGAACAGGTGGATTTGAAAAAGGAATTCTAGCAGGAAGATGAAACGTAATGTGGACGCCATTGTGGTTTGACCAGGATACTCTATGTATGGTGAAAGACCGTGACTATCAAGATCACAGCCACAATTCACTCAATAAGACAGATAATTTTCTGGTTTTACTCAGTTTCTTGTATAGTTCTGTCACTAACAAGTTACAGAAGGGAAGGATATTAAGGTAATACAACAGCAAAGAAAAACGCCCAATTAAAGAATAAATTAAATTGCAACATAACTTCAATCAATATTATCGATATATTATTACTATTACATCTACTAAGCCAGGTATATATAATCTTTACGTCGGAATGGAGGGCAGGAGTAGCCTGAAAGCTGCGAGAATGTCTAACTCAAGTAGCTCAGCGAAAGAAGCTTTGAAAATGAACTGTAAACCAGTAACATGACCGTACAAACTTCCACTTCAGTTATTTTAGCAGTATTTTAATAACTTAAAAAACAGCGAATTTATCAGTCAATCGAGCATTCCAGCTCTAAATTACAAATTCCTCAAGTCAGGCATCTGTTGAGCTTATGCTGCGACCTTCACTTGCTCTTTAGTGTGTGATCTTGAGAATGTTTTCTGCTTACATTCTGGAGGTTAACTACCTGTTCTCTCGGCACACTTACTAAATATAGCCGACGGTCGTTTATTGGTAATGCTCACAGACTCCTTGACAGACATATTTATTCTCGTGCCTCGCTAATTCAACTGGTTTCCAAACTCATCATATCCTCTGAGTCATGCTCTTCACGCTTAATCATATTTGTAAAATACACTGAATTGGAGGGAGCTTATCGATTGAATTACGAAAGTCAGATACCAGTACTGCTTACCAGGAGATAGTGAAACATATTTTCACATTGTTTTCGCAAAGTACAAAAAATAATTCAATCCGAAAAGTTCATCTTTTAAATTATTCATTGCAGTTTGGAACAGGGCGGCCTAGAAAAAGTCACAGGGTGAATTTCATGCCGGCCCAAATGCATATTTCTGTGTACCGTTTCTAACGTGCGAGTGTTGCAGTTATTTACTGTGAATAAGTGAAGTTAGAATTTTTAGAGTACGCAATATTTTCCATTTTTCGAGAGAGTTTCCTAAAGGACGTCCTTATAAACCAGTTCAATAAAATCGTGTCGATAATTATAATCTGAAACCGACAGTCTGCTCGTCTTCAATCCTCTAACACCTGAAGAATCGTTCTGACTAAATATGAATCAATGCGGAGCCCGTAAAGTAAAAATGTACACTCTGGACGCAAAAATGACATAAAACCGTTCAAAACACGAACTGTCATTTTAAAAAATAAAATGTTTACGCACATATATGAAAAATAAAATTTTTATATTCATTACTTAAACTGAAAACCCACTATATAAGAATAAGGAAGAAAATAAAAATGCAATAACACAATCCAAATTATAATTACTCATTTCATTCTGAAGGAAACGTGTTTGCGGAACCTCTGCAAGTTTAGCATTGCAACGTAAAAGTAGGGTCTATAGTATACAACTGTACGAATTCGCATCTCCATGAAGGTAAAAAGACAAATATTTGAGTAAACTCTATCCGAATCCAGCCCCTTAATCTCAGCAGCAATACATAATGCGATCCGCCGTAGTGTACATGTAAGGTCATTCGACAGCTGTATGATACGAGAGCACAGACACTAATGCATCAGATATAACTTCAGACGCCCCTCAGAAACGTCACATTTAAATGTTTGCAGTTGTAACCTGTCTGTCAAGACTGTTACAAACCTATTCATGATATTAGGACATACTTACTCTTATATGGTAAACTGCTTCATAATGGAATATGTGGAATAAATTACATACAGTATCTACCTAGGAATTTCTTGAATCTATAAGGCAAGGTTCACAAATAGTTCTGAAATGCAGTAGTAACAACATCGTTGCTGAAATATTCACGAACTAAATTGACACTTATTACAATAAACCTACGCAAATTACTCTTTCGTGTAAATAATTCTACTGCTTGTTGTATTCGTGCCATCTGAATAAGGAATTGTTTCGTCTCTCCCTACGTGTTACTGCAAATATTCTCTTAAAACATTTCCTGTTGACTTCAAGGGGATGTTCTCAAGTACGCGAGTTCCAGTTCCATTCGCGATGTGGGCTTTTGCCCGTGATTTTCTGGGTTTGTCATAACTCATACTCAGTCGCCTGCATAAATAGAATTTCGACACGATTACCGGTGTATACAGTACACGATTAACAGGCTGCAGGAGGAATGATAAATGACGTGCTAATATTCATGTTCTTCACACCATTTGTAATAAAGGAAATAGAAGAAAATTAGGAGAGGAAAACTGTACTCCCAGAATAGTTCGGGAATATGAACAACGCAGAAAAACTACGAAGAAAGAAAAACGCGTCTTCAAAGAATAATACGGGAAGGCGCGGAAAGTAGCCAAACGAGGCACAAAAGGAAAGCGTGTACTCATCGCATAGCGCCGGGACGGTCAGAAATATGGAAATATTGCCAGAAAATGTAATAGTACAAGGTAGTACAAGATAAAAAATACAGAATTAACGGAGTAGTAAAGGAACCTGCGTGCTCACACAATAATGCAGGAAGGTGAATCATATGGAATTACAGAGCATAAAAGGACATGTCTGCTTTCAAATCGCAACTTAATGTACCATTACTAAACCGACAGCACAAAGCAGCTAATTAAAACGCAGTAAAAACTCAACTAAGACTCCCTTTTGTTTTTATTAATAGCTATCTTCTGATGAAACTGCATCAAGCAACAAATAAGTAAATACTGAAATTGTAGATGGTCTTGGAATTGACGGTGTGGTGGATTTTTATCTCATCCAAATAGCATGAATAGCCACTTATGCTACTGCTTGTCCACTGTACGTATTTACTGGGACAACTCTATGGAAATATATATGCTCTTATGAAAAGCATTTTCGTGGATATGAAACAGCTGCACTGGATACCACGTACATCGTCATTTCGAACGAGTATATCCGTAAAATACGAAGGACAGAACAAGTAACGACAATTGCAGCAAGCAACAAATGCTTGCAATGTTCCATGATACATGACGAAATTGAAACTTCATAATTTGTTTGTACAGAGTAAACTTCCTTTCGGTATGACATTCTATCACTGAGTAATTTTAAGAACAAGCATGTGACTGTAAACTAAACGTCAGAAGTGAACGTGACATTTAAAAGTACAAGCAAAAATCATTAACAACGCCAAATATTTAGCCTCAGTAACATACACAACATGATTTCTGACCTGAATGTACGGTTCACCCCACAGAAGATACATAACACCATCAGAAATTTCTGATTTTCTTGCAAACTACTCCGAAAGGAAAAATAATGAGTCCACCAGTGCCAAACGCGAAGCATAATGCTATCTAGCTACATGTGATTAATTACCCACATATGGATTGGTACACCGGAAGGAAGGAAGAGAGAGGTTACTGTCAACTAATTATTGGACCACGGAAAGAAGCTTTATCAAATACATAAGCTGTGCACTGTGGTATGGTGAGGTGATTCGTGCCTTTATTGAAAAAATGAGAAAGGAAGTTTTTGTCTCCTAGTTTTAAATATACTGGCATTTTTATGAAGGAAATTAGAAAACATGACAATATAATTAAAGATTTGAACCCGGAACACACAGACAGCAGAAGGAAATGTTTATTGCCAAGTATTTTTAACAGATCTAAAAAAATGCGCCATAGTAGAGGTGGTATGTTCTGTACCTTTACTTGTCTGGTGTTTACATGGATCAAATGGGGATTCCGATCGGATAAAATGTCGGACATCAACTGTAATAAGAATGATAAAACTTCGCTGTTAAACATAACAGCACACTTTCATTGTGCTAAGGAATTTGTATAAATATTCATTCAAAAGGTGAAATATTAGCATGTAGACTGTTATTTAGCGATCTGGAATTATGATTTATGAAGAAAAGACAAACGTCCTTAGAGAAATGCATTAAAGTACTCGAGGCTGGAGATGACTGCAGTTATTCTACGCAAAGAAACGTAGGTGTATAGTAACAAACACCTACACAACCTTGAAGGTACTGAGTGACTGCACGTCACACATCCTTCGGCAAAGTTGATTTCGACACCATCGTCTGACGCAGTCAAACCCCAATATGGCGTCACTGTTCGTACACCGCAGTTTGTGGCGACATTTCGAAGGAGGTGGTAAACCGAAATACTGTATAACAGGAAATTTCACGTCACAGACTTTCATGGGTGCTAAGTGAGGGTGGCACTCTATCGAGGGTTGGCTGTATTTCCATATAGCAGATCAACTGCATGACTTGCGTGGGAAGTCGTAAATACCAGAGCTTATGAATCTGTGGTTCTTAGGCACCAGCGATGAATCACGTACAGGGTGCATTCAGCGTATGGGAATGTTAGTATTTCCTTCCTAACTATGTTGGAGCGATGCTGGCACTTCTGCGTATTTTACCAATTACTCCAAGACACACATAGGGCGGCCTGAACAGTCGCATGTACCTACAATGAACGGCCTGTCAAACTTCGCAGATATGAAAATATCCAGAGGGCATTTAGAACAACTCCTTTGCGGTTTTGCGGCTTCGGTCCTCTTAAATTTTGTCTCAGCCGGTGAAGCTTGGCGGTCAAGACACGGACGTGAGTTCTCGAACACATGAAATTCCAACAATAATCAGTGTAATACTAAATGTGCATAACTGTAAACATACCATATCACTTATTTATTAAGACTTCTTCCGTTGTCACAATTCACATCTGAAGAAGGAAACAGTTTCCAAAACGTTGTGTGGTGTTGTATGTTGTGACAATGAAAAAAGTCCTAATAAACACGACAGAACTGACGTTAAAACAGTGTCAAAAATAAATTCGATACAAACGTACTATCTTTCTGGGAAACAGGTTTTTTTTTTTTAATTGTGGGCTATGGCTTTCTTTTTGGCAAGATGGGCTTGAGGATTCAACTACTACGCCCAGACAAAGCAATCCGTCTGCGACCAGTTTCAAGGAAAATGGATTCAGAGGTTGGTAGCTAGAAGATTCGGATGCCTTAAAGATGATGGATATGTAAACCGGCTACATGGATTACAGGGATAGAGGCTTTCAAATAGGTTTACATCATGCCATCATCACATATGGCGGTTGTAAACAGATCATGCCTAAATTTTCAAGTTTTCATCATTGCAAAAATGACCTGCACGCAGAAAACGTTCATGGCGGGCAGGGTATTACCTTTAACAGCCGGGATACTGGAGAAATTTACTGAGCGGAATGTTGTCCCAGGTCCCGTTCTCAAAACGGCAGCGTCATAGGCGAAGCCATCTCTACTCCGGAACAAAACACTTGCGAAGTACTGTTTACTGTTCCAGTAGATCTTCACTCCATAATTTTGTGCCTGTGAAGGGAAAATTAAAAGGCAATGCGGAACAACAGACTCAACTTTTTAAAAACAACTGCCTCTATGCGGCAGAAGGATACATTTCTCTGCAATTGCAGAGCTGCACGCATCAGCTGTTTATTTCTCTGTGTCATCTCTTTTTTCCTTTTTGTAAAATCATTTGGTGAAGATAGATGATCCTTACGTCACCTGTTCTAAATACGTGATACCCTCATGCAATCATGCATTATTGTTACCACATTCGCACTTCAGGGTATATTTGAACTGCATATTAAACATTAATGGTCCCGTTTTGGGGCGGGTTCGCCTAAGTCGCGAAAAGCGCCTTTTAGCTTCGGCATGTACGTCCATCCGTCTGTCTCACCACATGTATTAACTCGGTCCCCAATGGATGGATTTGCATCAACTTTTATAATGGAGACTTTTATTACTGACCGAAGTTTGTTAAAACCGGAAGAAATATCGGGCATTTTTACAGGAAGACCGAAGTAACTTCATATTGTTAGGACACAAAATCGCCAAAAATTCTATCTTTTCGAGAGTGTATCTAGTTTTACTAAATGTTCATTGAAATAAAGTTCGCCACTTATGATTTAATCCTATGAAGACTCAACTGCAGCCACATTATATACAGTATAATCAGTTCGTACCTCAAAGTAAGAGCGTGTGCAACAAGCAGAAAGACCAACCGGTGAATTGTTTATAGCTCTATTGTTCTCTGTGACGTACGAGTTAAGTCTTTACATATATCGTGTAATAAGTTCAACATTCAAAGTGTTGAATCACAAGAGACGTGAGTGAATATTTTGAAGATAGGGCAGATAGATGGTACTTTGGCTGGCTAAAGTTTTCAAGCTGCAGAATGAAGGTACGTGCTGTCAAATTATATTACCATATTGACTGCTTTATAGCACCCCTTTTTTTGTCGACAGAGAAATATGCAGCTCAAAAATGGAAGGGCCACGCAGTGTTGCGTTTCCATGGTAACAATTGTTACGCGAACACACAACAATGTTACGTTACAGGAAGATTGCCTAGCTTGTTAGCACTTTCACAAGAGAGTTGGCATATATACCAGACTAGCGGGAATTCTTTTTTTTTTTTCACGGATCAGGAGCTCTGAGCTATTCTAAAACAGGTTTATTCTGAAGCTACTTTTATTTCATTCGGACTCGCGTTCCGTAAATGGGACCATCGGATGGTATGTAATGTAATGACGTATAAATGTATCAAACTGAATACCACATTTCTTCGTCCTTCTGCTGGCTTTGTCCTTCATGCTTCGCAGATGCAGCAATAACTTCAGTGCATGAAAATCTGAATACCATGACACATTAACGACGGTCAAAATGATATGCACACTTTAGCTAGCCGCCTAAATCTATTATCATAAAGAAGAGAGACACAGAGAGATCAGGAGCCAGCCGAAATTAATATTGCAACGTTGAACCCATCATATCGAGACATAGATTAGCTTTCACATCAATTTCGTATTATTACTTTATCTGATAATGGCAGCAGAACTACCTCTCGAAACGTTGAGTACAGGGGCGAGCGATGCGGCCGCCCCAGGCAGTAGATTCCAAGAGGTAGAAAAATGGAAGGCAAAATTAATATTTCAGATAACAAAATTTTATTTTCAGCCCTCAACAAATCTTAAATTATTGACGAATAAAGGCAAATTTAACAAATGTGATTTTTTAATGTTCGTAACTTCTGCCAGCGGCGGCCATTGTGATTGCTCGCCCCGCGCGCCTGCGCCTAGCTACGCCACTGGACGTGAATATTAAGTACGCTTCAGAAGATAGATAATGCCCAGTGTTGTATTCTTATGTCACAAAGATTTAGAGAATCATTACATGATTTTTGACTATTCCGTAGGGTAAGAAGAAATCTGTGAAGGTTGATGAGAGACTTACATTACTAACAACATGCGAACAAGTCAGTATAATGCCGTCATGAGAATCGACGACAACCCCAGAACCCCAGTGGACTCCGCATCGCACCAGCACCACGCTGTCATCTACTCCGGCTGAAAGAACAAGCTTTTTAGGTTCACATGTAAACTCTCCACTTTAATATAAACATTGGACTCTGAAGCACAGACAACATTCATGTGTCACCTTGCACGATTACCACACATCACTGCCCAATACAGAACGATCTGCAGACCTAAAACGAATTCTGTAAGAACATTTCAACTGTGGCTAGTTACATGCATATATTACGTTCAGGAAGTACTCATAATGCCAGACCTCAGATGCTTTTAAGTTTTAACAGGACCACGTTTATTGTAGAGGAAGGCGACTGGACGCAAATGTAAGCTTAACAATATACTGGCCCACATAAATCTGCTTGCTTTGCTCGGCATATGAAAGACAAACAGCGCTCCTACAAAATAACACTAACAAAACAACAACAACGACGACAAATTCAAATCTCATACAATTTTTCCGCGCTCGTTGTTGAATTTACATTTGGGTTCCTCGCAAGTCACATTAAGAGACGTAAACAGGAAGATTGTGCGGTCTATATATTATTTTTCAGCCTAGTTATTATTCAGGCACGCATGTTTATTATTATGTCCTTTCCTTACCAGAACCATAACATATTACAGCATGATGAAATTTTGGATCAGTCCTATGAGTATGTCCAGTTATGAATTAGCAGACAGTTAACTCAACCACAAAACTTCAGTCGTCTGCAGGCCAGAGCTCAAATGTGTCTAATATGTCATCCATGACAAAAAAAAAAAGACGTGAGATAGAAATGGAGAGTGGCTGAATCATTTTTACACACCTTGTAAAAAATATTTTGTCACTGTCTTTCGTAATTTTACCACAAAATATTTCAATGTGAGGGAAGTTACATGAAATCTTAATCAGAATCAGGTGAGGAAATACATCGAACTACCCTAGTATGAGCAGTTCTTACTGAACTGTTTATAATGTTCTGTTTACCGTCATGATTATACTCGTATCAACCCTTGGAACAGAAAAAAAAGATAGGCAATTGGTATAAAGCAACATTGAGGCGCCTTCGTACCACAACATGCAATGCGCATGCGCCATATTGTCATCTGTGGCCTGCTCGGCTCTACGATGTTTTTCCACATTACCTCATAAACATAACGATTTTAGAACATAAAATGTGTTTTGATTTTCTCTACAACTTTTGTTTGCAACATCTCACTCTAAGAAGAACTGAGCGAGATATCATCAAAAACACGTATTGGTCTTCATATAAATTATCCTTTATTCTTGTCAGATTTTAATAAAACTTAAATTTTATCGACAGATTTTCAAAAAATACTCAAATATACAATTTCATGACAATCCGTCCAGTGACAGCCGAGTTTTTCCACGCGGACGGACGGACAGACTGCCGGAGAGACAGATATGACGAAGCTAATAGTCGCTTTTCGCAATTTTGCGAGCGTACCAAAGTAATCTACTGTACAGATAAAGATTCAGTTCGTAACTCACCGAGAACACAGTATGCAAACATCAGAAAGGCAAGCTGGTTTATGATTTGTACGGAAATAACGGCCGTTTGCTGTATGAACCAAAACAAAAATAAGTTTTAGCTTCAAAATGTTCCCGGAATCACTTTATTTCTGAGAAACACAAAACAGTACAATCATTCAGCCACACTTCCTTAAAAATAATGCCCTTGTGTAAATATACACTTCTGCCAGCGACTGTCAATATGTTGGAAACATTCCTGGAAGCTTTTATAAAGGCCTTTACAGCTCTTCCGTCGCATTCTTAATGATTTCAGTAGCATCAAAAAGCGCCGTCCCTTTAATGCTGGTTTTAGTCGATGGAATAGGAAAAATCAGCTGCAGCCAGGTCAGGTGAGTATAGGGAATGCTCCAGTGTTGTCACATTGTTCTTTGATAAGAAATCCTTGACCAAAACCGACCGGTGTGCGGGAGCATTGTCGTGAAGGAGAAACCAACTGTTGATGCTCCATTTTTCGGGGCGTTTCTTTCTGACTACACCCTTCGACGACAGAAGTCAAAGTAAATTTCTTCATTCACAGCAGAAACTCCTGTAAATTATATCGGCGAATTCTGGGAAAAATTTGAACCTATTACGCCGTGTGGACAAAATTTAGAGTTTTCAACGTTAAACGTGGCGGCAGTGGTTTGATGGGGGTAAGCACATAAGAAATTAGCTTAGAATTGGAACCTTCTTACTGTGATTCGGTTGATGGAATCATATACTAGAAAATACATTAGAGCTAAAGGCCCTAGTACTGATTTATTATGGTTATTCATTGCTTATAGAGGGACGTCTGTAAATCAGATTACACTGCGTCGGATAGTAGATAATTAGAGAAATGCACTGGAAATGAAGCGGTTGAGGCTAAGTCTGAGCTATAATCCAGGGGAAGAACACGAGCAATCACAGAACGTCCGGTTGCTGGGCTGAAATTTGGAGCCGGGACCTCCAGAATACGAATCAGTAATGCTATACATTCCACTACTGTGTTCGGTAAAAATAGTGCTATTCATTCACTGTTTATTTAATGACCTCGTCAGTGACTCGGTGTATATAGTACTGAGTGGCAGGATGACTAACCCCTTAAAGACTGTGATTATCCTGAATTATATTTAAAGATTCAGTTCGTACCGCGCAGGAAACACATTCCGTCCCAGTTATAAAAACCAATCCGTTGATGTATGGGGAAATAATCGCTGTTTGTTCTGAAATCCATACAATACAAACACACACACACATGCATTCTGTAGAATTTTAGACGCGTACCAAATATTGCGAAAAGAGACTACTAGCTTCGCCATGTCTGTCTGTCCATCTGTAAGAAACAACTCGCCTCCCACTAGACGGATTTTCAGGAAATTTTATATTTGAGCATTATTTAAAAAAATTTGTCGAGAAAATTCAACATGTATTCAATTCTGAAAAGAATAACGGATACTTTACATTAGACTAATATACCGCTTTCTCCCAGAATCGTGCCGTTTGTGAGATAATAATGTGGAAAAATGTAGAAGAGCCAGACAAGTCACATATGACAATATAATATGGTGCATGAGCTTTGCATGCTGGATAACTAAGGCTACAGACAAACACTCAGACTATGGAATATTTACTGCTTCTCCATGGCAACAATGGTTACGCGAATGCGCCTCAACGTTACGTTTATATGCCCATTGCCTGTCTTGTTTAATGCTAAACGCAGTGGTACATAAAGTAACCACTGGGCTTTAAAAGCTTAATGAATAACTCATCTGAAGATATGTGGAAGGAAAATCATCAGGCTGGATAGTCAGTACCAGGACTGAGATTTGAATATAAATAAATATGTTGGGAGTGACAAAACTTCAGAACGGTCCTCGATGATACTCGAATTAAAGCGTTTAAGATAACACAAGTTAACTTTCAAAATCTATCTACATGCATAGCGACCGCCTCTGTGGTCTAGTGGTCAGAGTTTCTGGCTACAGATACAGAGGTCCCGTGTTCGATCCCCGGCGCTACCAGATTTTCTGAGTAGTAGTGGGTCTGGAACGGGGTCCACTCAGCTTCGTGAGCCTTGTGAGGTCAATGGTGGAGCTACTTGAATGAAAAAAGTAGCGGCTCCAGGTCTAGAAAACAGAGATTAACGGCTGTGGGGACCCGTT
>Ga0123352_10015646_pt1 | contig 12077 bp, 11 predicted proteins | sample TergutLab28metaG_FD_89700 | JGI IMG/M metagenome (GOLD analysis project Ga0123352, IMG submission 89700) | Labiotermes labralis P1 segment gut microbial communities from Petit-Saut dam, French Guiana - Lab288 P1 | ecosystem: Host-associated > Arthropoda: Insects > Digestive system > Gut ... | reverse complement strand
TTTTTTTTTTTTTTTTTTTTTTTTTTTTTTTTTTTTTTTTTTTTTTTTTTTTTTTTTTTTTTTTTTTTTTTTTTTTTTTTTTTATTATTTTTTTTGTTTTTTTTTTGTTTGTTTAATGTTTTATGACGTTGGTTTAGTTTTTTTTTTTTGTGTTTTTTTTCAATTATAATTTGCTTTTGTTTTTATATTTTTTTTTTTCCCCCCCCCCCCCCAATCAAGTTTGTTATGTTGTTTCTAGTTGAGTTTTATATGTGTTGAATTTGGTCATATTTTATTGAAACAGATGTTAAACTTTTAAAAACTTTAATGTTAGCAGGATAATATAAATTGTGTTAATCTGAATTACTTACAAAACAACTGTTCCTGTAAGGAATTATTGCTGGAGAGCAAGGTTCCCATGCAACCTTTTTCACTGTTACTGGTTGTTCAGTATGACTGCTGTGGCTGATTCAGAGAACCCATTTGAAATATGTTGTGACTTTGTTTTTAAATTATTATGTTCATACAAATATCTGCTTGACGTTCATATATTAAAGAAAGCAGTATCAGTGCTCTCTGTAATTGTATCACTGTTTTTTTCATTGCCTTGTTACTTTTATCTGTCGTTACAAGAATCTTATTTATTTTGAGCCCTTACCAAAACATTGTTGAAAACATTTATGTTTGCTTGTTTCCCATGTTTTACAAGTGATGTTGACAAAAGTGTAGAAGTACCTATTAAAGAAAATGAAGTAATATAACAGAACATTTTCATTTATGATCATTTGGCATATTGCTGCAAATGAAGTGATTTTATGTACAATATTCACATGTGAGACGAAACAGTTTTGTTCATCTTGTTACTTCCAGCGTTCTCAGGAACTTTCTGTAAATAATTATGTGAACACCACTGCAAGAAAACTTTGTCCAGGGAAGAACAGAATTACTGCTTTTGTAGGAAATTCTTATAGAGTATTCTGCAAAAGCCTTACCATTTCTTTACAATACTCTTATTTTTGGCATTGAAATCACCTTGTGAATCAGCACCTTTAATTCTGTTCTCTCATTTTCATGTGTTATATGCACATGGTTTCATAAGTCCACTGTCTTGCCTATATTGAGTAATACCCAATGTTTGTAAAGAAAACAAGTACTAAAAAACTTGAAATATCAATATTTCAGCAAGATTTTGTCTTTATTAATTACTTGTTTCCCAGAAGATTATCTATGGGGATATGAAACCTTGCTCGCTGGTAAATGGTTACCATGTTTTGAAGGAGCTTGCTATCTCAGTCTTCAGGGTCCAAAAAGAGTAAGTCATACTTAATTTGGGGCAATTCTGGTTAGTGGTGCTGTCACCTCACTGAACTTCCCATGGTGTCACGACCACATCTAAGACCAACCTTAACTTCCCGTGACTTATCTATCTACTACATCCCTGAACTGTCTTGATTCTTTTCTGTACTGAACACCCATCTTTATCAGCTCCGCTTAACTTTCCCATGCATTCCATGCATGGTCCACTCACTGCACAACACCATCACCATCACTCACCTTGGCTTGCTACTTCAGTCACCCTTCCACATATAATATATCTTTATGATGCATTTAACTCTTCTTGGGTTGCTTGGATCCTGAAGTTGAAGGCATCAAACTCCTCAATAATATTGGTGACCGTTTTATCACTGGAAATGACTTTATATCTCAGAGGACTTGACCCTTCATTAACACTAAAATGAAAATCTAAAATCTCAATTGCTGTGACCTTGACTGTTCTCCTTTAAAACAATAATATGAGAAGTGTTTACCAGTTGACATAATCTACAAGAACAAATGCTAAACCCTGTTCTATGTGGGCAGTTTGTTGCTAACTGGATCTGCATTAATAATGATACCTTTACGATATAATTGACTAACTCTACAGAACAGAGTTCTTGAAAAACTAATAGCTGCTCAGCTAGCCAGTAAATTATGCACATTTCACATAACTATATGTTCATCATTCAGTTCACACAAGCTCAACTTGATCATGAGTGATATGGCTGCACAGCCACACCCTTGCACCCTGTTCTGTGACATTATTTTCTGTATTGTCCACACACATATGCTTAGTCATTCAAAGTAATTTAATTCCTTTAGCTTTCCTAAATGAAGCTCTGTACACATTTGGCATCTCCTACATACATGTGATATGTCTTACCCATCTTATGCATGATGATCTTAACCTTCAAGATTGTCAGATTAAGGTATATTTTGGTGCCAGTTGAACTGGTGATTTTGTACCAAGGTTTTGTCAACATCATCTTTCTGTAAAAAGGAAGTATAGTACACCTCCAGTGTTTTTGACATACAAACTGTTTAACATTTATCATGAGGGAATATAGGATTTTAGATACCATGGTAGTATGGGCTGGCAGCTGGATTTAACACAGATGTGATGGGTTTAGTATTGTATAAAAGCAACACTGAGCCAGCTGGAATGTTTCTATGCTACATTATAATAGTGTAACGCATGGCAACAGAAGGTTGCAGAAACACATCAGATCTCAGTTGTTACAGTGATGTTAATCAATCTGGCATGTCTTAATGAATCATTAATTAAACAGTCATTGTCAGTCGGTCTTACTAGTGTTGTACTTTGTGGTAAGTACACGCTAGTAGATGGTTCAGATGCTTTAAGGAGAAATTGTTTCTTGTTCATAGAGAGTGAATGTTCTGCTTGCATGGCTGAGCCAGGATGTTTGATGAGTACATTAAAATGTTACTTCTAGCTGCTGTTATTAAAGGTGAAAAGACACCCATTCTTACTGTATATATTAGGTAAGCAAATATTTAGTTGTACAATTTTTACAGAACTATATATAATCAACTCTGTGAATTTAATTGGAAATGTCACATTGCATGCATTAATGATGCCATTGTTTTTAGTCTTCATTTTGATTCTGATTTTGTACAAGGGCTTGTGCAAACCATAAGGGTCCATATACAGTATAGTCAGAGAGAAAAATGAATTTCTTTCAGAGCTCACAATCACTATTTCTACCATCACCATCACCATAACCATCACCACCACCACCACCACTACTACCACCATCATAATTATAATCATAATCATTGACACTGTTTGGTTGTTGAAAATTTTGTGTTGTTACGTATTGTGCATAATGACAAGTTTTTTATGTTTCATATATTGTGTGAGTGAGTAAAAATAGTGAAGAAGTAAGTTGTTAAAAAAATATTACCTTGAATGATACATTGGAACAGTTTTTCTCCCAACTTTTTATGTTTTTAAATAGTGTACATAGATATACCAGATACTCAGCACAGCACTGCATCTGTCCTTATATGGTATCCTGTACTTATACATTTCAATTTCCTTAAGATTTGTAATTTTTTTGGTAATGCACCACGTTGTGTGGTTTCCTGAATGCCTTCTAAATAGCAGAAATGCCAGGTATCATTGTTTAAAATTGTTGCTGCAAGACTAGCCTTGTCTTTGTAACTATAAATTTCTACATCTGGCATGATGTTGACACAAGAGAAAATGACTTAAAAACCATTGTTGTAGAATACTTAGATGTTTGTGGAATTTTACAGAATAAGCAGTAAACTAAACTTACAAGAACAAGGTTACCCTTGTGTGTCACTTTTAAATTTTAAATTTAGCTTTCAGTAATATCCATGTGGTCCAATATGTCAATCCATTCTTTGTGGCTACCTTATCTCATTCTTGGCAAGTGGGCATAACATGTATCAGTAATTTGAAAGTTATATAATTTTATCACTAATCTGTTACAGCTGTATGTAGCACAACTCTTTCAGTCCAAAATGTGAAGGGCCTAAGCACTAGTCACAAATAGGTAACAGTATTTTTACACAAATACGTGACATGACCAATTGAGTGGACTTTACTTTGTAAGCACAAAATCATTACCCAGATGTTGGAATATCTCATTGACATTATTTCGTGTTCTTTACAATTTAATATCATTACACAATTTCATTACATTTGATACTTTTTACTAGATCTTTTTACAGTAAGTACGTGGTTAAATACTAATTTTGTTAGGTGCTGATAGTTCTTGTTTCTTTGTGACTGCTTGGGCTATATATTTAGTAGAAATCAACACATTACTTCTCAGTGTATTTTGATGGAATAACTGTATCTTCCCCCTAATGATTTGTACAGTCTGATATTGTTCTAACTTTGTACAGTATTTTTAAGTGTGCTGTTCATAATGGAACATATTTACCCATCATCCACACAGACTATTACTATACCATTTTCATTAAATGATTTTTCTGGTAAATATTGAGTATAATTTTACCTGGTTTAATGTTTCTTCTCCAGATAGTGGCAGGTTGTTGATGCACACCCTGTACCTTATTCAGTCCATTATTTATGTAGGTTCCTTATTTTATCTGTCAGATATCATTTTGTCACTTGCTGCTTGTATTTCACTGCATGTCTGGGCAGTTGGGTGAGTGGGCTGTATTAATACAAAATGTGAGCTGACAGGAAGTGACACATGATATTTGTCAGATAAAATAATAACCCTTATAATTCGTTCATCCAGGGTAGGCCTACACATACATGTACTGGGTTGCTATGCTTTAAGCTTTGTGATGGTACTGCTTAACGTGTTACCACTCTGAAAGTTTTAGTACCAGTTACAGCTTATCAGGTGTGGTACAAGGAAGTTCAGCACTCTCCCCTTCCAAATAAATGATACACAAATTACCACTTAACATTTTGGAAAGTAAAATATGGTAAGTATTAGTAATGTGGAAGTACTGGGGGTCTTTATTGCATATAGTGTGTATCACATTTTAATTTACAAATTGCACATAAAATTGCTTTTCATTACTAAAACAATGAATACTCAAATGGAGGGTTTTTTGTATTTTTTCAAATATACAGTTGTTATACAAAAAATGAAGTTGTTTGGATGATGACAAGTGTTTGTCTGTGATGTCAAAAAATGTGTTTATCAAAAAATCATAATATGTGTTAAGTGCCGTAAACCTTATACTTTGTTTCTGACGTTCTGTGACCTGACATTCACATTACTATTTACTGTAATGATGATAGACCTATAAACCAGTGTTAAATATTGTTGCCTCTATTACAGTTAATATGTTGATAGTTATTTTCTTTTCTTCAGTTCAGAGATTACTGTTGTCTGAAGTTGTTGATATTGAGTGTTTTCATGTTCTTGAACAACCGCAGGTCTGGGTTTTAAAGAGCCACCTTGCTGACTAGAACTGTATTTATTTAACTTTATTTTTTACTCATAGTCACCTTGTCTTCTGAACTCAGATTTATGCTATGAGTGGCCTGCTTCAGATTGATCACATGCTGTTGCCCAGAAAACAGTAACATGTGTTACTGCTTACTGAATCACACATTTATCTTGTCCCTTACTATTCACAGCTGTGTGCCAGTGGTGACATGATGTGATGTAATGTGATGATGTTATAAATCAGTGATCAGTCTGTCCGTAGTTTTATTTTGGTCAGAAGGTGATCAATCCAGAAACAGTTGTATCTTTGCCTCAGAACATTTTGAAGGTTCCTTATTTTACCTGACAAGTATTTGTCAATTCTTAGGCAATGTCAGTGCAGCCATTACTGATATTCCAGTTCCTTCTTGACTTCAGGTTGACATATAGTTTAGTATATTGCAGTTAATATTAGTGTGTTAATTATTGTATTTATTTAAAGGTGATGGGAGAAAGTTTTAGTTCAGTCTAGTGCAGTCAATGTGAGGTTTTTGTTCACAGTATTTAAAGAAGGTGCTGGAAATGGTTTCCTTAAGATTACTGATGGGTCATATATAACCAACCTGTTGTTCATTGAATGTCATAAGGTCTGCTGGTGAAATTGAAGACACTACATCTGAATGCTTTTTTTTTCTCTCTCTCTCTCCCCCAGATCGTCTCCACTGCACAAATTATTACTGTCAAATATCAATTTCACAGGTTCAGATCTAGCAAAGGAGGAGGCCACTCCCTTGCATCTTATTCTGTCACCAAAAATGCACTGTAAAAACATGTAGAATTATTTTTGGTGTCTGCTGATGCATTCTCTTGCTGGAGAAAGGCATGGGCCCTCTCGTAATCGACATTCGTTAAGAAATGATGTCAGAATATTTGTAACATTGCAATGTGTGTATATTGTCTCAGGAAAAAATGCATTAATCCTATTACACTCTACATACCACACACCAGCCTTAATGCCATGTATTGGCACTTTGTGGATTAACATGAGAAACACGATATTCTGAGACTTTATCTGCTGAGTTGAAACCAAGTTTCTGCACTAAACAGAATGCGTGTTGGGGTTTGTTTCTTTTTTATGCACCCCATTGAAGGTACCAGTTCACATAACTCAGTCTTTCTTTATGATCTGCATTGTAGAGTTTGTTGTGCATTTTATGGAATGCTAATAGAGGCTATCAATACACCAACACATACTCTCCAATATGAAGCAGTTAGCCTGCTGGTGAGTTGGTGTGTATAACTGACCTGTCAGAAAATGATAGGTGATATTTTTCAGGTAAAATAAGGGCCCTGTACCATGTTTAATAAGTGTGAATTTGTACTTCAGGTTTTCCTAATGTCTTACATGTTGGCTCTTTTGTATTCCTCACTGAAATTCTCTGCAGATACAAGGTGTGGCAAAGGTAGTCAGCAGCACAGATATAATGGAGAGTAATTTATGGATCAGTGCAGTGTAATATTTTATTAAGTATACAGAATTTCCAAAAAAAAATCATTCCAATAAAATTTGTACTTTGTCATGTTCAGATTCTTTTCCAATGAGTCATTTCTAGAAAAAGTTCATTTGGTTCATGTTTTGCAGTTAACATATAAGATGTCGTCTGGGTTGTTACACGATGTTGACTGTCTTGGTGTCATGTTTTTGAAAGATAGTAGATCCTTAATCATTAGAATGAAACGGTCCAAAGTAGTAGGTTTCTCTTCTTGGACTGCTTTACTCTGAAGATGAATGTGCTGGATCATTTGAAATGGCAGTAACTAGTAACCAGTTGACATGGCATAATATTCCAGAAAACTTGGATATTCAGCAGCATCAGTGTGAGAACCTCAGATATCGCAACACATCACTCTCCTCACACATACTCAGTGGCGTACTGAGGGGGGGGGGGGTTGGGGTTTTCAACCCCCCGAAATTCCGAAGGCCCTCCAAAATCGTGCCAAACTCAATCCGATCATAAAAAATGTTAAAAATTACTGAATTTAGGACGCCAACACACCAAGATGTTTGTCAAAAAGGCAGTAAAATTCTAAGACTACCTAGGTTCACAATTGTTTTACATTAGCAATGACATAGAAATTGGTTGTCATCATAAATACTCTTAAAGTACCAAAAATTAAGAAAATTTTACTATATGAAATTTCTTGTAACAAATTACAGCTGCCTCCAGAACTCCTGACTAGGGGCTACCGCCCCCGGATCCCCGTTCTCTCTGTCCTCTGTCCTCAACTGAATTTGTTGACCCCCCCCTGAACAAAATTCCTGGGTACGCCACTGCACATACTGTATCCCTTTACTCCATGTGTAACAGTTTACACTGAATAATAACTAATCTTCTAGAATTCTCAGTCTTAGAACTGTCATAGTTAGTTGGTATGGGACAGATAAACAGAAGAGAGTTCCTCACGTAGGAATTAATATAGTCAGCAGAATTATTTGTGATTTCAGGGCTCCTTACACTATCTCATGTCACTGAACCCTTCAACCAAATTAAATAAAAGTAATAAAATTAAATTTTAAATTTGAGTTTCTCACACCAGTGTTGATGCAGGTTCAAGTTTTATGGTGTATTTTCCTATGATGAATGGCAGACAGTTACTGAAGGTTGGAGGGGTTTAGTGCCTTCATCTTCAGGGGTGATGAGATCATACATCACAGAAGACTGAAATCTCCATCTAAACTAGACTCCCTGCACTGTGTGTTGATTTAGTTTTATAATATGTAAGTGTCTGACTGAGAATGGCATTTATCTGCACACCACTTTAATATGTGATATGCACCTCACTTGTGTAACATACCAGTTTGACTACCCAGTTCTTCTGTAATATGTAGTATTAGAGTTTTTTTTTAATTGCAAGGTCCCAGTTCAGCACAGTTTTTTTTTTAAGAGCAGTATTTTCGGTATTGAACCCACTTTTGTCAACAAGAAATAACCCATGAATGATATGACTCAAGTAATTCTAACACTCTAGCTCTGATGCATATGTAGAAACCAAATATTTATGTCATCTACAGACTATACACCATCAACTATTCTTCCAAAGTTTTGTATTTCTAAGTAACATTTTTGGTTGAGTTTTCCATCCACCAGAAGTGACTTATGTTTCCTAAATTAAGAGACAGTCTTGTGGAATTATACATTCCCAAAGTACATTATGAGTACCAGAGTTAAATGCGGTAACTGTTCATGTGCCCACATGACACACCAAGGCACATTCTCACAAACTAGATCCTGTGTGGATGTGTGTGTCCCCTGTACTTTGGCACCTTACAACCCCTTGGGAAGGTGACCCCAATTCTGGTTGATAGGTGGCACAGTGATTTTGAGGTCCTTTCACAGCTTTCCCACTGTAGTAGGTATCTTTCTGTCTCTATGGGAACTCTGTTAGGGGAACCTGGAAGGGGGCTCATTTGCTAGGGACCCTGAAGGCTTATGAGAGGAAGGCTCTGGGGATGGGCTCTTGTCTTCAGTGGGGCTCAGTTGGGCAACCTGGAGTGGGCTTATCTACCAAGGACTTTGAGATGTTGTTGAAAGGGTCTCTGAAGGTGGGATCTCTGTGAATGGAACCCAGAGGGAGGGCTCCCATGCTGTGGACCCTGAAGGTTAGGTAGAAAAGGCTCTGGAGACAAGCATCTATTTCCATAGGGGCCCCGTTTGGGGAACCTGGAGGAGGGCTTGTCTACCGGGGACTTTGAGAGATGAATGAAGGGGCTCTAGGGATGGAGCTTCTCTCTCTGAAGAGGCTCCATGGAGGGGGGCCTTGGAGGGAGCTCCTTCACTAGGGACCCTGGAAGATATGTTAAGAAAGGCTCTGGATACAGGCATCTCTCTCCAGGGGGGCCACTTTCCAGCCGAGGAGAACCTGGAATCAGGACGGGGGCTCATATACCGGGGACTTTGAAGGATGAATGAAGGAGGGCTGTGGGAACGGGGCATCTGTATGCGAGGGATTCCATTAAGGGGACCTTGATGGAGGGCTCCTTTACTGGGGACCCTGAAAGATATGTCAAGAAAGTCTCGGAAATGGGCATCTGTTTCCATAGGGGTCCCGCTTTTGGGGAACATGGAGGGGTGCTTATTTCTTAGGGCCCTCTTATTTAGAGGAATTTTTATGAGGTTTTCGAGAGAGATGCAAATGCCCTGTAAACAGGTATCTCTCTCCATAGGGGTCCTGTTGGGGTTTCATTTGCCATGATTTTTTAGAGAAAAAAAGTATATCTGGGTTCATTTCTTGGACCCAGAGGATATTAACATTTTAAGTCTGGGGGGCCATCTGGAACTTTAATAAAGGAACAGGGCTGTCCTGAGTTGATATTAGATTATGGGGCACAAAGGGCCTGTCTATAAGGTCTAGGTGTTTTGGACAGTGTGGCCACTTAGATCAACAAAATGTTGTATATGACACAACAGCATCCTCTTGATTTTTTCCTAATCCTCCGAGGCCTTTGCTTCAAACATGTAACAGTCCACCAGGTTAAATTTATGGATCCTATAATATTACAACTGCCTTCAGGTGACTTAGGTGACAATGCTATCAGTTGTTGCAGTGAAGCTTTGATGGTTCACACATTTCATGAAACTTTTCTCAGGCTGTGAACTGCATTATAACTGATTAGAATGGTCCTTGTGAGTGATGATGAAAGTACTGTGGTTGGAGTGAGAGGCTTACAGTCCAGCACCCAATATCGCAGGTCTTCAGGTATTGGAGTTGTGAAGGTCAGAAGAAGATAGTAAACAAGCATTGTGATAGCCATGTGAAAGAAGTACAGAAAACACTGCAGTAACAAGGGCATTCCAAGTTCTGCACTACAACCGTTTGTTATGCTAGTAGACCAGATATGTACCATATCATATGTGCCTGTTTTAAACTGTGAACAGATAGTGTTTTGGTACAGTTTATCAGATGTATATAGCTATCAATAATTTGATAATTTTAGTTGCATAACTGTCTCAGTGTGTTAAATTTACTGATGTAACTTCATGTACAATAACAGTGTACATCCATCAACTAACACCTCCTTCGTGTCATATTCCCTGAGATAAGTCTTGCTTTCCAATGTACAGAGTAGCCAGCTGATCCTCTTACCTACTGGCATAGCATTATCAGAGTAAGTGAAGAACAGTAGCTAAAAACACCACACTGAGAAATGATCTAGGGATCAGTTCAAAATCTGACATTTTGGAGCCCTGGTGTGCCTTCCTCATCAGAGTTAATCAGTCCTGATGATGGAGATACAGCAGGTGTCTGGAGCATTGAACTCAGCTGGTTTGAGAAGACTGGCACAACAAGAGATAACACCTAGTTGCTAAGAGTGGGAAGAAGATGAATTACAAATGCTAAATGGAATGTGACGTCGTGTGCTCTGGTTGTTGTGTTCCAAGATTTTTGACAAGGAAGTTTGTGCCTCCAAAACATGGTACCTCCCTGCCAGACTACACATTATCACATCCCAGAGGAAGGTTTATAGTCACCACTGTGAGAACATCAAATTTCACAATAGTAGTTATAGCTTATGGAAACTTTTCCGGGTATACTTGGTAGTTATTTATGAAGTTCATTTGAAATACAAAGTATTGGTGGAAAGAGAGTTTACTTTGCCTATCAGATGGCATATTTACAAGTGTCATTATTTAACAGCCCCTTTATTAGGCCTGTTGTTCTTGGAATGGAAGTGTTTCATGGTCTAAGTACCAGAATTTTGAAGTTCTGTCACTGCAGACAAAATCCATTACACTTCTTCATTTATGAACACAGCAGTCTCTTCGATATTGATTGGAAGTGCAGCTGTTACTTTGCAAAGAATTTTAAGTTGAAAATATAATTCAGTTCAGGAAGCAAATGATAAATAATTTAAAATTTGCTCCATAGCTATTGATATTAAATCCATAGTGGATCATGGGTGCATTGAACCAGCGAAGATATATTGTAGTGCTGTGTTTGGTCTAATTTCAATAGAAGTTTGTGGTTTTCACAGTTAACTGCCAAGCAATTGAAGTATTAAATGTCCTGGTCTGAATGCCATCTTACAAGTTGCTTTCAAATTGTGTTATTTTAAGTGTCAGGTGGTAAAATTGTTAATTGTTCCCACACTTGGGGTACAGTAAACCACCAGGGAAGACAAAATGAACTAGTCAGGCAAGTTTGATTAACACATAAGAACCAGTACATTAATGAAGTACTTAACATACACATTTCCATAATATGAATATAAGTAATAAAAGTCATTCATTTTTGTTTCTTGCACAAGAACTTAGAATGATGATAAAGACACATCAAGTTGCTGAAAATGTTACAGAGGCATTTACCAATAAAGACCTAGTATGAAACACAGAGAGTTTCAGAGGAACATGAAGTTAAAATAGGAAGGTGAACAAGAACATCCCAAAAAACTGGTGGTGAGAGAAATGGTTGCAGACTGTACAATGCAATGCAGAAGCTCAAAAAGAAAAGTGGACATGTTTGAAAGATACTGATGACTGCACAATTAGCAACTCCCTGCCTGTTGCAGGAAATCTCATGTGGGGAAAAGGAAACTGTGCTATCCAAATCGAATATTTTTCAAAAGAAAGCAAGTACTGCTGCCTTCCTGACCGAAGATGAGGTGAAGCTGCTGTTGATGTTCTTCCAGATTCACCTGCCTCATCCCCTTAATTCATGTTTAAGATGGTAACATGAATAAATTGTATTTATATTTAATGTGGTCTAGTGGTCAGAGTTTCTGGCTACAGATACAGAGGTCCCGGGTTCGATCCCCGGCGCTACCAGATTTTCTGAGTAGTAGTGGGTCTGGAACGGGGTCCACTCAGCCTCGTGAGG
>Ga0123352_10015643_pt1 | contig 12078 bp, 4 predicted proteins | sample TergutLab28metaG_FD_89700 | JGI IMG/M metagenome (GOLD analysis project Ga0123352, IMG submission 89700) | Labiotermes labralis P1 segment gut microbial communities from Petit-Saut dam, French Guiana - Lab288 P1 | ecosystem: Host-associated > Arthropoda: Insects > Digestive system > Gut ... | reverse complement strand
TATATACCATGTTTAAAATATTCAGTACCTATATTTGTTGAATAAATATATAAAATGCAACTTTAGAGGTTAGCGGTGCGGTACGACCACTATAGTTGACATTAGGCGTCTAAAGGTTAAAATCTGACAAGAATGACGGGTACTTTACATGAAGATCAAAATATGTTTTTGATCATATCTCACTCACTTCTTCTTAGAATTAGAAATGTTTCAGGCAAAAGTTGGAGAGAAAATCAAAACACGCATTTTAAGTTCAACAACTTCCCCCCCCCTCCCCCCCGAACTGCTATGAGATAATGTGTAAAAATATTGTAGAGCCGGACAGGGCACATGACAATGTGGCGCATGCACATTGCCTGCTGGATAGTTAAGGCTACAAATACAAACCCAGAATGTGTAATATTTATTGTTTTTCCACTGCAACAATGATTACATGAACGCGCCTCAGTGTTACGTTATACTTACGTTGCCTGTCCTGTCCTTATCTTCACAAACACATTACCGTAAATATTTAAGGAATTAGTCGAAGACGCATTGGTGTTGTTAATCTGTTAGTACGATGGATGCTGTACGTAACATTTGTTTTAATTTCGCTCCCAGATAGTTTGTTTTGCCAGTTACTGTGCTTGGTACCAGTCTCACAATAAATAGCGATTGTTTCCGCAAACAGCACTGACTTGCTAGTCTTTGTAACAGATTCAGGGCATTTTTGTGGTTAGAATTTTAAATTTGTCTGGTAGAACTAAAACCATCGATTACGCCAAACAAAAGCTTCATTGGTCGATTGAATCGGATCCTTTTGCGACTTAAGTCAAGTGGATCGGCGTTTATCATGTGCATGTGACGTGCTGGTGCTGATCTAGGTCATTCGCCGCTGTCGAGGAAGACCGCAGTGGGCTATATACCAGCTGAATTTGACAAAAAAAAAGTGTGTAATTTCTTGGCTTTGCTTGCTCACTAGTGCATTGTTTCAGTCAAAGAATGTAATGATTAAAAACGTGGCTTTAATCTTGGTATCTATTGTTGGCAGACGAGGAAGTCAGAACTGTGAAAAACAAGGCTGTACAAAACGACTGAAAACACTCAGCAGTGCTTAAATACGCCGGTTACTTTACGGGGAAACCGGGTTTCGACGGCGCAGAATTCCAGTCTTACTGATATGGATTTTCACGATCTGGATGTGTATTACTGTGTGTGCGTGCGCGCGCGCGCGTGTGTGTGTGGGAGACAGAGGGAAAAGATTGCGCGGTATATTTAGTCGGATGGTGAGGGGGTGGATGGAATTGGAAGACCGAGGCGTGGATGGGAGGACAATATTAAAATGGATCTTCAAGAAACTGGATCGGGAAGCATTGACTGGATTGATCTGTCTGAGGATAGGAACAAGTGGCGGGCGCTAGTGAATACGGTGATGAACCTTCGGGTTCCATAAAATGCAGGGAATTTATTGACTAGTTGAGGACCTGGTAGCTTCTCAAGAAGGATTCTACTGCATATAGTTAGTTGTAAGTGAGGGTAGGGCGGGAGGGGGGGAGGGAGTGGGGGCTCGTATTGTACGATTCGGCAGATGAGTGAAAGACTGCTAATCGCGCCGAGAAATAAAATGAAGCTGTGTTGTCAGATGTAATTAGATTCTTCGGAGACCGTCATCGGTAGCTTCGTACTGCAACGGTAGAATTTGGAGAAGTAAATGAACACAGGACCGTCGGTTGTCATTTCCGTTTCGAATTATGAACTGTTAGTTCAGAATGTGCAAGCCACAGAACATAACTGTGCAGTTACTAGTGGAACGAAAAGTGATGTATGTCTTTACTTAACCACCCTGTCAATATCTGAGACTATAATGGCGTCGTATGATTGATGTATGAATAATGAATTGGAAATTGCATGAAAGTAGGAGATCGTGATGTAATTTAAGGTACTCTTCCAGTATTTGGCTTGAGGGTCTTAGTTAAGGGATGATAAAAAAATCTCTGGCAGATCGGCCGATATTCTTACCGACAATTTAGCTTTTGAGTTCCAAAATGGTAGTCAGGGATGCTACCATGTCCGCCGCTGCGTTTGGTTGACTGGTGATGTAATACTGCATGACACTGCGCCACTAAATCTCTGGGCAAATGACATTTTTTCCCCCAGCAGATCCATATCCACGAAGCTGCGACATGTCCGTCCCTTTCGAAATCTGAGCTCGTTCTTGTTCTCATGTAGTGCTGCATCTTAGCTTTCGTCTTGCGCGAGCCACAGGCAAGATAACTTTACGTGAACCTCGTATATGTCATTGTTTTTTAGCAAAACTGATCGTCTTACCGCAACTTTGGACGGTTTAGTTACAAGTAATTGTGTAGTTTGTGTAGATTTAAGCTACATTTGAGTGCCATCAGTGAGAAGACCCTGTTCGGCAATGTTGGATAAAGAAATGTCGTTTGGGTGTGTTCAGTAATTGGTTTGTGTTAGTAATAGCCATGAACGGAATCGGAAGAGAATGTTTTCTGAATGGATAATGGCCGCAAGTTGCTGAGCGCTTGCTGTGCTACTGTGTGGGTTTAGCTTCTGCAATAAAGAGCCACCGCAGGATCTGTTATAGAGACAACGTAACTTATGGATTTTGTAAAGTTGCGGTCCATATTGGAAACCGTGTGTCTGTGAGTTGGTTCCGAAGTTGGGAGCAGTCGATGTGTATTGGGTTGCGAGTACCGGGGAAGTGTCTGAATGTGAGAGACGCATCTTCTGACCGTCTGTTTTATTATCTTTCTTTAGTATTTAATTTGCATTCATATTACGTCCTTCGGAGTTACGACACTGTGTAGTCTGCAGCGAGGAAATGTACAGCGTACATCACCCGGTCACATCTTTGCTGAAGGCGGAGGCCATATGTTCCTCTAAAACGTTGCTGCCCATGTTCCAGACTGTACGATGTCATTGCCCAGAAGACCACAATATGAATCATCATCGCTGTGGAAACCTCAAATCGTAATTTTGCATTTGTTTAAATTTTAAACCAATTGCATATGATGGAATAAAGGAAGATGGTTGATGAAGGCAGACACTTTGTTTAGGAATGCAGCTGAACACTTAATTAGGATCGGTGGACGTCTTACCTTTCCTGTTTTATGTAACCACACATTCCTTTTTAGTTCCATGTTGGGGCAGTGGGAGTGACTGCTGTGAGGAAATCTGACGCTGAAGGATATATGCAGTAAATGAGACGGATACGACACCGTACATTTATGTAGGTTTTCCCAAAGTCGCAGGTTTGTGGAAAGCGCTGGTAGGGATTTCCGCAACAACAGATGTGGTGTGTCGTATTGCACGTGGTCATGTCCCTACCCCGGGCTGTAAGGAAGCCAAATGTCTGTGTCAGTATTGTTCATTTTGCAGTTATGTACTTACTGTTTTTACTTGTATTTCATATCGGTTTCTGTACAAATGAAGCATGATGCATCATGTATTGTTTTAATTACATCATACCTTGTAGTAATGTTAATGAAACACAGTTGCACTGTCAAGTCGCTGTAGGTCTTGCAAAAATGTAAAATAATATTCTTGTAATGTAAAGTATTTCTAATTAACCTGTGCGCGCTTAATTCATGTAACGTCGAGAATTATTTGGTCCACATATAATATATTGATAAACCATATTTAGGAATGGCGTTATCGGAGATAAAGAAAGCTGTTTTTCCGAAACGTCGTTAAATACCTACGTAAAGACTCGGTACCCCAGTTAAGAAGAGTAAGTGTCTTAACTTCGCCGTTGTCTGTGCCTTACATTTGATATTTTTAGCAGATCTTATAACTACCGTACTATAGACTTATAACTACCGTACTATAGACTTATATACATTACGATGTGTGGGGTTTGCTTTATACGTGCTACTTGAAGCAGTTGTGCAAAATCTGTCACGTAAGCAATGTACTTCTGTAATGAAACCACTTTACCGATAAGCTTTGCAGGAACTCCAGTGGCTAATGGCAGGAGAAGATAGACGTTTGTATTATGACTGTGGCTCTTACCATAATTCATCTCTTAAATCGTCAAATGAATTTAAAATACTTTTGGCGGTCGCAACGGTTGCTTAGTTTTACTTACGTTCAGTTGAATTTAGTAAGGAATGTACGTGATGCTGCAACAATGTTTTTATCGTGTTTGTCAGACGCACACTAAATGAACACCGGCGCTGATGGGGTACTGACTGATTAAATCCACTGAGAAGACTCCTTGAGAATCTGGTAGTTTGTCACCTAGCCGACAATCTTCGAATACTACGTAACGAGAAGATTCATTGCCGTGTTCACAGGAACCCGTCACTGATCCCTATCCTGAGCCGTGTTAATCCACTCCACGTCCTTCCTTTTCTCTAAGACGCCATTTTGTATTCTTTCATGTACGCTTAGGTCTGTAAGAGTCGTCTGTCTTCAAAGTGATATACGCATGGTGGTAAATAACGCATTTTGTGTTGGTGCAGCCCACAAGGACCGTGTGGTGTGAAACAGCTCTGGAATGGCACACAGCATTGTCCCCCCACCCACCCTTTTTCAGTTACCACATTCCGAATCGCAGTGGCTATATGCATTCCTTCACAGTACAGTGGTATTTGTGGATTCAGGAATGTGAAACCTGCGAACTTTGTTTTCTAATTAATCGTCCCTCCAGACAGGTCTCATTCTATGGCTTTCGTATATTTTATATACTGTGTCGCAGGAATGAGTGAGACGGTTGGATGTGTTTCGATGCCCTAGAGGAATGGCAGTGTGCAGCAGGCGCGCAGTGTGTGCTGCGTTCGGGGCTCTGGAAGTCTTCAGACGATACTGTCACCCGCAGCCTAATGATACCGATATCATTAGTCGCGTGTCACACCTGTACCCCTAGCTATGCTACGAACTGTGACAGGTGTAGTTTGTAAGCATGATATTTCATAATACTCTAGAAGGCACAGGTTAGTAGTTACATGTATGGGAACTCTGGTGGTCAAGGAATTTGCGCTGCATGTTCTGTCGGACTTCCAGGCAGACGCAATTCTGCTAAGATCTTGACAGTGCTCTGTCATACTTGAATCATCTGTTTGTTGAACTTCTTCTTTCAGCTCTTATGGAAACAAAATAAAGGTAATAAAAATAAAACCACATTTCGGGGACATCAACAGTCCACGTCCGTAGCTAAAAGTACTGTTAATAGTTGATTTCTTGTAGTACACAGCTAAGTGTTAAGTGTGTTTTCAGGCTACCGCCGCGAATTAGATGAGAACTGCTATCTTCTGGGTTATTACACAGCGACTAGTGGTAATTTCTTACCGACGTTTAGGGACTACCTACCGGTCCCATCTTCATGGGTCAAGGTGGGGCCCGTTAGGTTTTCCCGAAACGTCGGTAAGAAATTGCCACTATTCGCTGCGTAATAACCCAGAAGAGCGCAGTTCTCAACTGTTAACCTTATTGTTTGGTCTTAGGACGGGGACCGGTCCTGTCCCGGCAACGTGGTGTTTTATTCATTAATTTTTATTATTTATATCAGCTGTTATCGCAAGACGATGGGCAAGGTACGTGAAGTACGTAGACGATTGCAGGCAATACTTTTCGACAAAAGATTGGTCGTCGAACTGTAAGTATTTTGAAACGTCGCAGCTTGAAACTTTAGACGCGTTGTGTGTTTGGGATGAATCTTCAGACACTGGCCAGACTTCGTGGGCTTATCTTGGCTGTTTGAAACGAGTTATTTCGAAGTCTAAGAAACCGCTTCGGTCGACCTGTTATCATCAGCAGTTTGACGGTCAGGGCTGCCAACAGTGAAAGCGTAAACCACATTCAGAAAGTTCAGTACTAGCAGTTCATGTATTGTTTTGAAGTGAAGTGCTGCCGGAATGTTATTCCTTCCTGGCACTGGTTTTTTTAAATTTATTGTGTGTGAATTCGTTGTACCGCTATGCTAAATTTGAGGTTCTTGCAACGTCATTATGAATATTGTAACGCGCTGTCCTTAACTGTTAAATCGGAGGAATTGGCAGGTCTTTAACTTTCCCAGGAAGCCTTACCTTGTACGATGGGCATAAAAAAATCCCCGATATTGACACAGGACAGGGCTGTGGCTGTTTTCCTTGTCAGTTAGACGGGCGGTTTCTCTGTCTGCATTGTAACCCTACATGTGGAAATCGCATGTTGCTACACCAGACCACCATCTGGAAAAATTCAAATGTTTGCTTACAGAATGTCTGTCTAGAACATTGTCTGTTTTTTCGCTTACGCTATCCTGTACTCTGTTTTCATAATTGTATCATGTAAATGCGATTTAGTAATCCAGAATATTAAAACAAAAAGTTTGTATACAATAACCACAGTTTGGGTGGTTCACTCTGCCGTTTATATCAATGCTCCCCGTGTTTCCGGCCAGATCTCTTAGTCGGTGAACATGACCTTCACTCGGGGAATATCACTTGAGTTTGTGGTCACAAGAGATAAAAATGTAGGTCTATGGGCACTGATTACCAGACTAACTTTGTCACATCCACAGTGCTTATTAGCACTTATTTATTCGTCTTGCGAGTTTTATCTTCCCAAACCCAAAGTCAGCTGCGTACGACACTGAAAGTTTTAACACCACGGGTTCCTTAGCATTCCCATTCTCTCGTGTCCCTTGCCTGCGCGTACGGAAGTATCTCACCAAGTATATCCCGGACCCAGCTTGGCCTGCTCCAGACCATTTGCCCCATCATAAAACAGATGCCCTTCTTGTGCGCTTTGGCCTAAATTGCAAATCGTGGTTTTTGTAGGGATTAGAGTAACAAAAGCCGCTACTAACACTCAGCCAGGGTAGTCGAAATCCTTCTCGAGACAAATAAGGCCATAAACCTAACAGTAACGCCTTACTCACGATGTTTTAAGTCCTTGAGGTCTGTACCTCCCTGTGTGGCGCTTAAACCTCGATCCAATGAGCCGGTATCCATTTCTCGCGAATTCTAATAAATTTATAATTAATTCAGCCAAACGAAAATTTACCTACTTACCTGCAGATCATATTTCTGATCTGGTCTCGAATCAAGGATCACTGCTAACACTGACCTGGGTCGTAATTCACTGCATGTATCTTCTGTGTACGTCACCACAGCAATATACTCCATGTACACAACAACTTGTTATCGTGTAATGTTTTATACCCATCTGTACGATAGTCCTTTAACCCTGAATTTAATCAAAATTACGTGACTTTTAAACTGTGGATTGACCCTGACACATTGTTATTGTAATTGTAATTTCACCCTGAAGATAGCCGACCACATCATTGAACGAAACATGTCGGTGATCACTAAGTAATAAAATTACATTCATACATTCATGTCCATTGGTTGGTCTTGTACAAAATTTGATACACATAAATGCATTTGTTTGTTAGTCAAAGACCTTTTTTTTTTTTTGGTGAGATACAATAATTCACGTACTCATTAACTTTCTGTCGACTGACGGCTGTTTCATTCAATTAATTATACGTAATTATGTTTTTTGGTTGGTGTCTAAATAATTAGGTCATTGTTACTGGAATTAATGTAAATGCAAATTTCTTTAGTCGGTTACATCATTATACGGAAAGCTAATTCATTTCTTCATTTTCCCTTTTCTCACACTGCAATACAAAAACAGAGTGGGGACTGGAATTACTCTCCCCCCTTTGCACACTGATGGATTGCGCGTTCTGACGTTTTAATGTAGGAATAACACGTTTCTTTTTAATCTTACCGGTCACAGAAACAACAAAAAAATGGCAACTTATTAGAGGCTGCGTGATCCTCCTCTACTGCAGTGCCGATCTAATTTCTGAGTAGCTGCAAGTTGTGCCTCATTCTGCTGAATGATAACGTGAACGGTTCTGGGGAAGAAGATTAATTTTGAATAAAGGAAGTCTTTCCTTAGCGGGGTCTCCCATTCCCTTGCTAGGGCAAATCTGCTTGATGAAAATTTAAAACAGACCCGGGCGCTGCAAAGATTGCAGATAGTCTACCCTGGTTCCCTGTACCTATTATGTTTACTGTGAATACTTTTCTGTGGTTCGATTTGTTTGCTCATTAACCGGCTGTTCATTTAGTGTCAAGAAGGTCGAACTCACAACAAACGAGTAGGCATCACATTCATACAAATTATTCTTCGAATATCAGTTATTACGTTGTATACATTTTGGTCTACCAAATACGGTTCTGATTGACATTAATGTTTCGGTACTAATGTGCACAGTTATCTGCAAATGTTGATACAGCTTGTCCTCTCAGCTCACCGACTAATGTGGTCACGAATTTTTTTCTTAACATTGAGTGTTTTGATTGCCTTCTGCTTCGTCTGTCTTGGCCGTCGTATTTGAATTGTCAATGTTAGATACCAGAAACGTTTTATTCCTCTGTTTCCCTCTTCCCACTCGCCCTTTCAGAGTTACCTGGTTACTCATCATCCATCTACATAACTGCGCAATTAACGCTATTACTTGGCGTCGGGTACTGTTCATATACACTAAACATAAGAACCTCGAACAGATGCGTTATGTTCTATAAGACACTGAAATAAAAATCCATGCATTTTGTTGAATTTCACTGGAACTTTCAGTGACACTTCATTAGTGTATTTTAATTCTTTATTAATATCTTGGAAGTAGTATCACTTATGTTGTTGGATAATATTACATTCCTTACCATTTTAGAGCCTACTGGTTTTGTGATTCACCAACAGGTTTACTATTCAACAACTGTATGCTGTGCCCAAACTGTGTTTATGTGTTTTCTATTTATCTGAGTACAAACAGCGACTTGTGCCACTTACATCATAAAATGATTGATTTTTATAACCGAGATGAAAAGTGTTTACAGCGCGGTACGGACTGGGTCTTTAAATAAACCAGTCTGCCATTCATCTTTAAAGAGTTAATATGAACTGAGTTATCCTAACATTTTTAGGCCGGTTCATTTGTTTTACAGTGCTGTCTACTTTGTTCTTGTGAAATAAATTCTCTTTGCTGAAGATTCAGAGTCTGATGTAGTCTTCTGTTCCGGACTGGTAAACAAAACGAACGGTTAACAGCAAAGTAAATTGTGTAATTTGCTGATATACGTAGGTAATGAATTACAGAGACAGCGCGACACGCAATTTCCAAGAATATTTCACTAGGCCTTACGTAGAAGACGTTACAGTAGCTGTTTTGGGGAAGTCATGTTTGTGTGTGTGAGTCTGCGCTAATTTATTCAGTTAGTCAGATGTGTGTTTCATTACTGCGACTCTAGTAAAATGGTCGAAGAATCAACCGAGCTGTTGTTACTGCGTCGTTACTTATATCGTAGCGGAAGTATAACGGTTAGTTGTTATTGTGCATATAAACTGGCTTAATTGTTAGAGTGTAGGGAGCCTAATGGCACGTTGCTGCGAGATGGAAGCATGTATAGGGAATTGACCAGAGCGTACGTTTGTACAGGATGTTCATTTAGAGTTTCTGTAAGCTCCGTGTGCGAGAGGGACTTGGTCATTGTGTAGATATCCAGCACCTCAGATCGTTAAAGTGTTTACCCATGACATCCAAGTAAACCGATATTTTTCAGTTTTGTAACGGAGTTCAATACGGTGGTTTGATCAGGCAAAGTGGGTTCTCTGCTTTTCAGCAAGTGATTCTTCTGGTAGTACATTATTTTGCTACCAGATCGTTTGTATTATATAGCGGTAGGAATATTCTTGGCCATGTACTGAATTGTGTGTATTAATTTTTATATTTGATGCCATTCACAGTTGTACTAATACGAACACACACACACACACACACACACACACACACACACAGGCACACAGCAAGTTGTGTGTGAGTTTTGGCCGTGTAATGAAATTGCTGCGAAAGTTTACACAATTACTGTCTGGGGTAATCTGAATATCTTCATAGCTGCATTTTCTCCAGACTGCAGACTGCACTGAAGAAAATTAGCATTAAAACAGACGATGCAGATTTAACGCTTTCTAAAAATGCGGAAAAGTCTGTAAAATTCCTTTCCCTCCGCATATTGATTCATCATTCAGAGGTCTGTTTTTCAGCGTGTCTTCTCGTTCGTGACACATGTACCTTATTCAGAGGATTCATATGTGAGTGGGTGTTTTTGGAATCGATGCGTATAATTACAATCAATGCGTATAATTTTAAGAAATACGTGTGATTAGAATCAGTACGTATAATTAAAATCAGTTCATACAGTGAAGTACAATGTGTGTACTTAGAATCAATGTGTATAGTTGGAACGTATTATTAATATGGTAACAAACCCGATGTAAATGAACCAAAATAGTATCACCTGATGAAGCATATATGTCGCCGACTTAATCGTACATGTCTATTAATGTTAATTTTTCTCGTCCTTAAACGCGAATTTCGAAATACGAAGGGTAACATTTCGGAGAAGCTTGCTTCTGCGTGTGTTGAAGAGTTTTAGTACTTCAGTTTGTATTCTTCTCTTCTGTGACACTTTGTAGTCTGGCACACTGTTACCACCGTTTCGGAGAAGCTTGCGGGCTCCATATTCATTGCTGTGGATATCTTAAATCTCCTTGTAAGAAGAATAGACCAGGTGCTGGGTCCATAATGACGCTATTGATCGAGCGGGTTATGTTCATAAACCCTGTGGCATCTGATCACATTCTATGCTCATAAACCCGGTGGCAGCTGATCATATACTATGTTCATAAACCCGGTGGCAGCTGATCACATACTATGTTCATAAACACTGTGGCAGCCGATAACATTCTATGTTCATAAACGCTGTGGCAGCCGATAACATTCTATGTTCATAAGCCCGGTGGCAGCTGATCGCATTCTATGTTCATAAACCCTGTTGCAGCCGATCATATACTATGTTCATAAACCCTGTTGCAGCCGATCACATTCTATGTTCATAAGCCCCGTGGAAGCTGATCACATTCTATGTTCATAAAACCTGTGGAAGCTGATCACATTCTCGCTGAAGGGGGAAGTAAATTGAAAGGGCAGAAATGAACGAACGCACAAGTCTACTTTCATAGAATGAAAAGTCAATTCTGCAGAAACTTACTTCTTTCCCTTTGAGAATATCACTGAAAGATCTCCATTTCCACCGAAATTCTCCTTCTTTTATGCGCTTTGCGGTTCTGTCTTCCTGTGGACGAACATTGCTTTTCCCAATGACGTATTTTAAATTTCGTACACTTCATCCATGTCTGTTTTATCGCTACGAATGGGAATAAAGACCACCAGATTTAGGGCCTTGAAGGCGTGCCTTGTATTGCAGTCCTTTTTTTGGGACTTGTTTAGTTGCTACTTATAAAAGCCAGTTTTATGCATGTATATGTGTGTATGTGTGTGTGTGTGTGTGTGTGTGTAAGCAGGTAAGCCTGTGCGTGTGGGCTTGTGTGTATTTAGGTATGTATGTTTGTGTATGTATGTGTGTATGTAATGTGTTTTTGTATTGTGCGTGTGTGTATGTATGTATTATGCATGCATGTAATTACTCCCACTGTGAATAACTAGCAGAGTGCTTCTCTGGCAGCTAAAAGTCACTCAGTATTCCCCCCCCCCCCACCCCCCACGGTATATTTTCGGAACCCTAAGTGTTAATGCACTTTACGTGAGAACATGCGCACAACTCGAGCGTGACTCACTAAATATATGGGGGGGGGGGGTGAAAATGTTTTGAACACCGTTGAGGGTAAAACACTTTGTATGTCACATGTATGTAGGGCTTTCGGAATAAAGATAAGACGTTTCTTGCATTGTGCAGAAAAAAATAAAAAAATGCGCAAGAATTGTTGCGTTGTGCGCTCACATCCTAACTTATTTAACAACCACACCATTGTATCTAATGATGGATTATATCGAAGTTTGCTGTGCGAGATCAGAACTGTCGCAGTTTTCCCTCCATTGGCACAAATAGCTTTTTTGTGCAGTCACTCGTGTCAGCTGCACCAGATGTTTACTTCAACGAGGGAACAAGGTCGTGACGTCAACAAGAGGCTGAATCCTATTCATGGTGGTCTACTTACGGGGGGGGTTACTGAAAATTTTGTATGTTTCATTGCTATGGTCATTCCGGAATACGTAAAACG
>Ga0123352_10015642_pt1 | contig 12078 bp, 12 predicted proteins | sample TergutLab28metaG_FD_89700 | JGI IMG/M metagenome (GOLD analysis project Ga0123352, IMG submission 89700) | Labiotermes labralis P1 segment gut microbial communities from Petit-Saut dam, French Guiana - Lab288 P1 | ecosystem: Host-associated > Arthropoda: Insects > Digestive system > Gut ... | reverse complement strand
TTTTCATTGACATAAAATCCTTCTGATCGCACTATGGCCCTGGGGTCGACTCAGCGTCTAACACAAATGAGTACCAGGAGTATTTCCTGGGGGTAAAGGCGGCCGGTGCGTAAGACTGACAACCTACCACCATCCTGTGCCGTTGTCACGAAATCTGGGAACCTTAACTTCCCAGAACCCTCTGGGCCACTCCAGGCCTGTAACAGGACTGCTTTTTACCTGATCTATGAGAGTAGAACCAACAAGCACATTTGAAGATGTGTGAATTTATTACATTCTGAACATTGTAAACCTCCCTATATGTTTTGATCACTGTTTTTGACCATCTTCAGGTGGGTGTTAACACTGGTGATTTATGAAAGGTCAGTATATGCCAGAAATCCCTTATATCACTGTAGTGTCCCATTTCAAGAAGATTTATCAGAAATGTTTGCTGTCTAACATTGTCCAGGTTTCCTGTCTGTGTTATCACAAGTGGAAGTGCTGTTCTTGACCCAGGATATGGTGACTCTCCTTGTCAGTATCACATTGTAGAGTGACTAGACCTTGAAAGTAAAACCATTGGTCCTGTTAAGAAATTGTGGTTTGCTGCTGTAACTGAAAGTGGAATCCTTATTGTTGCACCACGCATTTTGTAGAATCACTTTAATTATTAACCAACAAATGCACTTGTATAAAATTTCACATTAAAACAGTTAAAATCGCTCCGACATGTTTCGATCATAAGATCATCCTCAGGGAGCTACATTGTTCCTTGCTAAAGTCATTTCAAAAACATTCACAAAATAATTCCATTATATTAACAGGGTGTTGCGGCAGCATATCATGTTGTGTAAGAGTGCGTTGTTGGGAATGCGTCTGGCTATGGTGTGCGTCGTGTGGTACGTAGTGAGAGACTCTCACTACGTAACACACAATACGATATGCTGCCACAACACCCTGTTAATATAATGGAATTATTTTGTGAATGTTTTTGAAATGACTTTAGCAAGGAACAACGTAGCTCCCTGACGATGATCTTAGGATCGAAACAAGTTGGAGCGATTTTAAGTGTTTTAATGTGAAATTTTATATAAGTGCATTTGTTGGTTAATAATTAAAGTGAAAGTGGAAGGTTACAATTTTGTATATGTATAATCTGTGCGTTTCTGTCTTGATAAAAGTCAAACATGCCTGTGTCAAATTCCTGTCCATTTTGTGTCTTATCTGTGTGACTGGGAAAATAAATTGACCGTTCACTTTGTACCTTTAAAAACGCGTAAGTAAAACAAACCAACAAACGCACACTTTGCAATTTAATGTTTTAACTCAATTCTTGGCGTCTTCTACACGTTTCGAACATCCTGTTCATCATCAGGAAGACCATTTGTACATTAAGTTTTGTATGGTATGTTTTTCATATATTTTAAGTAAGCAGTCTAGCACGTGGAAATATAGAGCATATCCTTACACCTGCTAGACTGCTTACATAAAATGTATAAGAAAACATACCATACAAAACTACATGTACAAATGGTCTTCCTGATGATGAAAACATGATGTTTGAAACCTGTAGAAGACGCCAAGAATTGAATTAAAACATTAATTTGGAAAGTGTGCATTTGTTGGTTTGCATTACCTAATTGTATCACAATACACAGTACAAAAAACATAAAATTCTTTAAAAACACGTTTATGTTCCCTCATTGTATTTTCTTCTTGCCTCTACATTTTCAGACCAATGATTCTGTCATAAGTATTCTAACCCCTTGCTTTGTTTTAACGGCTACAGTTGTATGTCTACATTTGTCAGGCTTTTTTTTCCCGTACATTTCTAACTACTCTGTGAAGCTAAGGATATCCTTCTGGTTCTCCTATTCTGTTAGGTCATGTTTTATCTTCTCTTTGCTGCTTTTCCCTCTTCATTTTTATGTGTGTTTGCAAAATTGTGAAAAGTGACTATTAGCTTTGTCACGCCTGTCCATCCTTTTGCATGGAACAACTTGCTCCCACTGGATGGATTTTCCTGAAATTTTACATGTGAGTATTTTTCAGAAATCTGTGATCACTAAAATTCAAGTTTTATTGAAATCTGACAATCATAACAGGTACTTCACATGAAGACTTATGCACGTTTATGTTAACACCTCGCTCAGTTATTCTTAGACTGAGAAATGTTTCAGATGAAAATTGTATTGAAAATCTAAGCAAACATTTTGTGTTCAGTAACTTTCTCCCAAAAATCATGCCATTTATGAGATATGTTGAAAAGTGGACAGGCCACAGATGACGTAATACAACAGATATGCTTTGCATGCTGGATAACTAACTACACACATACAGGCAGAATATTTAATACTTATTTCTTTTTCACAGCAACAATGGTTATGTGAATGCACCTCAATATTACACCTGTATCTACATTATCTCTCTTGTTAAATATATATTTCAAATAGTTCAATAAAGAGAGACCAACTTGATGTCACTTGCTTTATTATTTCATTATTTAATGCTCAACATGTTTCGGATGTTAATACATCCACCCTCAGGAGCTTGCAACTTATTTGATGAGTTATTTCATGGGTTGTATTGCTCTGGTTCGATGTGTGTTGGTGTTACGTTGTGGTTTGGCTGGGGTGGTGTGGTATCCGGATGCAGGCTGAATCCTGCATCCTGCATCCTGCAACCAGAGCAATACAACCCATGAAATAACTCATCAAATAAGTCGCAAGCTCCTGGGGATGGATGTATTAACATCCGAAACATGTTGAGTATTAAATAATGAAATAATAAAGCAAGTGACATCAAGTTGGTCTCTCTTTGTTCAACTATCAAGATGATGCATGGTACAATAAACATAAGATATATTTCAAAATCTGATATAATAATTTTCTTATCTTTCTCTGTTTTCATGTCATCTGCCCATATATTCTCTTCCTGTGTCCTCCCACAGTATCTTATGGAAATGCCGCATCCTCTGTCATGATTATGATATAAATTATGCTTCTCTGTTTTTGTATCATCCATATCTAGTTATTTTATGCTGTCATCACTTTTCAAAGCACTGCTATATCCATTTGTTTTTTGTTAGTGTTATTTGGACACTTCCTTAATTACTTCTATTGCTGCCACCAGACCGGCCCATTTGACACACTATCTGAATAATATCTGTCTCTTCTAGAACAAAAACTAAGAATTTTATTCTACATTGTATGCACTGTGGGTTTACTACTTCTCTTGGCTTTGCACATTTAAACTATTTATTGCTATCCAGATTTTTCTTCTCCTCACTGGTCCATAAAATTTTGTTTCCATTACTAGAGTAGTTTGTATTTTTCATTTTTGTTTCTGTATAGCTCTAGTATATGGTTCTTTTCCAAATATTTGTTTATGTCCATTAATATTGCTGCTTATTTAATGTAACAATTTTTAATATTCCATTTCTCACTGCACAGTCTTATAACTGCATCACATCTCTTTTTATAAGGCTAGGTTATGTATTCAAAACAGGTTCAGAATCTACTCTCAAATGGCTGGGACTTGTAGTTTTACTGTAGCCATTTTCTGTCAACCTTCTGTCCCATACTGAGGTATGGACATGGAGTTGACTTCAGAGGGAGTATAAAGCATATTCACTAGAGGTAGAATTTTTTAGATGCTTGTTTTGTCTTTGTTGCAGGAATGCACCACAATTTGTATATGGGTGAATTAAGAACATATTATTTTTTTTTTTGTAGGGAAAATGTGGGTAAAATCCGAGTGTTTTCCATCAAAGTTGCACTAGCTACAATGTGTGCTGGGAAACTCATGGATAAGTTAAGGTGTAAGTACAGTATTGTTTTGAACATTCTTTTCGGTAATGTACAACAGACATATACTTGTTTCCTTAACACTTGTGCTTTGGAAGTGCATTTACATATCAGAGCCGGTGCTCTCAAGGCCTGGTAATTGCTATTCTTTGTCTCTTTTGTCTTCAGCTGTTTCTGTACAATAAAATCCCAGTATAGTCCCACTGCTTGTTCGCTGCAATTTATGGTTGTGTATGAAGGGTGCCATAAATCAAAATACTGTGTAATAGGTAATTCCTGTTCATAGACTTTCATGGGCTTAACTCTGGGTGGCACTATATTGGGGTTTGACTGTAATTGACTTGTACATGAGAATAAACGGACAAGGAAGCAGCAGCGACAGAGGAGGAGGGGAAGATGCTGACATTGCAGATTGTTCATAATTATGAATGCTTTCAGATGTGTTCTCTCAGATTTCCGATGGAAATGGTCACATGGTAGTGTGGAGGTTTGCTGAATATCTCCAGGAAGTACTAGCATTGCCTGCAGCTGTATATGAATCACCATCATTCAATTACACAGAGGGGCTTGCCACATCTATATTCCCAGGGGTATGTAGTAGCTTTTGTTGTCATAAATGAATGGAGCTGGTGCAGGAATTTTTTTGTAAGAATTCTGCCCAAAAGTAGGAAAAAAATTAAGTCCTAGAAAATTGAGTATTTTATCTCAGACTGGCTGCTTGTGTTATGGGAATGTGAATTACATGAAATTAAATCAGCGTGGAGCATCTGTCATGAAAAGCCTAGCAGAATCATCTCATTAATTCCAGAAGTTCTTTGAGAGGGACTGGATTAAGTTGTACAGCATCTGTAGCAGTATAATTGTACTGATTTTAAGGGTATTCATTGGCTCAAATTTCAGTGTTAAGTGCAAAATAAAATTACCTCTTTAGACTTAACAAACATGGCAAACACACACTCACATCCACATACGAGGGGAAGTCAGAAAGTAAGGTTCCCTATTTTATTGCCACCAAATAACTTTACATAGTGAGATGCCTCTTTATTCACTTAAAGTTCAGACATTGCTCGCTAGATGGAAGCACTTTCGTAGCTCAAGCTCTGCAATTTTTGTGGATGACGCAGTTCCGCAATGGGTTTTGTACTGTGTGTGTGTGTGTGTGTGTGTGTGGACACAAGAAGAGGTGCAATCAGTTATTCGGCTTTTGTGAGCAAAAGGGATAGCTCCAATTGAAATTCATTTTTCATCTCTTCCCCAACATGAAAAAACATCTTCGTGCCAAGTGATTCAAATCACATGCTGATGTCAAGCATGAGGTGCAAACATGGCTGCTTGGTCAGGATCCCACCTTCTATCGACAGGGTTTTGAGAAATGGATTTCCTGCCTAGACAAGTGCCTCAACAGAGAAGGTGACTATGTGGAAAAATAAGTGAAGTGCAGTGCAGTAAGTGAATAAAGAGGCATCTCACTATGTGAGGTTATTTGGTGGCAATAAAATAGGGAACCTTACTTTCTGAATTCCCCTCGTATCATGGACCTTCTCAGTGAACGTAAATCGAATTGGAAAGTTTGCAGTATGGTAGCACATCTGCTTTTGCCTCCTGTGATGTCTGCATGGGCTCCTGCTTTAATGTAAGTGTTCCGAAACCTTTCGCTTATGCACCTTATGTGTTGTTTATTATGTAAACTGATTTGTCCTGTATGATGTGATTATGTAGGGTTCTAAGGTGACTGTCAATGACTTCATGGACACAATGATGTCAGATCCTGGGCCGCCCTGTTTAGTATGGTTACCGCTATTGCATCGCCTTGCCAGTGTAGAAACGGGTACGTCATTCTTTATTGCTTACAGTTCTGAAACATGTTCTTTCACTCTGAGGACAGACTGTAAACTTAAATTGTTGGATAGTAGTACAGTATTGTCCATTGATTCGATTCATTTCTACACGTAGATAGGCCCAGTTAATCTAATTGAAGGTCAGAATACACTTTTCTGCATAGACTGGAACAAACTGCCCACTGAAGTGGCTGAAGAACAAAAATGGCATTAAAAGGATTCAAGAAAAAGTATAAGAATTTTACTGTTTATAAAAACACAGGTTTAAGTATTTGAGTGTGTTTATGATTCTAGACTTTAATTTTAGTAACATATTTTCTGTATTTTAATGATTCGTGACTGTTGTGTCTGTAATTTGTAGTGTATGTAAAATGTAAAGTTCACTGATTCGGCCATTAAATGACCGGGCTGGTATTTAAATTTTAGCGCACAGTCTATGAAAAACGTAAGAGTATTATATTAACAAAAGAAAGATATAAATATGAAACAGACAGTGTATTATGGAAATTAAACAGAGATTATGCAGCATGTCTTAAAAATGCAGTAAATGTCCTTTTTGCATAAATGTACAAATTGAAATGCTAAGAATGTTTTTAACTTGCTTTCACATAAGCAAATGTGGGCCATTTAGAGGATTAACCTTCACGGTGTGTGTAACAGCAGAACAAGCCATATAGATGATGTGAGAGATGAAAGCATGTTACGTATATGACAGATTTATGAATATTATGGTGGTTAATAAAATAGTAGTATATCTACTGAAAATACATCAATGTGAAATAACTTGAAATGCCAACTTGATGCAACAAGGTAATTTTATTAACATATTCTTAGCTCAACGTGTTTCAGGTACATACACCCATCATCAGGAGCACTGGATGTTGTGTTGCAGCATATGGTTTTCCGCACCGAGTTTTTGGATAGATGGTGGTCTTGAGAGCCGCTGCGTAGATCGTGTGCGTGGTTGCACCATCTGCACCGCGCACACGATCTATGCAGCGGCTCTCAAGACCACCATCCATCCGAAAACTCGGTTCGGAAAACCATATGCTGCAACACAACATCCAGTGCTCCTGATGATGGGCGTATGTACCCAAAATATGTCGAGCTAAGAACATGTTAACCCTTTGATGCCAGAATTAAATTTTTGACGCCGGAATTAAATCCCCACCTCCCCCGGCGACTTTAGTGGTCGTTCAGCTATATAAAGGGCTCACTGCACGACATATATATATGTCGTTTGGCGGCTAAGGGTTAAAGAAATTACCTTGTTGCATCGAGTTGGCATTTCAAGTTATTTCGTGAGGAACATGCACGGTCAAACAACCCTCAAACATCAGTGTGAATTAATAAATGAAAATCTTCCTGATGTACATTAGCTTGCATTAATAAATAATAATCCTTCTGATGTAGTTGTTCATCCTATGACCTGTGACGCGTGTCAGAGGGAGGGTTTCTCAGGTTTTCGCTACAGATGCCAGAAGTGTCATAGTTACCAGCTGTGTCAAGATTGCTTCTGGCGTGGCCGTATCTCTGGACCTCATACTAACGAACATGAAGTTAAGGAGTACACAACTTATGTGAGTTTCTGGTGTGATCATATTTTGCTTGTGATGTTAAGTGTGAATATTTGTATTTCTGAAATTAATTTTGTTCATGTTTTAGCTCTGTGTCATGTCCCTCAGATATGAATTTATAGGACGAATTATATCTTTCAATAAAACACGTTTGACCCTGGAGTTGAAGGCACAATGGTCCTTTGAAATATCTGTAACTCTTTACCGGTTCGTGTGTGGTAACATCTCAGAAAACATTAATGTTCAGGTACAGTGCTGTGAGCACCTCCGATATTACTTAATACTCCATGGTGCAGAGTCCTTCTTGAGAAGCTAACTGATTTGCAGCTAGTCAAGAAATTCCCTGCATTTCACAGAACCCGAAGGTTCATTACTGCACTCACAAGCGTCCGCCACCTGTCTCTATCATGGGCCAGCCCAATCCAGTCCGTATACCTACATACCACCTCCTGGAGATCCATCCTAATATTGTTCACCCATCTACGCCTAGGTCTCCCCAGTGGTCTCCTTCCCTCCAGTTTCTCCACCAAGACCCTATACATTCCCCTCTCCTCACCCATATGCGCCACATGCCCAACCCATCTCATTCTTCTCGATTTTATCACCCGCACAACATTGGGTGAACTGTACAAATCATTTAGCTCCTCATTATGCAATCTCCTCCATTCCCCTGTTACCTCGTCCCTCATAGGTCCAAATATTCTCTTCAACACCATGTTCTCAAACACCCTCAGCTTCCTTTCCTCCGGCAATGTCAGCGACCAAGTTTCACACCCACACGAAACAACAGGCAAAATTATAGTTCTATATATCTTGATCTTTAAATTTTTGGATAGCAACCTGGAAGACAAAAGATTCTGCACTGTATGATAGCAAGCACTTCCTGACCTCAATCTACTCTTAATTTCTTCCACAATAGAATTTTCATGTTACATGCGAAAAATGACTTTTTTCACTTACAGAAATCTCCTAGTAAGCAGATTGGTCACTCCTTACGCAAATCATTCCGCTGTGTGCCTGAGAAGGGGAAGACAAACATCCCACGCTTCCCTGAGGAGCCAGAGAAAACACTTAATCTTTCCCATATAGTGTGAGTTAACACATGGTGTTAAGCAGTCACTAAAGTAATGGTATTGAAATTTGTAGTTGATTTTGCATATCTGTCTTTCATTGCAAGATGGAAAATAGAAGTAACTCTGCTTTGTTTTCCGTAGTATTCACTAGTTATTTTAGAATGGTGTGTGCAAGGAAGACCAAGACATGAAAGCATTAAAACATCCTTTTTTATGATTATGGTGCCATGTTTCAGTCCTCCGTCACCATTGCCGTCCCATAACGGTTTTCCGGAGAGTTCCTTTGCCTCACCATTTGATGGAGGCTCTATGGACAGCCGTTCCACTGGCAGAAGGTAAACCGTTACCGTCCTGTATTAGGTCTGTTGTCACTTGTTTTTTATTGCTTTCTACATTGTTCATCTTGTCTGGTTGCGTTTATGAACAAGTGTTGGACTCCGATCATTGTTGGTTTATTTCAAATCTAACATCTGTGTGTTTGTGTCACTGCCTGTTTTTCAAAGTATTGAAGCTCTGTTTAATAATGTTCTTTTGCACTTTTGAAGTCAGATCATTGGGATTCAGTGGAGGATCATTTTGTTCGTACCTTCATAATTTACACACTTTTTCCAGTTGTCATTTTTACTCCTTTTTTTATCTTCCCTTATTTCTGTATCAAGATGGTCAACGATGATATTTGCTGTCACAGTTTTTCCTCCTTTCTACCCAGAATAATTTGTGTGGCTGTTGTGGTCTGTGGGATGTGTGATTGCTACTTTTCTGACACCAAGTTACATGGAAATCAGAGAAATTACTACTGCATAAAAGTGAGGAAAAGCACAGTTTCTCTTCCATTTCATTTTTTCCAGAACAATCTTGAGAGGGCTTTACCGCCTTTTTCATCAGTCTTCAGACCTTTGGACATCTTTCATGATTTCAGTTCAGTCTCCCTGCTTGTGTTCAAGGTGCTGGGGTGGTAAATCTGACATTTGCGAGTCCATTAGCAGGACTTATTCATCTGTTCCCACCCCTACATTATCATCTGTTTCCATTGTTGTCATTTGATTGGTCTTTGTCATTCTGTTTCATTTTGCTTGATACTGAAAATAGGTTTTAGCCTGATTTTAATAATCCAAATGGCACTTTTTATTGTTAGTTACTGGCTTACAGTGCTGTAACTCAACAAAAAAGGTTTATAATTAGAAACATAAAGAAAAAATGTGCTGATATTATTGTCCGAGACTCAACTTTGTTACTGTGGAAGCCACAGAAATGTAGGAGAAATGTGAGTGAGGTAAGTTTGGCTTGCAATCCTTAGACATTCGCAAAACTGAATCATGAAATGTATAAATATTCTTGAACTCAAAATTAATTTTTATATATATATATATAAATTAAAGTGGTATATTACCTGTGCAAACATGAAATGTTTTGTGTTCAAGCAGCCCAGGGCGATATACATCAAGTCTTGAATCGACACGTCTGGATGATGAGCATCGTTTGATTGCGCGATATGCTGCTCGTCTTGCTGCTGAAGCCAGAACAGTGGTGAGTCGGTGAACACAGGCAGAGCTTGTTTTATTTTGCAGAAATAATATCAACATTATTGTTCAGCAATTGCATATTGGAAGTTTGTGTTCATGTAAACTGATTAATTTCTCTCTTGGTGTTGGTTTAGCCATGAAATTAAAATATAATAAATTTGAAGTTCAGAATGTTATTAACAAGACTGGTCTTATCAATGTAATTGTTGTGTCTGGTGCTACAGCCTGTGAAAGCCCTGGAAGACTACCAGTGTCTCTGACATAACTGTCTTCATGGAGCAGAGTCCTTCTTGAGAAGCCAATCAATAATTCCACGCCTACTCAAAAAATTCCCCACGTTTTATGGAATCCAGAGGTACAGTGCTGTGTTCATGGGAGCCCAGCACTCGTACCTCACCTACATACACTTTTGTCAGCCAAATTCAGTGCATGGGCACATATACAGCCACCAGTTGAGCTTGCATTTAGCATGTTGTGACTCACTGTCAAGAGTCTTTTATACCATTGTCATACTCTGGGATAATAGCGTCATAGAGTCACAGTTGTTTTATATCATTTGATAATAGAAGGGGCCACAATGCAGCTCATGAGCCACATACAACCAGATGCATATATGCTAACCATCTAGACAGTTCATGTTATGTATGCAGAGAGTTAACTTGTAAGTCTCAAAGGCATAATTTAATTCCTGTCTTTTAAAAAATATAAGAACATTGTTTTGATTGTAAGGGGGGCAGATCATGTATGCTGTTTTTTCATATTTAAGACATCTGACAGGCTGGCCAAATGGGATCTGGTCATACTGTTCACTCTTCCATTGACGTGGATTGACGCAATACACAATATAACAGATCATTATTCAGGCTTAACCTTTATTGTTTGGCTGAAAATCCCAATGTGGATATTGTTGGTAACAGTTACTTTTGTTTTAAATGCCTGCACCAGCATGGAAGAGCATTTTCCCCTCTTGTCCCTGAAGAGTTACATTTAACGGGACATGGTTCCCATTCATCCCATAAAGGTTAAGAAATGATTATATTTTTACTGCTAAGTCTGACATTCAGTTTAATACCCACATTCACTGTGAGCCGTAGGGACTGTTCCATGTTGTGAAGGTTTGCCAGCATCACAGCAGCTGGAATGTAGATGAAGGAAGTGAAAGTGATGTAAAATGTAATGAAAGAGTTTAATAATGGTTTACTGACAGAAGGTCATAACACTGTGGACTCAATGTCTGAAGTGTTTGACTCATCATCTTGTCCTCATTTAATACCTCAGGTTATCTTGTCCAGGGTCTGAATCTGTGAAGACATCTGTGTTTTTTAATTGAAAGGTTGGGATCTTCTAAGAAAAGCCACTTTTCTTCTACAAGCGTCAGTAAGACTTCACTATTTTCCCCTCAGGGCTGCAGTTTCATTAATTTCTTTTCAAGTATGTTCTGACTTCCTCTGGCTTTGGTGTAATTAATTTAGATATGAGATTTTAATAAGTTGCAAGAGCATTTTACAGCAATTTATTTACAGTTATGTGCTGTGTTTGTTTACATTCCTGCTGCATTAACATTTCTTTGAGTTTTTAATTACTGCTTGTTTTTATTTTCGTTTATGTAGGCACAACCACAAGTACAAAGGACGATGCAGTTTCCCCGTGTAGTAGTAGGTATCATCTGTACTCATTTGTAATACAAATTTTACAGCATATGAAAGTTGTTATTTTCTCTTTGACCTTATGGTAATTTATCATTTTTTTTATAACATTCCAACATATACGTACATGATAGATGGTGAAAGTCACCTCCACTGTTGTAGCACAAATTCACTCTTGAATTCTTCTTCTTTGACTAAAAGAATAGAAAGTACCTCACAGCCACCACTTTGCTAACACAGTGACAGACTATCACTAATTAATGAAACATGGGACTAAGCTTTATAATGCACTGACTGTACATTCATGAGGCTGTGTGCCTTCCAAAAGAATTAAATTTGCCTCAGCTTTGCTTGGCTCTGCTTGTCAAGCTGTATACTTGTATCATGTCTGTAGAATACTTGTCAGAGATCTCTGATAAGGGTGGTGTTACTGCAAGCTATCAAAGAGGGAATGTATGCAATGTTCAATTCCAGGGGTTCCCATATCTCACCTCCTTCAGAAATTCATTCTTCCTGTAGTTGTCTGTAGTGTTTTTTTTTTTTATTTTTTTTAACTTATTTTTGGACGTGGGTCGAGTAACTTGGCTTAATATTCTTGTTTCTATTTAATCATAACATGAAATAATATTGCTT
>Ga0123352_10015640_pt1 | contig 12079 bp, 8 predicted proteins | sample TergutLab28metaG_FD_89700 | JGI IMG/M metagenome (GOLD analysis project Ga0123352, IMG submission 89700) | Labiotermes labralis P1 segment gut microbial communities from Petit-Saut dam, French Guiana - Lab288 P1 | ecosystem: Host-associated > Arthropoda: Insects > Digestive system > Gut ... | reverse complement strand
TATATGTCAATATCCAGAAATGGTAGGTGACTTTCTTCTTCTATTTCCATGGTGAATTGTATATTGTTGTGAATCCCATTGAGGTGGTTTAGGAAATCCATTAGTTTTTCTTGTCCATGTGGCCAGATGACAAATGTGTCGTCCACATATCCATACCAGCAGGCAGGTTTGTGTGTGGCTTTTTCTTTAGCTTTCATCTCGAAGTCTTCCATATAGAAGTTGGCGATGACCGGGGAGAATGGGGAGCCCATGGCTACTCCGTCTATTTGTTCGTAAAACTGACCATCGATGCAGAAATAGGTGGATGTTTGCACATGTTTGTACAATGCCAGGATCTCATTATTCAAGTGTTGACTGAGCAGTGTAAGTGATTCTTCAACTGGAACTTTTGTAAATAGAGACACCACATCGAAGCTGACCATTAGATCTCCTGGTTTAATTTTTAGTGTTTTCAGTATCTCAATGAAGTGGAATGAGTTCTTGATGTGGTGTGTTGATTTCCCGGCAAGTTGGTTAAGAAGTCCTGATAAGTGCTTGGAGAGTTGGTATGTGGGGGTGCCAATGTTGCTGACAGTGGGTCTCAATGGAATCCCTTCTTTATGTATCTTGGGCAGTCCATACACTCTTGGGGGTCTGGAGCCAGCTAGACACATTTTTCGGCGTGTCTCTTCGGTTAACGAGGATTTTTTGATTAGTATTTCGTTCTGTTGCATCCGTGGGGTCCTTGGCCAGTTTTCTATATGCTGGGTCTTCCAGAAGGGAGGAGATCTTCTGTTTGTAGTCTGACGACACATTCATCATCTGGCCACATGGACAAGAAAAACTAATGGATTTCCTAAACCACCTCAATGGGATTCACAACAATATACAATTCACTATGGAAATAGAAGAAGAAAGTCACCTACCATTTCTGGATATTGACATATACAGGAAGATGGAAGGCTCCCTTGGACACAAAGTCTATCGGAAACCCACCCACACCAACCTCTGCCTACACCAAAAATCCCATCACCATCCAGCCAACAAACACTCAGTCCTCTCGTCCCTGGTACACAGAGCAAAAGCTCTATGCGATCAGGAATCCCTTGCACCGGAATTAACATTCCACACCAATGTCTTCAAACAAAACGGTTACAGCCATCAGCAGATACAACGAGCCATAAAACCGGCCACACGGACCAACAAGACTGAAGATAAACCTACGTCTACAGCCTACTTACCATACACCCAGACTACATACGGCAGACTCAGCAGAATGTTGGCCAAATACAATATCAAAAGCAATGGCGTACCACCCAAGAAAGTATCAAGCTACATGCCACCAACCAAAGATGCACCAGGATTAAAAACACCCGGCATATACAAGATCCCTTGTGAATGTGGCAAGGTGTACATCGGACAGAGCGGGCGGTCCATCCAGCTCCGCATTAAAGAACTTGAAAGACACATCAGACTGGCTCAACTCGACAAATCTGCGGTTACTGAACATAGTTTCAATCATGACCGCATCATCAGATTACAGGACACTAAACTCCTCTCCTCTAAAACCGGCTACATGGATCGTCTCATCAGAGAAGCCATCGAAATATAGATGCATCCTAATAACATCAACAGAGATGGGGGATTCAACCTTAGCAAAACCTGGAAACCAATGCTACACAAACTCAAGAAAAGGAGACAGCCACCAAGTACACTACAGTGATCCCACCCGCACACGCACTTATATACCTCCCCCTTCCACAACCTGTTGTGCACCTACCCGCCCACATCCAGTCACTCGCCTTCCATTGGCTCCTCCACCTGCCTGCCAGAACCCTGTCAGGTATAAATACACCACACATCCCATCCCCTGTCATACTTCATCCACCTGTCTATGAAGATAGAACTGATAGAGTGTCCCGAAACGTTGGCTATTAGAACTCACAACACCAGGGAATTACCCAAAAGAAAGCATATTGCAATTGAATACTTTGATTCCTGTTTGATACACTTCCTTTTGTACCTTAGTCAAATGCGCGGAGGACAGATACAGGTCTGAACAGTGTCTTGTATAAATAGAATGTACCACCGAATTGGATTTGAACATATTTATATTCTTAACTACAAAGAGTAATAAGGAGAAAGAGTAATAAGGAGAATATGTACTGTGAGTGTAGGGGAAGAATATTTAATTTTTTAAACAACTCACGGCAGGATTCTCTTTCCAGCATTCATCATAATTCTTATTACTCTCTTTTGTAATTTAAAATGGTATTACTGTAGGCAGAGTTACCCCAAAAAATTGTACTGTAAGATATGATGGAATGCACACTAGAGAAATAGATCTTTCTTAGAGTCTCCAAGGGAATAAGTGACTTCAGAGACCTGATTATGTAACAAGCTGAATTTAGTACGGAAATAAGTTGGTCTATATGTGATTTCCAAGACAGTGTACTGTCCAATGTCAAACCTAAAAAATTTGTATAGTACACATTACTAATTCGGTTAGTTTTATAACTTATATTCACATTAACTGCATAATTAGTTTTTGAGAGAAACTGCATATAATAGGTTTTGTTTAAATTTAGTGACACCAAATTAATTTGGAACCATATTATTATTTTCTTAAACAATTTATTAATTTCTTCCTCGAGTTCCATAGGATTTGGATGTGTAAAAATTATATTGGTATAATCTGCCAACAGTGTTGGTTTAGATAAATTATTTATTGAACCTGGCAAATCATTGATGTAAAGGAGAAAAAGCAACAGACCTGGAAATGAGCCTTGTGGGACTCCTAACTTGACTTTTTCCCAGTCAGAGAGATAATTTTTGGAACTAGTGTTTTTATTAGAACTCTTTGATACCTGTCACTCAGGCATGATTTCATTCAGTTATAAGCGCTTCCTGCAATGCCATAAAATTCTAATTTGGAAAGTAAAATAGTGTGATTTACACAATCAAATGCTTTTGTTAGGCCACAGAAAATCCCCCCAACAGTGAGTTTTATTTTTAAGAGCATCGAAGATATTATTTATAAGGTTATATGAAGCTGCTTCCGTGGATGAGTTATTTCTAAAGCCATACTGTTCATGTGCTAAAATATTATTCTTATTAACATTATTATGTAATCTATTAAAAATTACCTTCTCAAATATTTTAGAAAAATATGTGAGTAAGGAAATTGGTCTGTAATTTGATATTTCTGATTTTTTTCCTTTTTTCAGTAGTGGGATTGTTTGGGAGAATTTTAGCCATGTTGGAAATACACCCATAAGTAATGACTTATTACATATATAAATGAGAGGAGATATTATAAAGGGCAGACTGAGTTTTAATATTTTAACTGGTATTTCATCATAACCACGTGAATTTTTTGACTTAAGTGATTTGACTATTTCAGTAATTTCTTTTGTAGGCGTCAGTGTTAGATTTATTCTTGGAAACGGTCTAGTGAATACCTGTTTAAGATAATTTATGGGACAAACATTACATGTTGTTGAAAGAGTATTCTCTGAATTATTTACAGAGATTTTTTCAGTTAATGTTGTAAAATATGTGTTGAAGGCTTTAGCTATATCGAGATAGTCATTGCATATTTTTCCATCAATCTCTATTGATGAGATATCATGGTTACTTTTTGTATTGTTAGTTTCTTATTGAATTGTATGCCATGAGGTCTTCAACTTATTATTGGAATTTATAAGTACTTTATTATAATACCTTTTTTTAGCAGTCTTTATTACATCTGATAAAATCCTACAGTATTTTTTATAATAATTATTTAATTTGGAATCTTTGGTGCTTCTACAAAGTAAATACAGCTCTCTGTTATGCTGACTTGATATTATTATTTCTGGGGTTTTCCATGGTTTATTATTGTAATTGTGTTGACATTTTTTGAGTGGAAAGGTATGACAAAATATTCTCAAATAAGTATTGAGAAAATTGTTAAATACAGTATCTACATCATCACCATTAAAGACATTGTCCCAAGACTCGTAACTTAAATTTAGTTGGAATTCAGATATAGTAGAGTAATTTATTATTCTTCTTGTGAGGTGATGAGCAGAAGGTTTTGTATTTTTAGATCATTTAATGTAAGGGTTTGGGCATCATGATCTGAAAGTCCATTGGGCCATGACTGAATAGAAAAGTCTATATTTTTATGTTTATTTATGAAGATACTGTCAATCACAGTACATGAGCTGTTGGTGATGCACACTTTGTAAGTTATAAGAGGCTAGAAGGGAGTCAAGTTGAAGTTTGTTATTGCTGTTCTCCAGATGATTAATGTTAAAGTCTCCACAAATAATGTTGATATAATGGATTCTGACAGCAACACTAATATTATAACATGAACATAACAGAATGACAGTCACTTTCTTCTCATACACCTACCTACTACTACAACCACCAAGAATGAATATTAACATACATAATGAGAGGGTAGTAAATATTAGTCTTTCAAAGATCTGCTGCAATATTCAGCCACTGGGGAAATGTACACACAAACAAACAGAAACACAGGCAGCTCTTAACACATTCATGCCTGCTTTTATTGATATAAAACGTCTTCTGCCAAAATACTTACACAGTAACATAATATTTATTGTGGATAACTACAATTCATTAATTTTAACTGTCAACAGAAGATGAGTACCATCTCAAGCATCAAATAAATGGTAAATATAATGTATGGTAAGAGAGAAATTAGTTTACATTTAGTTTGTATTTAGAATTTGGAATCTGAAATGATTTTTTGAAAAATAGTAATGATGTGGGATGCACCACAGTTTAAGTAAGGGAAGATTGTAGAAAATTATGGTGATTTTATTTGTGTAACTTGTATTTTGTGTGTTGGCCTGTTGGAAAATTTTAAATTGATGTTAAGATATGTTAGGTTTAGCAAGTTACATGTGCCAACAACAGGAAGGCATTCCTTAGTAACAGCACATTCCTCTATTTCTGCATACACCGTTGCTACGCAAACTCAAAAAGTTCTGAGTTATGGGTTTTGTGAGCATGTATACTGGCCTGTAGGATCTGTTCATACTGGGTGAGTGGTGTGTGGTACTTCCACAACTCCAGACTAAAAGGAAATTGATTTAGATGAGTTTTGTTAGTTTTTTTGGTATTTTCCAAATTTAGGCAAAGTGAGGGAATTGGAATTGCATAGAGGATCCACTTTCATGTAGCTAAGCCAAAGTGTGGTAGACCAGATTGAAATCAAGTAAATTCCAATTTTTCTTCTTGTATGTGGTAGTGTAGATTTGTTCAGAATATATATATATAAAACTAAGAAAGATGAAATCCATATTCTGTCTGTTTTACTGGGACATTAACTGTGAGGACGTTTCAGGTATAATCCAATCCCAAGTACTTCCTTGCATGAATTGTTTTATTACAAGCGCACTGGTAAATTTTCATGAGAATTTGATGCATTGAAGGTGTAGAAGACTTAATACTTATGATGGTTTAACATTTGCAATGTGTTCTTAGTAGAATGGTCCGATAGGAAATAATCCCATAACTGCCTAAATGCTCAGTGGTCATGTTAGCCACCAGTAAAGAATGGGCATTGTGTTTGTTTGCACAACTTTCTTTGGTATCATATGAACTTTCAGTTATGTTCGGTTAGTGTGTCTTGACAAATGCTAAGTTGGTATAGCCGTTTGAGTCCACTCAACTACAGCATTACATGGGCATGACAAGGATACAGTGCCAGCCACTAAAGAATGGTCAGCACCAGCGGGCTTACCAACCCCCACTAGCCATTACAAGTTGGTGACATCGGTGGGATCACGACCCCCATAGCCATTAAGCATTATGACAATTCTGAAACAAGCAGTTGTCAGTGATCTGCATAGGAAATCCAAAACTGACAGGTGGCAGGATTGTCGAAATTGTTGATGGTAATGCGAGTCTGCAAAATTACTATAACAGGTAGTGCCCCTTTGGGGTAGGGACCAAGTTCTAATCAGAACCTTACCCCAGGAGGCATTACAAACTGGTGGCATCGGTGGGATCACAACCCCCATAACCACTACAGTAAGCAAAATTTTTCAAATTCTGACATACCCATAATAATGTACTAATCTATATACCATTTCAAGATCAGTTTTCATGATCACAGTAATCTGTACACCAAGTTTATAAAAAATGGAAATTGTATGAAAAGCTTGAGCTTGCAATAGGTCAGCTATTGAATACACGGAGATAAATCCAAAATTACCGTACAACATATGTTGTTAACTGAATATCATTTGGTATCACTATGAAACACACAGTAATACAATAAAAAATATTAAGTGAATGAGATAAAGGCAACATATCAAGAGTTCCCTCAGTGTATCGTGTCACGTCAGTAACTGAATATTTCCTGCAACTCACCTTGTGATATTTTCCAGCAAACAGCTGTACTCCCATGATAGCAAAGATAAGCCAGAAAATTAGACACACCAAAAGCACATTGAAGATACTGGGGATAGCTTGCACTAAGGCATTCACCACCACCTGCAAACATTACACATACTCAGTGCCTCCTCCCAAATACCTCACCAACCCAGCAAATAAGCATCATATAAGTTTATGATTTCATGTAATGCTATTCAATAGTGTTCTCCTGAAACAGTCAACTGTCTGATGAATATTATGTGAGCCTTCAGTAATGGGTTGCTGTTACATGGAATATATTTCATCTTTTTTACTTCTGAATATTACTGTATTTTTAGAATTTGTTGTAAATGTTACAACCAAACATATAACATCTCAATATTGGAATTGCATATAAACCACCAAACATCTGAGATTATAGGTATACAATGTTATTATTCAAAGTGTTCTGGGTTCAACTGCAAATTTTTACAACTAAGTTAAGAGACAAAACAAATAATAACACATGGATAAATGTCACTTTAAAAACTGATCATATAAAGACAGTTGTGCTCACACATGAAATGTTATGCATTTCCAACATACCTCAGACAAGGAACAGTGTCTTATACAAATGTGATATAATGGACTAATTATTAACACAAACCTACAAACCTTTAGCAAACTGTTAGCAAAGTGGCTCTTGTTAGAGGGAGTGATACCTTAAGCAGTAGGTGAGGTATCCAGCATAACTATATACATCTAGTATTCAGTGGAATCATAGCTGAAAATCCCATTCACGAATGCAAAGACTGTTTCAAGGAACGGTCATAAGATTTGCAAGGAAACAGTGTGTGTTTATGGTTATATGCACGGTCCCTACAGTATGACAGGCTTTTATCTGCCCCGTGTCTTAAGAAAAGCATTTTTAGCTAGCTTCCTCCATTGGATAAAATTCAATACACTCTGCAACAATAAACTTAGCTAAAAAAGAACAGGCACTGAACTCTTCCTGTGCTGATGGCTTAACATTCTGCCAGTGGCCTTCCAACTTAACTATTGTTATGGTGGTTTGTACTTGGTGGACACTTGGTTTAATTGTTGGATGGGTTACTAGCTATGCTGAGATTTCTCCCAGTTCTCCTCAGTACCTCACCTGTACTAAGGCCACAGAAAAAAATACAATGGATCACCCAATCTACTTGTGCACCATGTTGATACACTTCCCCATTCCTCATACTTTGTTGCACCTTCTTAACTGCCCCATTCTCTTCACAATTGTGACATTCTATATGGGTTCATTAACAGATCCAGTTCATGAAATGCTGTGCTTGAAAAGAACCCAAGACAATGAACAATCTCCATACTAACAATGGTCATGTTTCTTGTGAGTGACTGTTTGATCGTGCGTAATGGTAATATGATCTCTATGTGTCATGTATGCAAGCAAGTGACAATATCTTTTTCCGTAAAAAAAACAGTCAGTTTTTTCCAATGTCATGAAACTGAGATTTGCTGTGCTGGTGCAGTTTTCAATTAAAACTTAAATATATGAATACTAGACAGTCACTGTCACAGTGTTCCTAATAACACCTGCTGTCGACTGCATCCATGAAACCATGTAAACTTACAATACTCAGTACCATGTTATCCTTAAAATAATTACAAATTATACATATTAATTTTCTCATTTTAAGAAACCAAATGACAATAGGAACAAAATCTGTGTTTTTTTTTACATAACTTGTAGAAGGCAATTACATTCATTATCTCGGCGTGATATTAGACTGTGAAAACTGGTAATGTCTTACATACAGGGTTATTCAAAAAGATTGTCGGGGTTTTAACAACTTGTCATACACAATACACTTGAGATAGGAGTACATGTGTTCTTTTATTTAATAGAACAACACTCTAAGTTTTTGTTACATACCTTACAGGTGCTCTTTGAGAATTTCTATATCCATCGGTGCAACTAAATACTCCTATCTCAAGTGTATTGTATATGATACACTGGAGATAGGAATATGTAGTTGGACCGATGGATCTAGAAATTCTCAAAGAGCATATATGTAACATGTATTTAACAAAAACTTGGAGTGTTGTTCTATTAAATAAAAAAAACACATATACTCCTATCTCAAGTGTATTGTGTATGACAGGTTGTTAAAAGCCTGACAATCATTTTGAATAACCCTTAATATCAAATATTTTTGACACATATGAATCCATGAGTAACTTTTCCTAACTATATACATGCAAAGGTATCTATAGCAAGCACTAAATGCACGCAATTTGTATATAATAATAATAATGTGATTCCATCACATGTCTTGCTAATGACTCAGCAATAGTGGAACCCTTTCTAAAAACATGTGACTTTGTGCAGGCACAGTAGAGGCTGTATCATTCACTAATCTAAATCTAAATTCTACATTAAATAAAAATATAGATTTGGTGCACAAGAAGCACAAAATGAAGACAGCAGGATTTAAATTAAGGTTTACATTAGATATTCAGTGTCATATACCTTAATCCTAATATAGTTATCCACAGCTTTAATGTGGATTAAGCTTGCCTACCTAATTAAATTTAAGTTACTTTTTGTTATACATTCTGAAGTTACTTGCCATGATTTACTTGGTGTCAAACTCTTCAACATACATTTCTTCACTCCACTTAGGTACAAATTATTCAAAATTAAATATTTATACTAACAGCAATTCCCTTGGGATAAATGGTCCATTAAACAGGAGAGAAAGAAACAGGAAGAAGGGAAAAACAGGACAAAAAAAAAAAGAAAAACGTTGAGATCATACCACAAAATGGAAAGCATACAGGTACAACATGAGCCATGTCTCTCCAGCAGAAAGGCCTACCTAAAAAAACTACTGAAGTGGCCTATACAAATTCTGAAAGAACTAAGCGGAATCATACAATTACAATTGCAATTACAAGAAGTAAAATTTCACTAATTCTTATTCATAGTTAAATGTCAATTGGCCTCTTTTAACATGTTTTAATCACACAGTAAATGGTGAAGGTAAATCTTTCCTGTAACAAGTCATGAAGACTCAAAACAGGTGGAATGTTGGGCTTCCATCCTACTTTCACACGCAGCACAACTGGGATGGCACAGTTGTCAGCTCTACATGCCAGCCGTGCTTTACTCCCAAGGAAATTCCTTTGTACACATTTCGTTAGAAGCTGCATGGATCCCAGAGCTACTGAATGCGAACAGAAGGAACAGGTCACTTCAAAAATTTCCAAGGACCCTACCAGGAATCGAACCTGGAACTGTTCGTCTTGTGGTGCAGTGCCTCAACCAACTGCTCCACACGTGCCACCAATCAGTCGTCAATACTCCAATAATAAACGTTCCTTTAAAAAGCATATCTTTTATAATGACAGTACAAGGACTAATACTGAAGGGTCTAATATTCATAACATTCAAAATAATTCCAGTATAAATGAACAGGAAACACCTGAGCCACACCATTTAAATTCTCAGTCACTGAAAAAATTTGACTAACATTTAAGAACTGCTACACACTAATTTTATAATAATTTTACACTGAAATCAAGAGGTCATATTTTTCATCATAGTAGGTTACAACCAAAGACGAGATTGAAAATATAAGTGTCCTCAAAATATTGTTAAAAAGGAAGTGATAAGGAATGGAATATAAGAACGCAATGAAAGTCAAACTACCACAATGCTAGTGTACAATACACAGTTCCTGTCTATAAAAATTACCCTACAAATAGCACTATTCTTATATACTGTTGTGTCTTATATGTGACAAAGCACACCTACCTACCTACCTACCTACCTACATTACAGCTTTCTTTGTTCATTATGTAAAACAGAACTATTTGCTTTTAACATACAAATAAACAAATATGTCAAATAAATAAAATAAGTAAATAAACTTTGTTACCAAATGAAAGATTATGAAATATTTGTAAAAAAAAAAGCTCAATTTCTACTTGAGACAGGCGATACACTATAAAAAAAGTGGTCATAAATTTCGTTGCATGTTCAGTACAATCCTTTCCACAGACTATTAGTGTTTCATTTTATAAGCAACGCCTAAAGTAATATATTACATCACTGACCACCACATATTTGCTGTACTCTGAAAATAACATGCAACATGTTTTGCCAACAGCTTTATGATATCATATGACATTAGTGTATTCACAGTGCAATGAAATTTAGTTCTGTATAGAACATTTCAATGCAAACAATTTACAGTTTTCACTACAATTAGTAAATTATTATTATTTGTATGTACAGTAAAACTTCATCAATCCAGATTAACTGCAGGGAGAGGTCATCTGGATTAAGCAATAATCCAGATTAGTTAAGCAAAAATAACCATAAAAGACAAAAAAAAAACTTATAAATTGAAGATGTATTTGTTTTTGAATGTAATAATGCATACTCGAGGAAACTGTCAAGTTTTGTCTGAACAGACCTCTGCTCCAGTTTTAATTAGAATCTTCCCCACACTTTGTAAGTTCTCATAATGTGCATGCAATTCTCCATTTCTTGAAGAGCATACATAATTGATTATTGCACCAATGCCATCTACTATGCAGCTAAGAAGCTTCTTCTTGATTGTAAGTTCTTGTAGTTCATCTAGTTCATTATCTGATCCTTCTTCCATAGCAGAAGCTCTAACATCACCTGTAGAAATTTCTTTCTCAGTCAGATGCAGAAATCCAGGGTCTCCTTCACCCACTTCAGTTATAAGCAATAGTGCGTGTCAGACTCAAAATCAACAATGATACTGACAACAAGCAAGACTTGGCTACAATGGTGAGTATGTTTCCTCTCCCTTTGCGCTGTCATCAGTGTACTGACTCATCCGCCTTCCTAAATCCCGTGTATTTTTAAAGTACGTACTGAACGGTGAATATAATTTTTTATATGTGTTAATACAGATTATCCAACATCTAGATTAACTACGACCAGATTGGCGAAGGTTTACTGTACTAATATTTGTATAATTTTTAAATTGGAAAGTGTACACGCAACAATATTAGTTTAAAATCAAACATGTAAAAAAATTAAATTAAAACTGTGTTTTAGGCTACTAATCTTTGCAGCAACAAACAAGCATGTACTAAATTTTAAAAGGTTTAGTTCTCTTTGAAATTAATTTATAATTTAAATCTACAGGTGAAGATAAACATTGATTTTTCAGTTATACGCCAGTAACTTGAAAAAGGACCTTGCTCTTAAACTAGCATTTACATATTAACTACATTGAAATAGGCACTGCACAACTAAGAAAATCACAGAAGTATGAAAGATGTTCTTTGTTTTCTACAATTTTATAAAAATTAAATTCTATAAGGCATTTTACAGTTAAACATAAGGTCTATGATTAGTAAAAGTGTAAAACAGAAGCAAAATATATTTGTAATTTTTTTAAATATTTCTTCAGATCCATTCATTATTTAAGTTTTAATAGTTAAAAATAAATCACTACTCCTAAGGTGATAAAAGGTAATATGTTTGTACCATTTATAAAGGTAAAGCAGTCCCATTACAGGCCTGGACAGGCCCAGAGGGTTCCAGGAAGTTAAGGCACCCAGATTTCGTGACAACGGCACAGGATGGTGGTAGGTTGTCAGCCTTACGCACCGGCCGCCTTTACCCCCAGGAAATACTCCTGGTACTCATTTCTGTTAGAGGCTGAGTCGACCCCAGGGC
>Ga0123352_10015638_pt1 | contig 12080 bp, 7 predicted proteins | sample TergutLab28metaG_FD_89700 | JGI IMG/M metagenome (GOLD analysis project Ga0123352, IMG submission 89700) | Labiotermes labralis P1 segment gut microbial communities from Petit-Saut dam, French Guiana - Lab288 P1 | ecosystem: Host-associated > Arthropoda: Insects > Digestive system > Gut ... | reverse complement strand
TGGTGTGATTGTGGTGTGGTGGTGTGGTGTGGGGTGGGGGGGGGGGGGGTGGGTGGGGAGTTTGTGGAAAAGTAAATACTGACTTTTGCATCTTAGCCTCTTTCTCAGAAATTAAAACAATAATTCGAAGGTCATACACAGTTTTGTCGTAACTGACAGATAAGCCGAAAATTTCGTTGGTTCGATTTTCCACTTAACACATACCCCAAATACGAGGCTGTATAAAATTAATTTAGCAGTTTTCGTACGTTAAAAAATACGGACACTTAGATACCAGTCTTGCAGTGTACCTGCTCTCTGTGGAATAAAAGCATGAAAAGTCGGCATGATGGATTTCGGCCTTTGTTGTCCGTAAGAATAAAGTCTGCAATTCGATCATAAGCCATGTAAATTCTTTCATATCGTCATTGTCCGTATTCAGACTGAGACCCATATAAAGCAGTAAATACGTCTCAATGTATAATACTTTTGAAATAACCACAGTCATATTACAAGCCTGCTAAGGTAAAGGTAAAGCAATTCCATTACATGTCTGAACAGGCCCTGAGGGTTCCAGGAGGTTGAGGCTCTCAGACTGCATTGCAATAATCACATGAAGGTGGTAAGTTTGTCAGTCCTACGCATCGGTCTCCTTTGCCCTCCCAGGAAATATTTCTGTTAGAGGCTGAGTCGGTCCAAGGGCCATAGTTCGGCCGCAAGGATTATGCCAATGAAAAATTCCAATGACATCATCGGGAATGGAAGTCGCGACCTTCCGGCTTGTAGTGCAGTGCCTCAAACAACTGCGGAACCGCGTGCCTCTGGCCTGTTAAGGAGTAGCACAATTTAACAAGGGTTACTTCAACAATATTTTATTTATTGAGATTTATTTGGCGGTTCTGCTTTGAGCTTGATTTTAAAGGCCTGCAGGAGTAACAGAAAAGAAAACGGGACAGAGGAGAAGAGAGGAGAATAGAAGAGTAGAGTGTAGAATAAAAGAAAGAAAAGAGAGTTCCCGAAACTAAAATAAAGTCGTTTAATAAAGTAATAATGAGATCAATCGTGATATATGCTATCATTACTTTGCACCTATAAGTCCTTTCGTTTTCATTGAAAACCACAGCGTTCAGGTAGATTCCCTTGACGCTCGCGACGATGGTCGAAGGAAAATATATTGATTCTCTCAAACGGGTTTTCTGTCACTGCTTGACGTTCTTTTCCACTGGTCGTCATTTGTTATGTTTGTTAATATCAAGCACAAAATCAAGTTTATGTACAGCTTTTTACATTCCGTGCATCGTGAAATATATGCCAATAATTGTCCAACAACAAGCAACCATGTACAGTTTATTTAGATCTGCAAACCGCTCTACATGTTTCGGGTGGTATCTCCACCCATCATCAGGAACTCATGTCACTGTATCCACACCATCTGGCATTAGTAAAACCGTAACTGCATCCTGTAACCTGTCGTGAACGTGACTGGAACTCAGTTCCCGTCCAGTCACGTTCACGACAGGTTGCAGTTACAGTTTCACTAATGCCAGATGCTGTGGATACAGTGATATGTGCTCCTGATGATGGGTGGAGATACCACCCGAAATATGTAGAGCGGTTTGCAGATATAAAAACAACTGTGTATAGTTGCATGTTGTTGGACAATTATTGGCATATTACGCACAAATCCCATAGAACACTACAGAAAATGTACCATGTTCTAGGCACAAAACACAACTGCACCTCAGCTTTTTATTTTCTGGAATACATCGGTTACAGTTCACAAGCAAGTGATGGCCGGCTTTACCCAGCGCATGCAACTGCAAGGTCAACTGTAAACTCTCCAGTCACTGTCTATACTTAGGTCTTCATCATTATTCGAAATTGTAGCTAGCATATTTCTCCGTGTTAGTTCAAAAACGCGCCATCTTCACTAGTCTGAACCATTTCATACTTTCGTGTGTGTCATCGACTGCAATCTGGTCATTCAGTATATCTCTCCTTCTCTTCTAAATATAATCTGTAACTATCCTTTCATTAATTGAAAACAGTCTTTTTATTTTGGTGCAACAGCCCCCAGTGGTCCAGGACCTCCTAATTCACGAGGTTTCTAGATCATCCACAATGACACACCACAGTCGGTAGGACTCCTCTGGACGAACGATAAGCCCGTCGCAGAGACCTCTACCTGAAAACACACAATACTCACAACAGACAGACATCCATGCCCCCGGTGGGATTCGAACCCCCAGTCTCAGCAGGCGAGCGGCCGCAGACCTACGCCTTAGACCGCGCGGCCACCGGGACCGGCGAAAACAGTTGTTACATAGGCTAATAAAATAGCAATGGAAGTGACTGTGCTGTAAAGCCACAATGTCCCCAGCACAGTGCACAGTGTTGCTGCATGAGCGTTCCCATACCTAAAATCTGGAGAGCAAAAGGTGGAAGCAGAGGGGGAGAAAAGGAGCAAAATCTCGCCATCCCATTCTTGTAAAAGTGTTCTGCTGGAGCAAGGTGCTTGCGTGTCGAGACGGCATTAACGGCATGCCATTTTGGGATAGCATTCCCCGCCATCATCACACGCAGACTTCTTGCTTGAGTGGTCCATTGAATTATAACCAAGGATTGACTGAGCTCTGCGGCATGCCGTGTGATCATACAGGCGTCACTGCCTAGTCTGTCACTCTGTTTTATTATCCATAAAGTCGAAATTTAGAGGAAAACTATAAAATGAAAATGTGACCAATGGATTTTTTGTGTTCCGCATGTTCGAAAAATTCACCCTACGTACTTCGTAACCCACGTGCTATGTAAGAGCATTTCGGAATCTGACATTACTAAGACAAAGCACAGTGTCTGTTCTTTCACTTCAGGTCGCTCATCTTTGTGTAATGAAACACTTACAGTCTAAATCTGTAACATTAACGATGTGTCGAAGACCCATTCCGGTTGAAACTCAGTTCCTTTCATATAAGACCCATCTTTTAATGACATCATTATTATCATTATCGTAATCATTATTGACTCCTCACTCACATAATGTCGCAGTTGAATGCTGAGTACTCCAGCTGCCGCATTCGGAAGAATCCAGGTTCAAATCTCGGTCAAGAGACGGGCTATTCTAATTAAACTGTCCCATAATTTTGGTAATTTCGTTCACATTAATGTCAGCAAAGTAGGTCTAACTTAGGAAAGCAGATCGCGATCTCTTCCTTTAACGTCTTGGTCATTAATCATCTCATCACTGCCATAGGTCTATAGATAATCTAAGCAGAAAAGGACGTCAACAAACCCAAGACCTAAGCTGTTTCACGCACAGCGTTAATTTTATTGGCATTTATCTGAGTTTAAAGTTTTATAAATATTACAGCCTGGAATTAGGGCCCTTGACTAGAGAAGGACGAATAGGAACTTTATATTAATCCTTTGAAGACCGGGTCCGATTTGAGTGATATTTAAAGATTCAGTTCTTGTCGCGCAGTAATCACACCCATCCCGGTTATAAAAAAGACATTAAATGTACTTGTAACATGACATCGTGGCCTTAAAGAGGAGCGTTCGAATTTTGCATCCTGCAGTCAGTCATGATAAAACAATTGGTGGTTTTCACAATGTCGCAAACGTTTCTAAGTAGAGTCAGTTAGGTTTGTGTAGAGAAGTAATAGCTGTATTTTCTGAGATCCTTAAAAAGAATACAGAAACAAGCCGTGAGAAGGACGTAGAATTTTTGAGTGTTGAGCCTGGTGGTGCACAAATTAACCACTAGGCTTTAAACGGTTAGGAAATAATAAAATACTAAGCCCATAGAACTAAAATTATAGTCAGGTGTAGGTATTAATTGTTCAGAGATGCGACAATATTCTTTCTTCGTTAGTTAAATTACAGCCTAAGAATTGGAGGACACATTCGGTCCGTTACTGAAAAGGGAATTTTGTTTTCTCAAACATATCAGTTCAGCCTCATACGTATATCCGTGAGATTCAAGCAGCATGAGCGTGAGCGTGAATCTAACAACTAATTCCCGTCTAAGGCCAAAAGTAAAACCGCGCGAAAACGTACCTTCCTTTCTGAATACTTCCTCGTGTTTTGGCATATAATAAATCACAATAGCAACGTTACAGTCCCCTTTTATGCGTACTTAGTCACGGGGATGTACATGTATAGATGGTAAAGTAAGCACTGTTACTTCTTATCGTATTTTTGCCTTTATTCCTGAAGGATATTTTGTTTGTAGATCTTAGTGTTTGTCCCTTCATATCGAAGATCTCACGTATTAAATGTTTCATTTGTTGAGAAATGTATCAGATGTCATCTCTAGAAAATGGAATACTAGGAATAGTTTCCATACCCAATTAAACAAAGCTGGCAGATGAAGTGGTGAAATTTTGAAACAAATGTCTTCTTCCACCTCCCTCCAGTTCATTCCTCTTTTAAGTAGTTCTACGCTCCGTTGTCTTGTATCAAGTTAAGGTCCGTGTTCTCTTTGTTTTAATCCCAAATGTAAAAAAGTTTTTTTCTCTCTTTCTCCTAATTTCTTTCCTTGGAAAACGAAAGGATTATAACTTTTCGATAAAAGGGTCCGTATTTTAGAATAGTATCGAGGCAAAGCCGGGGTAAAAGCCATATACGATGCTACACTGGGTGGGTAGGGGAGACCTGAGCAGTAATTATGCAAATTGAGCTCTCTGACTTTGAGTGGTTGAAGTTTTCCTTCAGTCGCAGAGATGTCTAGTTCCCCCTCCCTCTAGCTCCACATCATTCCCTTCCTCATCACTCATCATTAAGGAGAAAACAGAATGAATACGTACTTCCCTCATTTCTCAAGTGCAAAATAAACATGAAGGGTTTGCATTGGAATATTAGCAGCACGTTGTCTTGTGTGCGATGAAGCCCCATTGCATGTGTTTCAGCGCGGTGCAATTTGATTTAGGCTCTTGGAAAGACAAATAAGAGACTCTGGTATCGCAGCTGCGTTATAGAAACATCAGTGTGTGATATAGTGATATATCGTGACAGTAAACGTGGAGGAATGAAAACTGAACGTCTGTACCAATATTTAAACTGAAGTCGTTATTTTGTTCACCTATCTCGTACTTTTTCCCGATGACAGTGGCTGCGCGGTCTAAGGTGTGTGTCTGCGGCCGCTCGCTTGCTGGGATTGCGGGTTCTAAACTTGCCGGGGGCACGGATAATTGTCTCTTGTGGATGTTGTGTGTTTTCTGGTACAGATGTCTGCGTCGAGCTGATCACTCGTCCAGAGGAGTCCTAACGAGTGTGGTGTGTCTGAGTGCGATCGTGAAGCCTTGAAAATGAGCAGGGCTAAGGATGTTGTGCCACGTGGGGGGGGGGGAGGTCTCTTATTCCTTCATTGAGAAAATAAATATTACACCCTCAGTGTGTACCTCATTAGTGGGCTGAAAATATAATAGTTAAAGTTAATAAGTGAAGTCGTCCCTGTCCACCCCATGAAGGCGTATAGGGGAGGTGACGTAGAGCCCCTAGCCCCACTCATTCTTAACCTCGGCAATAAGATGGAGGTGAATGGAAAACCTGGCGCTCCGGTGGTTTTACTCCCTAGAAAGAAGCCCGGTACCTATTGAAAGGAGGCTGGGTGGGCCAAAAATCGTTCTCAGTATTTTGGAGAGTGGAAAATTTCTTGCCCCTATTGGGATTCGAACCGCCGACCGTCTAGCACCTAGCTAGTTTCTGTACCGACTACACTATCCCGGCTCCCAAAGACAGAACAGACGGTATGATGTCAAGACTAGAATCAAAGTGGGAAATAGGAAGTACGTAGCAGTTTACCAAAGAATTGGTCCATTTACGACGTCTTTCTGGAAAATTAACTACACAGAACATTTTTGGGTTGAGGGTTGTTAATACTATGCCAAACTCTCAAGGCCTAGCAGTAGGTGCTTAATCAATATACCGCACGTACCCTAACTATCAGAATGTCCTTTGAGCACCTGCAGCCCAAGAATATGGTACGATTTTTATATAAGAAGCCCACTCTTAGTAGCATATTACTCACTTACTTACTCCATGGTGCAGAGTCCTTCTTGAGAAGCTAACTGGTTTACAGCTAGTCAAGAAATTCCCCGCATTTCACGGAACCTGAAGGTTCATTACCGCACGCACAAGCGTCCGCCACCTGTCTGTATCCTGCGCCAGCCCAATCCAGTTCATATACCCACATCCCACCTCCTGAAGATCCGTCCTAATATTATCCACCCTTCTACGCCTAGGTCTCCCCAATGGTCTCTTTCCCTCCGGTTTCCCCATCAAGACCCTACAACCCCCTCTCCTCACCCATACGCGCCACATGCCCAGCCCATCTCATTCTTCTCGATTTTATCGCCCGCACCTTAGTAGCACATTAGGTTATTAAAGTTTGTATTAAGAAATGTATTGCACTTCCCATACTCTAGCATAATTTTATCAAATCCGGCCCTTTGGCAAGGTAGATCAGTGCCTTCATTTTTATCTCTCCGAAGTCATCACCAGCTGCGGCCTTGAACCTCTTACAAATTGTGACCCCATCTTCAGTTTGGGTCTACCAGGATGTATGTCTGTGTCAATGTTATAATTTAGCAACTATACAAAGCACTCTTATTAATATCTGACCACTGCGCTACAAGCCGAAAAGCCGCGGGTTTCATTCCCGATGGTGTTATTGGATTTTTTCATTGACGTAATCATTCCGTTCGTAATATGGCCCTAGGGTCGGACTCAGCCTCTAAATGAAAGGATTTCCAGTAATATTTCCTGTGGAGCTAGGGGCGGCCGGTGCGTAAGGTTGACAAACTTACCAACCTCATGTGTCGATTTTCTCGAAGTTTGGGAGCCTCTACCACCTGGACACCTCAGGGACTGTAATAGACCTGTACAGGGATCGCTTTACCATTAGCATCTGACACCTCTTCCGTAAGAAACATAAATTTGGTGCAGTCCATTTCAGACTACGTGAAATTACAAATTTGTTTAGTTTTCCTCACGTTAAATGTCGGCAGTAACATCACATTACTCGGCCTACATTTATTCTGCAGCACAGCATATTTCTAAATAAATATAAGAAGCCGCTAATACTTCATATTAAATGTAACAGTTTCGTGTATCACACTTCATAATAGTGATGAGCAGTAGGACGTGCTTCATATTTCCAACGCTGAGACAAGCTACGTAACCCCCCTGCCAGCTATTGGGCAAAGTACTGAATTTCCAGTCGAATTATGAATACCGGGAATTCGCTTATATTACGGTTTAAACGATCTTCGTAGTCAGCAAGGACTTCGCGGGAACGCCCCCCCCCCCCCCCACCTCCCCCCCCCCCCCCCCAATCTGGACACCCCTACCCACAATCACACACACACACACACACATGCACTTACAAAAGCTCACATAATAGCTGAAAGTATATTTTCCCTCGGGCTTTCCTTATAATAAAACGTACCGAAGTAAATTACTGATTTCCTACACAATGAACACTTATAGAATTTCACTCTGTGTTTCTAAGTACACGAATATGAGGTTAACATTCTATATGCATTTTAATAACCTCCGCGAGCAGTGTAGGCTAAAAACAAATAAAACATATTCGGTAATGGTAATGCAGTGCATAAAACACACTTTAAAACACAATGTACTTTTCATTAAATCAAAATTCAAACAAGATAGGAAATACACCTACACATAACATGACCTTGGACCTCGCGCAGATGTTTGCATCCATGATATTTCTCTGGCGGCCATATCTTTTAATCCTATGTTTTTCAAATAGTGTAGCCAAAATTCATAAACATTAATTTCACTAATAAAATTGTTTTAAATGTGATGAAATGTAGAGGGAAACATTTATAAATCGCATACCAAGATACGGTTTCATTTTTCGAATATGAATACAGACTCTTCTCTGTAAGCTAATCACGTTAAATTAGAAATGTAGCAACTGCGAAATTTGAGGTTTCCACAGCGTTGTTGTTTCGCTGTTTGGCAGGTTTGAAGACGAGTATCCTGAGAGTAGACTTTAGTATTTGCAGTTTCTACATGTTTTGCATTACGAGTGGTACGTGTACCTGCTTTGTATTGTGACAGCGGTGCGTGTACATGTTTTGATTGTGACAGCCGTAGGTGTTATGTTTTTGTATTGTGACAGCTGTAGGTGTGCATGTTTTGTATTGTGAGAGCGGTAGGTGTGCATGTTTTGTATTGTGAGAGCGGTAGGTGTGCATGTTTTGTATTGTGACAGCTGTAGTTGTGCATGTTTTGTATTGTGAGAGCGGTAGGTGTGCATGTTTTGTATTGTGACAGCGGTAGGTGTGCATGTTTTGTGTTGTGACAGCGGTAGGTGTACATGTTTTGTATTGTGACAGCTGTAGGTGTACATGTTTTGTATTGTGACAGCTGTAGGTGTACGTGTTTTGTATTGTGACAGCTGTAGTTGTGCATGTTTTGTATTGTGACAGCTGTAGGTGTACATGTTTTGTATTGTGACAGCTGTATGTGTACATGTTTTGTATTGTGACAGCTGTAGGTGTACATGTTTTGTATTGTGGCAGCTGTAGTTGTGCATGTTTTGTATTGTGAGAGCGGTAGGTGTGCATGTTTTGTGTTGTGACAGCGGTAGGTGTACATGTTTTGTATTGTGACAGCTGTAGGTGTACATGTTTTGTATTGTGACAGCTGTAGGTGTACATGTTTTGTATTGTGACAGCTGTAGTTGTGCATGTTTTGTATTGTGACAGCTGTAGGTGTACAGGTTTTGTATTGTGACAGCTGTAGTTGTGCATGTTTTGTATTGTGACAACTGTAGGTGTACATGTTTCGTATTGTGACAGCTGTAGGTGTACATGTTTTGTATTGTGACAGCTGTAGTTGTGCATGTTTTGTATTGTGAGAGCGGTAGGTGTACATGTTTTGTATTGTGACAGCGGTAGGTGTACATGTTTTGTATTGTGACAGCTGTAGTTGTGCATGTTTTGTATTGTGAGAGCGGTAGGTGTACATGTTTTGTATTGTGACAGCTGTAGTTGTGCATGTTTTGTATTGTGAGAGCGGTAGGTGTACATGTTTTGTATTGTGACAGCGGTAGGTGTGCATGTTTTGTATTGTGACAGCGGTAGGTGTACATGTTTTGTATTGTGACAGCTGTAGGTGTATATGTTTTGTATTGTGACAGCGGTAGGTGTACAGTTCTGAAATCTTCGAATTGCTTCTCTTGCAGGAAGCCAATCTTGGACAGTTGGGGCGGCGAGCAGCAGGTTGTTTTTCTATCAAACTATGCTGGGCTGCCCTTACACGGGTAGGGCCCTCGTGTTGATGAAACACGTCAAATCACTTGCAATGTTGTTTCTTTTCAGATGCACGGGTACGACCTGCACGGAGCGCCGCCCCCCTCACATGACCTCGGTCCCCCGCCCAGTGACATGGCGCACCCGGACTCGACGGACTCATACGTCACCTACTTGGAGAGCGACGACAGCTTGCATCACGACACGTCCAGCCCATAACGCGGGCGCCAACGTCGACACTCGCATTCAAGGTACCCTGATTCAGCAGTCCCCCTGAAAACCTATGTGTTTCATTACCTCACGGCATACCGAATCATGCAGTGTGTTTATGGACATATATACATGTTACTTAATATGGATGAATCGATATGATGCCGAAAATGTATTTGACATCGATATGGATTCAGTACAATGAAAGCCGAGATGTTAATCGATACGAATTCAGCACAATGACCCCTTAAAGCCGAGTTGTTACTTTATGTACCATCACGTTTAGCGTCCAAAATTATACCTTCGATTTGTAGAGAGTTTTTGTTTGGTAAGCACAAACTGCAATTACTTTCCTGTACTACATTAACAGTCTTGTTTTTATAAATGAGATAGGGGATGTTTACTGCGCGGTACGAACAGGATCTTTAAATATGTTTCAGATTAAATACCTTTTTTCGAGGGTGACTTTGGAGCATAAATTCTTTGTAGCATAAAATATGGAGTACTGTTTAATGTATTACTGTGTAGCATACTTTATTGTTATACTTGATTCAATTGTCCTTATTTTTTTCGACAGTACAAAACAAGGGGAATCCGTCCATTTCCCAGAATTTGGGGGAGGGGGGTGTTCTTCCACGTCCTTCGAGAGATATGAGACCTATAGGTCTATAAAGTTTTTAACGTTTGATTCAATCACGTTTTTGATTGCAGACTTTCGCGGCGAAGTAGAAGAGAACTGTGCTCTTCTGGGGTATTACGCAGAGTGTACTGGTATTTTCTTACCGGCGTTTCGAGACAACCTGTCGGTCCCGAAACGTCGGTACGCGCTGCGTAACAACCCAGAAGAGCGCAGTTCTCAATTACATGTTGATTTATTTTTATCAATAAAGTTGCTAAAACTCTTCTGGCGTGACGCATTAACAATGTGAATACAAATCGTAAAAAATTATTATTATTATTATGAACATGATGTATTTAACAACGTCAGTCTATATGGAGTTCAATGTGGATATCGCTTACATTTACATCAATATATAATAAATACAAGAGTGTTTTCTTTATTGAAAGACTCCAGTTGTTATGGTTATGTAGCCTCATTTATAGATAAGTGCAGCATGACAGTAAGAGATTGGTGGACAGACAATATTTTGAGAAAACCAAAGTATTCGGAGAAAATCTTATCCCAGTGTCAGTATGTCCACCACAAATCCCAAATTGACTGGCCTGAATCAAATCTGGACCCTCGCGGACTATTGCAATTCACCCAAAATTTTAATAAATTGCGGCTCACGAAGAGAGCTATCAAACCAGCAGGATACAACGCAAGCACAGGGCATAACCACCGCACCGTGACATGTCGACGATGTGATTGATGATCAGAGGGCCGCTAGGATGGTAATAATCTCATGCGTCATTACCTTTGAGAATTTTATTGAGCGCCTAATGGTAGTATGATACGATGCAACTGTTGAGGTTGTCCCCATCTGTAACTTGTAAGCGATATGCCACATCTGAATATTATTAAATGGTTCTATTTTCTTTCTGTGCTTTTTCTGCACGGAATGGAGGTAAAGCAATATGCATTCTAGACTTTGGCGCTAGATGGAGATGAGTGGCCAGATTATCCTTCGATATTTTCTTTTCTTCTGGGGAAGGAGTCTTCAGTCTTCCGGTAGAACGTGCGTGTGTATGAGAAAAGACGTAACGTTTCTTGAACAGAAGTACTTCTGCTGTTGGCGGCAGTCGAACTCTGGTCGCGTAGTTTGTAGCCACTCACTTTAACGAGGGAGCAAGGTCGGTTTGTGAAGCAATTATGTTGTGGATAACTTGAGCCTGCTTGACCATAACTTAACATTCATAGCATAAGTTAAAGAAAATACTTCTGCATTTATGAGGATCATGCAGAAAACAATTTTTGTGACTAATGGCCCCAGATATTTTTAAGTAAATGTGTAAGGGCTGCATATGATATTTGTATGTGCCGGTCCCAGTGGCCGCGCGGCCTAAGGCGTGAGTCTGCGGCCGCTCGCCTGTTGAGATTGGGGTTCGAATCTTGCCAGAGGCATGGATGATTTTCTGTTGTGCGTGTTCTGTGTTGTTAGGTATAGGTCTCTGCGATGAGCTGATCACTCGTCCAGAGGAGTCCTACCAACTGTGGTGCGTAGTTGTGTGTGATCCAGAAACCTCTGGAATGAGAAGATCATGGCACGGGTTGGGCCGTAGCGCCACACGAAAATGTGTCATAAAATTAGTCTTTGAGTGTCTGTTTTTTTTTGCATAAACTTTAAATTGTTCTTGATACTGTAGGTTATGTAGATTCCTATTTGATTCTCCCTCAAGGAGGTTGGTCTGGATGGAAAGGAAGAAACTGCATAATAGGAAGAAAATTTGGCCTTAACTAGTTAGTGCAATTCAGGGTAAAGTATGGCTACATGTTTGCAGATACCTGGTAATTCAATGTTAATAAAAATCCAACCAGATGCAACAGATATTTATTTACTGCAAAGTCACTCTACATGTTTCGGGTGTCACAGCACCCATCATCAGGAGTACTAAAAACTGTAACCGCAACCTCCGGTACAGGTCATAATACTGGTACAGCTACTT
>Ga0123352_10015637_pt1 | contig 12081 bp, 6 predicted proteins | sample TergutLab28metaG_FD_89700 | JGI IMG/M metagenome (GOLD analysis project Ga0123352, IMG submission 89700) | Labiotermes labralis P1 segment gut microbial communities from Petit-Saut dam, French Guiana - Lab288 P1 | ecosystem: Host-associated > Arthropoda: Insects > Digestive system > Gut ... | reverse complement strand
GTAAAGCACTACCACCATACTTTCGGATGAAATCCTGATGATGGCCACATTAGGCCGAAACATGTAGTTTACTTCATCCTTTATTAAACATCTTTTTTAGATATTGTTGTGTTATTGACTGATCCCACACCTATTGTTTGTTAATCTCGTATGATTGTCCTAAATAGCAGCTGTAAGTTCCCTAGCCAGATTAACCGACTGTCCTCTCAATAATGATTAAGTGTGTTGTGTTAGAACAGACTAATGTTTTAAATGTCATTTAGGAGGAATTTTGTGCTGTAGGATTGAAAATGCATTCCATTTGTACGAGGCTTATTCAGAAAGTAAGTACCGTTTCGCTGTAAAAAAATCGAGTAAGGTTTCGTATAAAATTGTATTGTTATCAGATTCTACATTCTTCAAATTATTTTCCCACATATTTGCCGCCTTTATTGAGGCACTTATCATAGCGGGGCACACGTTTTTGTATACCCTCCTCATAGAATGCGGCCGCCTGCGATGTTAGCCACTACTGACAATGTCATAGAGTTGAGTCCTTGAAATCTGAGGCAAGTGCAGGGACAGATCAGAAATTGTGAAACGTCTGTCGTCACGCACTCTTTCGTTGACTTTACGCACCAAATCATCATTCACCAAAGATGAACGCCCACTTCGCGCCTCATCGTGCACGTTCTCTCGTCCTTATTGAACATCCGAACCCATTTCCTAACCATGCCATCACTCATCACATTGTCACCATACACTTGACAGATCTGGTGATGAATCTCACTGGTAGCACATTACTAGCGTTCAAAAAACGAATTACAGACCTATTTCACAGTCGGCCGCCCCTTCAATTGCCTTAAACATGTTTAAAGCACAGGAACAAACATAAACATAACACTTATTTCACGAAATGGCGTCTGTGGCTTCTCAATTGATAGAGGAAGTCACTGCACATGCGCAAAGTGACAGTCTCGAGGATGCGCGAGAGATATGCGCAGACGGTACTTACTTTCTGAGTAACCTACGTCTGTTAAGGGTTTAAAGTATCAATTGCGCCTAGTTTCCCAGAACAAAGATTGTGCTTGTATATAAGCACAATTTTAATGGAATTCTTTCATTTTAGTAGTACCTAAACCCTTCGCAACATCATGATTGCTACGTGTATCTCAGGGTTTATGTCCATGAACTTGACATTTTATGGACGCAGTGTACCTATATATTCCGTAGAATCTTACAATAAATGTCAAATATTTATATGTACAACTCTCGCCGACTGAGCTTTCAAATGTCAGCACATCTTATACGCCATGAAGTACGAACTAAAAACATTTTAGTCTTCAACGGTTAACTATGTACTGTCATATGCATTGTGGTGTAAATAGCATATTGTGCGAGCTCACAATTTTCCCAAAAGATTTAGAACCAGCTCAAAACTCTAGGTCCCAGAAGGGTGATATAAAACAAGTTCCAGACCGAGGAAATCGAACCCTGGAGTAAACCTCGAACCTCACTGTTGCCTGTCGCTATCTGCTCTGTGCACGTAGACTGCAACACCGGGGAAACTGAAGTGCAGTAATGATGGCGAACGTATCAGGTGTCACCGTACAAAATTTAGTTGCCCGGGATTGGAGCATGCCTAATTTAACGCCTTCTTTAGTGGATTCAACTGTCGCAATAATTGAAACAGACATCTTTCTTTTATAAAAACACTTTTTAATATAACAAAATGGGAAAATTTATAAGTATAGATTATGTTAATTTCGCTGTGATTGGCTTGATTTGATGTATTTCTACGTAAGACTACTGAAGTAACAATAATTAGATGATTTGTATAGTTCGACAAGCATACATGGAACTAAAAGGAGAAGGACTGTGATATGTAAGCTTGTATTTCATTTCTGTTTCATATAAGGTAATATCGGAATCTCCTTGCGAATTCCGTCCGCCCAGAACCGAACTCCGTGTCGGGGGTGTAACATTTTCTTACCGTTAGCATTACCAACGGCGATCGGGTAATGACATGCAGAATTTTACCGTCCACTTAACGTGTTATGCAATTCCACCAAAATGGGGTTTGCATTAATTTATTACCTCGTGCGGACGACTCATATGTTGTCGCTGGAAATTGCAAACATAAGAGAAATTTCCTGTTGCAATTAAACGGGTGTGGGATTCCGTGTGTAATATAAAATCCCATTAATTGTTACTATATGTATGAACAATTTCCTTCAAATTAGCACGGCGCGTACTGTAATTATAATTGCAGTAACTTCCGTAGTGTAATATGTAATGCGATTTATTACAGGGCACATCATGAAGTTATATTTAATCTACCTGTTACGATTCAGGGCTGAGTGAAATCGCTTGTACTTGTGGGCCAGTACACGGACAATAGTTAATCTAATTTTATGCTCATATTCAATATCACAGCGCTACATAATCGTCTGCTGCTGCAGTTGTGATAGCTCTGTGATTGTCACATTCACAGTGGATGTTCCTGCCAAGTTCGACATCGTTATGGACGATTTCCACATGGCGCCATGATAGACTGCAATTATGCGAAATTTGTTGCTCGTGTTGCAGTTTTAATGGCGCTGATGTGTCCGTGCAGTTTTCTCTCACAATGGCTACAAAAGCGTGTACAATATTTGCTACATAGTTGCATACAGTTCAGGTATCGGCCTTGTTTCTAGTTTACTGACTTAGTGAAAGTATTGCTGGCAGATCGTTACGTACGGTACAGAAATGGTGAGGTGTTTATTGGTATTTATGTGCAAAATCTCATGTTTCGGCTACCGTTGCCATCTCGCAGTCCGAACTTGCAGCTGTGAATATGAACTGAAAAAGCCTTGTAACCAAGATGATCTTAATGTTATCCTGTGTAAGTTTGTCCATGTAATATTCAGTATAATTAGCGCCTTTCAATAAAATAGGTCGTAGTATAACTTCAGGCTTCCGCCGCCTTGTAGTTTGGATTTTAGCTCTTTTCGGATGTTTCGCGACGTAGGTTGGTAGTCTTATCGACGGTTCGGTATATTGTGTTGCTCCCATAGTCATCGGTCTAGATCTTTTTTGTCATCGTGAACCTTGAAGATGGGAGGGACACGCTGTCCCGAAACGTCGGGAACAAACTATCACTTGACTCTGCGCAACTTCCGGAAGAGAGGAAAACCTAAATTGTAATTAATAATTACTGTCGGTTTTGAATGCAAAGGCACTGAGGGCGAAGTTTAAAATTTGGACAGACTGGGACAACTTATTATGTGAGTTTTAAGGTTATCACAGTGCGGACTCTGAAGGTTACTGTCTTTAAGTATGTGATATATTTTCGTCTGATAAGTGTATGTACACGTGTACCAGACTAGGTGGCATCACATATCAGAAGCCAGTAGTTTTAAAAAACAAAATCATGTTTCGAGATTGTCATGTTCAGAAATATACGTATGTTAGTATCTAATACACATTTAGTACATATAGGTCTACAGGCGGTAAAATTTAAAATGGAACCCAGGCGTACCTCAAGCTTAACGGCTTTATATTTGCGCATATAGTGTGTGTGTATGCGCGCGCGTGTGTGTGTGTGTGTGTGTGTGTATGTGTATGTGTGTATGTAATGCAACTTATCGCACGTTATAGTAGGCTTTAGAAATAATCTCTTTCAAGTCTCAGAATTGTTTATTTCGAAGGAACTGAAACACCGAGAATCGCATTCTAATTTTCCTGCAACTACACAGAAATCAAGTTTCCGTAATCCTCATCTCTTGTATTGGGTTTTGTTTTCCCAATATTCCGTATAATTATTTAAACTATTCTTGATATATTTATTTGATATATTCAAAGCACGCTAAAATAATATTAATCTCAGATAGTGTTCGTCTGATTACTAATATTATGTAGTCTTGTTGGCGCACATCGGCCTTGAGAAAAGTCTGCACGGACCTCGAAGTCTACACTGTGTCAAAATCCAGAAGATTGTAGCATTAAGAGTTGTCGAAATGAAAACCAGAAAATTTAATAAAGATCGCATTAAATTTGATACATATTCGTACATTCACAGTATTGTAATTTGGGACTTATCATCATCATCATCATCATCATCATCATCAAATCTGAAGTGGCAGTTCTTTAACCCTCAAGGCGAAGTTAGTCCTTCCTTTTCTTTTTGAAGGTTTCCTTAGTAGTTTTAAGATGTCCCCTGGTAGGTTTCTGGCCTTTCGCAGGGTAAGTCTGATGGTGGGATTGCAACCTTAATGCCTATAGACTAACAGGCTCTTCTGTCTGGGTTAGCTGATTGGGCCCATTTTAAGGCGCTCGACAGTAGACTACACCCTTTCCCATCTGGTGCAGTTTTGGCTGCATTGCTCAGGGGTCACGCGGCCTTAGACTTCGTGGACGTGGGAGTAGGATTAGTCGACAGAATTGCAGATGTTTGTGCATTTGGTTTTCTCAGGATTCATGGATTTTACATATCAACCTCTCGATTACCACTGAGACCATATCGACCTTTGACCCCCCAATTTCTAACTACAAAATATGTAACGTGTGTTTTCACATCGAACTTAATATTCTCTCCCCCCCCCCTTACCAGTGATTTATCAGTTTTACCTGTCCAACATAATTTTAAATGAAAGGTTTAGTATATTCACTATTATTTGCACATTTCTCAAACGAGAAAGCCTGGACGTAATTTGCTAGTTTACGTATTGTGCGCTAGGTCCAGTCCGCGTCACTATGACCTCACAAGATCGTGCGTTTGCTGTATGTTATTGACTAAAAAAAAATTTTAGTAGTATGTTGGGATGGTTACCAATCGTCAGTGGGTCAACTGATTCTAACTGTGAAACGGTTTAAGTCCCAGGCAGACACCCACACAAACACCACGTTTGTAACATTAGTTTGATTTATTTCCATTCAGGAAGTTAAGTGTTCCCTTTAGCAACAAAAGTGAACGTGGTATACAGTGATGTTTTAGGTTGAAAAAATCCAACAAGATGCAGCTGTATTCAGATATTTATTTACTGCTCAATTATTATACATGTTTCGGGCGTCCATCGCACCCATCATCAGGAGTACATAAAACTGTAGTTGCTGACTATGGTACAGATCATACTATCTGGGAAACATGCTTCCCAGATAGTATGATCTGTACCAGAGGCTGCAACTACAGTTTTATGTACTCCTGATGATGAGTGCGATGGACGCCCGAAACATGTATAATAATTTAGCAATAAATAAATATCTGAATACAGTTGCAACTTGTTGGATTTCTTCAACCTTGAATTACGATGCATGGAACCACAAATATAAAAAAGTTATGTTTTATTTTATCTTTACACTAGGCTAACATCAAACAATGTTTCTTCTATCTTTATAAAAATGTGTCAAATTGCACTGCAATTTAACATTCCAGGAAAGGGAGCGCAACGCCAGAAATAACTCCAGTGAGACTTAGCAGCTGTAGTCTAATGAAATAATAATGTTGCCTTCGTGAAAAAATGTCTTAACTATTTTTTTGCCAGACGACGAGCATTCTCGGCGGATAGGCCGTCCTACTTGAATATAATCCTGTAGAATATAATGGCGCCATTTTATGGCAGGTGCTAAGATTAAATTAGTGTTCAGCGAGTATAGCAGTAAAATACGAAGCATTAGTCTAAATTTTCGCTTAAAATGGAAAGTTGTGTAATCTTGCGCAGTTCATATGCGTGAATATTATACACAAATTGTTTAATTTCTTGTAATTACTTAGAATACAAACCATGCTTTTAATTCCCAGGGAAGAGGAACCGTACACTTGTCACGTTACCGCACACTAATGTAACTTATGCCGAAAAGAAGTACACCATGTTGATGTTAAGACGCTCCAAATAACCGTATCAAAATTGTTATGGTATTTGGGCCAGTGGAATTTGGAGGTTGGTATAGTTGGTTTAGCTGAATGGAGAGTGTATATTATATTTTACCTTTAGGGTGTTCACAGTTATTCTGATTAGCATTATCGACATAAATTTTTTTTCTCTTCTCTGTCATTGTGCCGTTTCTGTAGAAACAAACAAAATATCTTTTCATATAGTTAGGATAAAAGAACACATCAGTACGCTTCAGTCGGTATTTGTCAAAATTTATCGAATACATTTCTATCTTAGACTGTCCTTAGACTGTTAGTTTTGCGTTTATTCTAGGAATGTTAGGTGTATAACCTGTGTATTCAGTTAAGTCGCTATTTTGAACTGCCGTAAAGATTTCATATGTGTGAGAGTAGACCAATGGACGTTCTGTCTGTGGTAACCGTGGGCACTAGACCGGTTACGAACTGACCACTCAAAAGCAACAACACACAAATACAAACATACTGCATAATTACTTAACAAAGGAAGAAAAAACAAAAATGAGGTAAAAATATAATAAAATTAATCAAATATATCGAGCCTAAATTAAAACCACAATTTACATGAAACTTTACTGATCGAACTCTAGGAAAACTGTAACGTGTGAATTGGGCTCAGGGTAAGCGACTTTTATATGCAAAAGGCGTCTTCCGATGGATGGCTAGTCCAATAACATGATCCTTTATGGGAGTAACAGTTGTTGGACGTTAAATATAGCTTACGAATTATTAACACAGTAAACATTTTATTACGTATAATTCTTCGCAATACGCATTTTTAGCGTACCGGCGTGATTAAGTTGAAAAGTTTGTCACCTCTTGCCATTGGTTTTAGGGGAAATGTTTATTGTTTTGTTCTCTTCCTCATATGTGTATTGTTTTGAGGGAGGTACCATCTGCTTTCTTTGAGGTTCAGAAGTCGTTCGGCCTATGCAGATGATAAAGGTATGTTAAAAAGACAAATCCACGACAAACATGTTCCCTGTTTTTCTTACTTCACCCCCTCCCCCCCGGCGCATGTGTTCTCTACGAATGTTAGGGGAATTCTCGGTTTGTTTTCAAATTAAGACCTTAATTCTAAATTACTGCGTTTCATTACCTCTTAATTGTGCCATTTTATAAAGTTGGATTATTAGATCATTAGTTTTTAATCTTTATTTGGTGTCTGCTGCATTCTGTCAGTGACACTGTGTCTCGTAGCAAAAGTACGATTATAACAGTAACTGCTTGTAGTTAAGGGTACAGTCAGATGAGGGGTTTGCATTACAACTCAGAGCGTGTCTTATTCGTTTAAAAGTTACAATTTGTAGACCTATTACATCGTATTACACTTAGCGCATTTAAGAAGGCTACAGCGTTATGTAGATGTTTCCACCAAAATCCTGCATGTATTGGTAGACTGTGAAGAGGTGTGCAGTGTGAAATTAGTACCATATATTAGAGAGAAACAAACGATATCTGTGCCCTGTATGTGTTCTATCTGTGTGTTATTCGTTTAAAAGTTACAATTTATAGACCTATTACAACGTATTACACTTAGCGCATTTAAGAAGGCTACAGCTTTATGTACTGAATATTTCGGTGATCTTGTTTTTAAATCTGGGTAAGTAATAGTAAAGTTTATCTCGTTTATGTAACTGTTATTGCCCATTTAAATAAGACAGTTTTGTACGACGGTTTGTTTAAGGAATATGTACTGTTGTACTCGTATTTAGTGCTTATTTAAGTCTGGTTATGCTCGTTCCCCAATCCTCAGTTTATGATTAACTTTACTATTTGCATCCAACTTCATTAACATCTATGAAATATACTGCATGGAACACGCAGGTTATAGTGCTTGTTTAACTACTTTATTTAACTAGGCGAATGAGTAAATGGCAAAATGAGAAGTTATAAAAACAACAGATGGAACTTTAATTAGTTGAGACCTATGGACCGAACACGATAAAATTTCGATATGTTTACAGAGTGCACACGATTTGCTGTATTAGCTGTTCAGTACATTAGTAAGCGTATTTAATTTTTAGCTTGAAAAAACAAACAGCACGTACGTCATTAGGAAACTTCTACGATCTCTGTAAATCACCGAAGGACAGTTGAATAAATTACTGCTTTGTTTCAGATGATTAGATTGAATATACGTGTATTTGGTTGAATGTTTATGTGCTATAACATTGTGTTGTTTAACAGTCGGTCATGTGTAGCGAAGGCCGAGTGTGTCAACTAGAAAAAAAATAGCGCAGGTCGTTCTGTTTCAAGTCTTTATCCTATGATGTGCCTGTGAGATGAAGGAAGGCACGTCTCTTTACCTGTGTGGTCGGTGTTAAACCAAGACACATCAAGTTACCGGTGCAGTTAGTGCATAAACTAAAGTGGAGAGGGGGGGAGCCAGCACAAATTTCCGGGCCCGAATATGTTGCATATGCTTTTGTCTTTCTGCTTAGTATCAGATAAAATCAGGCAGTGAATTGTCATGATGGCCGCACTTGCGGCTAGCGGCCATCTTGCATACGACGCTCTCTATTCTGTTTTTTTCCTTATCCGTTGCTGCTACCTTAGCAGATCACTCCATGTGCTGTGCCAGTAAGCGTCCCCTTACTAGTGGGCCCGAAAAAAGTTTTTCTCTGGAGTCCAAACCAGCCCTCGGCGGCCCCGTTGCCACTGTAAAAAGCAAAGTACGTCAGGGTTCCAGTGCTGCCAATGTAAATCAGAGCACGTCAAGTTGTCAGTGTTGGCAGTGAATATCACTGGAGAGTTCCAGTAATCGCTTCGTCATAATAACCCCTGGGTTTACTAAGATATAGGCGTGGTTCTTCTCTATACACTATTAAGATCTCTGGTTTACTTACTAATCACCATCAGAATATCTTTGCCACTGCCATTAAATTTATATTGACGTCCCAAATGTTTCTGAAATACTGTATAGAATTATGCATACACAATCAGTTCTGTGACAGGGTTGGAACCCAGCATTCCCTGTTCGTTGTGTAGTAGTTTCCTTCGTAAACAGTGTGTGATTCACTTGCGTACCTTGCAGGCCTTCGGCTTTGATTCATAACGTCCTACGTGGCGGACGCCGCGTAGGAGTACCCTATATTGAAGAGCCAGCTTGCGTGAAGTCGTTAGTACGGATTGAATGTGGACCGCTAGTTCTTTTTATTGTACGAATCCGATGCCCGTCTTTCTGCACCTGTGGGAAAGAGATGACGATTTGAATGCGAGTTTTAAGAAATTTATCTGCCTGTTGTTGCTCCGTATATCGGTACTGATATTGGAAAATGCGAAATGCACAACGCACGGACATTCTCTTTCGTAATATTTCGTGTTGTAGCAGAAGTTCGAATCCGATTAAAACACCATATGACATTAATTGTAAATTGTAAAGTGATTAAGTCAATGGAGTAGAGTCCTACTTCAGAAACTAGTAGCTCTTCCCATAACCCAAAGATTCCTAAAGTCTTATAGAACCCATAATCTCATTACAGATTTAGAAATAGCCTGTCAACAGTCTGTATCCTTAAGCAGATGCCATTTAGTCTACGCCTTCCACTCTATTTATTTATTATACCTCTTAATATTATCCTCCCATTGACGTCTAGGTCTCTCAGACTGTCTCTCACCTCACATGTTTCCACCAAAATCATGTATATATTGGTAGACTGTGAAGAGATGTGCAGAGTGAAGTTAGTACCAAATATTAGAGAGAAACAAACAATATCTGTACCCTGTATGTGTTCTGTGTTCTGCCTGTGTCCTACCTCCGTTCTGTTTATATCTGGTCGGTACTTCTGAAACTGTAAGAAATTAAGGTACTTAATTTTTTTTCGTTGTTACACCGTGCATGTTGTTGATTTACTCAATTATTATACCAACTACTGCACATATATAAAATTTACACATTAAAACATTAAAAAGCCCCGACAGGGCACTCTTCGCAACATAACATTATACAACACGGCATGCTGCCACAATACCCAACTGGTACAGCGAAATTAATGTGACTTTTTATAGTGTAACTTTAGCAAGGACGCTATGGCTCCCTGATGATGGTCCTAGGACCGAAACATGTCGGAGCGTTTTAATGTTTTAATGTGTAAATTTTATAAATATTATATATGTGCAGTAGTTGGTATAATAATTGAGTAAGGTACTTAAGTTTATAATAAATAAACGTTGTTACGCAAACTGGTAATATTACATTTAAGTACGAGAACTTTGCATTAGCTAACTACATTATGATCTCCACCAGCTCTTTGTTTCGGCTTGTTTTCGAATTAACAAAATTTTCGCGGAATTTTCTCTTAAGCATAGCTCTTGTTTTCAGATTTTGTCACTGATACCATTATTACAGAATGCTTAGCGCCATTGCATTGACCTTGGCCTAGCTTCGTATGCTTTGAACGTTTTTACTTTAAACGTTTTGTCGGTCCGATTCCACGTTTGTTAGAGCTAGTGAAAGAAAACTCTGAAATTCGGTAAAGTGGTTACAGTGACCCATTTAGAATCAAGAAACCAGGTGTATTTTGCTCTGTTTGTCCCAAAAAGTTAGCACACAATTATGCAGGAAACATTTAGAATCATCCATCAGGCAGTGCTGTTTTTTCTGATGGTCACAGGTCGGCTCATTTGATTGGAATTAATGTTGCGAGTATTAACCTTGGTAACTGAACGGCTTCGTGTGTTATTCTGTTGCTGCTGCTCCGTAAACGAGACTCAGAACATAATATACAGTTAGCCAATAAATTCAACGAAGGAGTCGATTGCGTAAGTAGAATCAATTTTATTGCTTTAAACCAGTGTTGAAAGCGTTCATGAATATTTTCAGAATTATATTTTTTTACTCGTTTTTGCAGTTTCAATCGATATACTACACAGATTTTTGGCATCTATCACCCGCTTTGCGCGATTTTTTTTTTGCGAAAATAGAAAATTCGGATTGCCTACTATCAGCGTTTCTCTATTAATAACACTGACGTGTGTCCTCGGAAGCTGTCAAATCGAAATACCGAAGTTTTCTGACACCCAGCATATTATTGCTTCCGTTAAACATTTTAAATATTTGTAGTACATTTTTATTTATAAAATAATTTTAACAAAACGTTCGCAAATAATTTTAGTGCCGTCTTTTATGCCCGTTCTTGACATGTGTTCATTAAGTTTGTCCGTGTATCATAAACATTTTTTTGTCTCCTTAAAAGACACAAAGACTTAAAAAATTCAATCCAAGAAAGGAGTTTGGTGGAATAATTGTTAATTAAGATGAATAGAATTTTTATATTGGCTTGTTACATTTAGGATTACAGAATTTTGGATTTTCTATATCGTCTAGTGTTACAGAAATCGCAAAATATTAAGGTACAGTTTCGGAAATTGGATGTGTTTCGGCTTCAGATAGAAAGATGGGAAGTCGTTTAATTAATTTGGGCACATTAGGAATGACAGTTCGCCCTAAGGTAGGAAACAGTATTGCCTAATTGTCCCAAATCAATATGTGAGTCCTGGAGTTTTACAGGACGGCAAGACATGCAGTTTAAACGTTTTTATTTTTTTTTCTTGTACATGTAGAATTATAAAGGCTCTTTATTTGTTAGAGAAGCTGTTCTACTTTTAGATTTTCATCTAGTGTGTACTGAAGTTTTTCCCATTGTATTTGTACTATTTCAGTTATATATGTCGCACTTTAATACGTGTTCAGGTGGTGGTTGTTATACGTACCACCAGTTTTCTATCTGCAGGTGGAACTTGTGGATCTCCATTGTTTTCTATTGAAACAGTCAGTTTTAACGGTTATAAAAAAATCCTGGAAAAGTGTTCTAAAATCACTTGGTTTTTAATTTCCCGTACGCATGCTGTCGTATTTATTAGGCACCATCAGTATCGTAAATAAATATTTATCCTTCGATTTTTACGTAAGTTGTGTTTACTCTGAAAAGACCTGAAATATTCAATCATCGACGTCATCTGTCATTTTACTGCCGTTGATTTCTTATTCAGAGGTTAATATTCGGTAAGGAGTAAAGCTAAAGATAAAGCACTCCCAGTGCAGGCGTGGACAGGCCCAGAGGGTTCCAGGAAGTTAAGGTTCCCAGATTTCGTAACAAAGGCACAGGAGGGTGGCAGGTTGTCAGCCTTACGCACCGGCCGCCTTTACCCCCAGGAAATAAATACTCCTTGTACTCATTTCTGTTAGAGGCTGAGTCGACCCCAGG
>Ga0123352_10015636_pt1 | contig 12082 bp, 6 predicted proteins | sample TergutLab28metaG_FD_89700 | JGI IMG/M metagenome (GOLD analysis project Ga0123352, IMG submission 89700) | Labiotermes labralis P1 segment gut microbial communities from Petit-Saut dam, French Guiana - Lab288 P1 | ecosystem: Host-associated > Arthropoda: Insects > Digestive system > Gut ... | reverse complement strand
TATTTTTTTTTTAATTCTCCTTATCTACAACTTGTCCGACCCCCCGCGCCCCCTCCGCGTTTTGGGACACATGAAAGGGTTTTTTTTTTTTTTTTTTTTGAAAATGTTTATTGCTCAGAATTTTTGTGGTACAGAGATACGCCTGGATACAAGAGTAACAAAATGTTCCCATTCACCATTTTACGTGAGTTATGTCTCGTCTAGCGGGTGATATGAAGGGGTTTGTCGCGTTAGGTGTTTATAGGTCGACAGTGTAAAAGCAGAACAAGGAAAAAACACTGCTATGGACGGAATCCTTAGCTATGTATACTCGTATTATTATAGTAACAAAGTTTGCAGTCGTGTAGGGTATGAATGTATTACAGCGTCAACCTTTGCCGGATAGTTTCTAGATGGTGGTTCTGCTTACTAAAGTTTGTTATTGCGCCGTATCTAGTATGTTTTAGCATAAATATAGAAGTCATTCAAGAAATACTCAAACTACTGATTTTAGATATGTTTATAAAGTTTGCCTTTAACAATATTTCTTGAAGAGTAAATGCGTCCTTACGCTAACTTGATTATACTTTGCTGCACGATTGTGTAATGAACAGAGGAAACGACAGAGAATAATAATCTAAGCAACTGTGTAAATAAACATATTTGCAAACCGGTGTTACTTTAACGCGAAACGTCACGCCTGTACTGCTAAAGATGATAAAACCGTTACTAGATAAAGTGGTCACTTAGCGTTATCATAATTACTTACACATAGAGAAGAGATCGTAGGCTCAGGAGCCAGAACGACAGTAGCCTCTAGGAAATCGGATTTGTCTTTGAGGGTTTCATTTCAAAACAGAAGGAAGGTTGAAGACCGCTTAGAAAAAGGAAGGATATGACGATAAGTACTAATAGTGTTATGTTAAGTCAGGTAAGTGGCGTTACCGATTGAAAATAAATTTTCTGTAGGCAATTTGTTTAAGGATGATGTAAAACAAGAAGAAAGCATCTGGTGGGTAATAGAAGTAGTTTACCATTAGTACTGTTGGCTACCGTCGTTCGACCTTTCATTTTAATGCCATCATTATGGAAGAATCCTTCCCCAGCGCCCCTAAGCTATTAGTGGACAAGGAGAATGATTTATCTTCGTTACAGAACAGTCGGATTGTTATTTGCACACAGCTTACCAGTGCACCAACTCTCTGAATATTCTGTAACCTATTTCACTTTGTCATGGTGTGTACAGTGCACACGATTTTAATGTTGCGTTTTATATGGGTGATTAATCATTTGAAGTCCAGCGATAAATGTAGGTACCCCTGCTGTATCATTAAAAAACATTGTATTTTGCCACATATTATATTTGGGTTTCATATTATTGTCTAAATAAATATAGATTATTTCCCTCAACACATTTGGTCTACTGGTCTTCGTAATGGAGAAGGACTGGATTTTCTGTGAAGTGAAAATTGGCATTTTATATACAGTTTAGACGAATTCCAGTCTTAAAAGAGTTAACTGACTTTACGTTCAAAGTCTGTACAATAAGAACCAACAGGATGTTCTATTTACTTTCAATTTATTTCAGTAATAGCCTCTACGTGTTTCGAGCAGGCACACTGCTCATCATCAGGAGGTACTATTCTGTATGTACAGAATTGATATATTAAACACTTTATTATCCAAATAATTCACAATATATAATATGTAGGTACAATTAAAATTATAAAACATTTAAAATTGCTCCAACATGTTTCGGATCACGGAGGGTCCATCATCAGGAAGCCCTGTACAGTGCTTGGCTAAAAATTACAAGAATGATTCTATCGTGTCCGTTGACATGGTCTGTTTATGAAGGCACTGGAGTGCCTTCATATACAGTGAACCACACACACGCACAACGGGTCAGAATATGTTGCCATAACACCGACCTTGTCCATGTCAACGGACACGATACAATCATTATTGTGATTTTTAACCAAGCACTGTACAAGTTTCCTTGATGATGGATCTTCTGTGATCCGAAACATGTTGGAGCACTTTTAAATATTTTATAATTTTAATTGTATCTGCATATAATATATTGTGCATTAGTTGGATAATGAAGTGTTTAATTATCATTGATGCACGGTGCAAATATGAAGAGAATTGGTATGTCATGCGTTTATGTTGACTGGTTTTATCCTGCCAACACCCAGGCAACATAAACTTCACGATGTAACATTTGCTGTATATACACAGTAGTACCTCCTGATGATGAGCAGTAAGACTGCACGAAACACATAGAGGTTAATTATTGAAAGTAAATAGTGAACCCTGTTGGTTCTTATTGTAAGGATGTATCACGATGCACGGTCAACAAAACATTACATTTTTTCAGTGTCTGATTGGCTTATGAGAATAGTCAGGGAGCAATGCTCAGAAACGTCGCAAATGATATTGTGTACTGATCTAAGTGACATCATGAAAGACTTAAAAAGAGAACAAAATATTTTCTTCTTTTTCCTTTTGATGATCATTCACGCGTGTGTCATGGATACTTGTTTATAAAGTCAAACCAGTGTAATGTTTACGTACGCAGAACATATATTTCCCTCGTTAGTACTTTTCGCTCGACCACACGCAAAAGCAGAATCACTGCAGTAAATTGCAGACACAAATTCATCAGGCATTTTGTAACAGTTTATACACAAACTAATAATCTTCAACTTTTGCGAACTGAGTTCACTGTCTGGTCTGGATGAAAAGTACCCTTTTGTAACGGAACCAATGACCAGTGAAGATGACGACGATGATGATGATGAGGATGATATACCTTGATTAATTGGAGATTATTATTGTTATTATTATCGTCATTATTATATCGTTTAACTGGTGGTGGTGAAAATTATAATATACTGACATTGTATTTACGGGTAAACGACAATGATGGTAATAACACTTTCGAAACTTACTGTAATTGTGCATTCAAGCCATATTTTCCAGTGTGGTGTGTGGTCTACTGACACTATTCGACACTCTTCTTATTCTGTGACACCAACAGACGTTACAGCGGGTACTGGATGGCTATGAGCAGAAGGAACATGACGTGACATGACATGACATGACATGACACCGCTGCTACATAACACACAGGAACACAGGAGGGAGGACGAAATTAGAAGTGTAATGTTACTCGGCAGCGTTGCGTTCTGCTTTGTGCGCCAAACTGCTCCTCTCTCTGCAGGGTGATCTAACCACAACGGACTTCTTTATAGCTTGCGGCTTAAAGACGTAATTGAAAATTAAAGATGTTGGTTGTACTGTGTTTGTGGACTAGTAGCGTTCAGTCTTACCGCAAGACTAATGACAGTTGAAGATGCAGAAATGAAGAACAGCATCTGCTCTTCCTCACGGTTCTTCAGCGGTCATGGCTGCACAGGACTCTTCTACTTGCTAATAATATGTTATGACTAAAATCAGTAGGCCCAATAACGTAAGCACATAACAAAACCCGGAAGGTCGCCGCTTCGATCTCCATTGGGGTCACTGAGATTTTTTAATTTCTTAATTCTTCCGATCGACTCAGACACAAACAAAAATGAGTAGGACGGATGCCTCCTGTGGTTAAAGGTGGCCGGTGTCTAGGGCTGACAACCTTGCCACCTTCACACTCCGACTGTCCAGATTATATACGGTTGGACTGTGAATGTAAGGTCTTGTTTTATTCTGTAATTTTGTTTTATATTGGCTATTATCCTATTCTAGTTGTATTATCCTGTTACTGTGTTTCTCCTTCGGTAACTCATTGATAATTATTGTATGTAATGGACTACTACCCTGACCGAGATTTTCCGTGCTTTCCCTCGGTTGTAAGGCAAATGCTAGGGTATTCCTCTCAAAGACGGGGCACGGTCCGCACTCTTACTTTCGCCCAGAGTAGGGTAAATGGTTTGTTCTATGTATTGTTGTTGTTGATTGCTGTTGTTATATGTAATTTTGGTCTGTAAACGTGTACCACTGCCAACAGGCACACACCCAATTGCAGTTAAATATATCATTCATCATTCATTCATTCAAATTCTGGGAGTCCCTGGAGCCCTTTGTTCCTGTCCAGCCCCGTATAGGAATAGCTTATATAACAAATCAAAATATGCATTCACATCGCCCCTATTTTGTAAAGAGGGGACAACGCACAAAACATAAAATTTACAGGAACAGCAATGAGGTGACACCGTTTTACGTGTGACAAATGCTACCTTGACTCTTCTTGAAGATGGATTTTACATCTTTTTGCTTACTGTAGAAGAACTACGAGTTGAATGATTCACTACAATAAATAAATTTAGTTCAAATTGTCAATTAGCCCCTTTTTACGAAACTGGCGATATGCTACTGGTGTGTCAATGTGTGCTTCAGTATTTGTTCAGCGTATTATGATATTATTAGTGTAGGTCAGCACAACTATTTTTTATTACACAAGGTAATTACATAGGCTACATATTTCGACTATTTAACAGTCATCTTCAGGCCTGTTCTGTACACGTTAAGTCACAGGATGCTGTGCACACATCGGGATCCCAGTGTGTTTATATCAGTGAAATACTTAAGCAATATTCACTGATGTAAACACACTGGGATCCCGATGTGTGCACAGCATCCTGTGACTTAACCTGTACAGAATAGGCCTGAAGATGACTGTTCAATAGTCGAAACATGTAGCCCATGTAATTACCTTGTGTAATAAAAAACAGTTGTGCTGACCTACATTATTAATATCATAATACGTATCAAAGCACACCGTGATGCCTCCATTCAAAATTTGTTCAGCGAATTTGATTTTGGCACGCCTATTTGCCGGCCAGCCCAAACCCCACTATATACGTAACTGAGAGCAAATGTTATAAGTTTCAAAAGAAGTTTGAGATATCATGGGTTGAACATTGTGGTGTTCTGGGTTGTGACGCTGAAGGGTCTCGTGATTACCGAAGATTCGAATGGAAGCTGCTGTTTCTGTTTTCAGAGTAATATTGAAGATGGGGTCAGCAGGGTCTTTCGAAAGGTTTTAACCACATATGACAATAGAATGTGGATATCCAGAATAAACTTATGTGCATTTAAAGTGCTCATTTGCTTGAAAACAGTTGCCCGCATAAGAAGTTCGTAGGCTATGTTACTTACTGTGTAATTAATAGATTACATTAACACGTGCAGTTTCGTTTGATCATTTCTGTAAATCCCTCTACACCTACAATGAGTACGTAAAGGAGACCAGAAGGGTAATAATTCTTTTATCTGGCCTCTTCCCCTTACTCATTGTAGGTGTACAGTGTTACTGTTGCACCTGATCACACTCACTGACACACACACACACACACACGCAGTGACACACACACATTCAGTGACACACACACACTCAGTGACACACACACACTCAGTGACACACACACACACACACTCAGTGACACACAATCAATGACACACACACACTCAGTGACACCCACGCACACTCAGTGACACACACACACACACACTCAGTGACACACACACACACTCAGCGACACACCCACTCATCGACACACACACTCAGTGACACACACACTCAGCAACACACACACGCACGCTCAGTGACACACACACACGCACGCACACTCAGTGACACACACACACTCAATGACACACACACACACTAAGTGACACACACACTCAGTGACACACTCACACACTCAGTGACACACACATATACACTCAGTGACACACACACCAATTCTCAGTGACACACACACACACACAGTGACACACACACACACACACTCAGTGACACACATACACACTCAGTGACACACACATACACACTCAGTGACACACACTCATGACACACACACACTCAGTGACATACACACTCTCAATGACACACACACACACACTCAGTGACACACACACACTCAGTTACACACATACACACTCAGTGACACAGACACACATACTCAGTGAAACACACACTCAGTGACACACACACACACACACACACATGCACACAGTCGGTAGGACTCCCTTGGATGACGAATCAGCCCGTCGCAGAAACCTATACCTGTACAGCACACAACATTCACAACCGACAAATAACCAGTGCCCCCGGCGGCTTTCGAAACCGCAATCCCAGATAGCGAGCGACCGCAATCCTAGACTTAAACTGTGCAGCTACCGGGATCGGCAAGTGTAATATTTAAGAACAAACAGGCCTAATTAAGAGTACTTTACGTCCCCGCACACATGCATAAAGAGTGTAGTGGCTTCTTAAATGAGGCTGCCATTATATCAGATTATAATTACATATATAATTATATATATACATATACACACAAATATACTTACTTAGTTACTTACTCCATGGGACAGAGTCCTTCTAGATAAGCTAACGGGTTCTCATCTACTCAAGAAATTCCCCGCATTTTATAGAACCCGAAGGTTCATTGCCGCATTTACAAGTGTCCGACACCTCTCTCTAACCTAAGCCAGATCGATCCAGTCCATTGCCCCACATCCCACCTCCTGGAGATTCACCCTAATATTATCCACCCATTTACGCCTGCGTCTTTCAAGTAGTCTCTTTCCCTCAGGTTTTCCAGCCAAATTCCTGTATACATCCCTCCTCTCCCCCATACGTACTACACACACACACACACACACATGTACATATATTTGTTTTGTTCACCCTAGAACAGGCCACGAAGGCCCATAGAGGGAGTAGAGATATCGCTCTAAACGTTCTTTACCCCCGGCGCTAGATGGGGTGAGTAGTCAACGCCACGCCCGGCCGATTTGCTCCCATTGTATAGAAGGCTGGGTGGGCCCCAGGGTAGGCCTGGACGGGTGCGGAAAATCTCGATCCCCCCAGGATTCGATCCCCGGACCGCCCAGCCCGTAGCGAGTCGCTATACCGACTGAGCTACCTGGCCCATATACATATATATATATGTGTGTGTGTGTGTGTGTGTGTGTAAATTGGAAGAAATGCAGAAGGAACTGTCGTCTCCTGACATCAGATAAAGTCTCGGAATTTTTCGGGAGGGACTGAGAAAAACACGAAAAAATTAGAATAAGCGGCGTTCCGATAGGGATTCGAAGCAATAACCTTCCGTTACCGTTTAAGCACATTACTTCCTGGTCTTTTATATTCGGATTTGACAAAATATATTTGCATATGCAGCCAATAAATATGACTTACATAGATACAAAAAAAAAAAAGAAAGAAAAAAAAAAAAAAAATAAAAAAAAAAAAAAAAAAAAAAAAGGAAGCAGAAGAAGAAGAAGAAGAAGAAGAAGAAAAAGAAGACCGAAATGGAGTACGTGCACATTCCACTGAAGTATATCTGTCTTCTAGTAGTGAATAAACCGTTTAAACTAACTGGCGACAAACACACAATCAGAGAATAACGTTGTAGCTGATGTTTGATTCTTCCGTGTCATTATAACACTAGTTAATAAACGAATTTGATGTACACTACTGTACTGCTTATTTATTTATGTTTCTGTCCGTTTCTACAACAAATTTTCTCCATCAAACCCAGTTCTGTATCACTGCTCATTAAATTCAAGCGCCTTTACTTGTAAATCCTCTTTTTATTACCTGAAGTTTTTTGTTTGACTGTCAGATGTATTGAGGTCTTTCAAAATTAAAAGCTAGTAGAGGTACAGTCTCCTGTTTTGATCTTTCCCCCATCAGCACTGCTGGTATGGCAGGGCCAATTAGGGACTTATTCTACACATTCTTGTGTCTGTCGCCTCCCAGGACCCAGCAGCACTACCTGCATCGCAACACATCCGCTCACATGTCGTTCACCTGTTCCTTCTCTCAGTGTAGCTATCAGAGTCACTAGGGACATAATCTCGAAACAAAAGGTTCTTCAAGAACTTTGCTAATTCCACGCAGCAGGGGAATTCTTTAGGAGTGAACATTCGCTACGCTATGCTGAGGCCACTTCAAGTAGTCTCATGCATGGGTGGGGGGTGAGGATGGTGAATTCCTGCTCCCTGCCTCGTGATGTAGGTCTTGGTCTCGCAAGTGGTTGCTTTTGTGTAGAGTTGCCGTCTAAATGTTACATGCCCTCAGGATCTATTCCGTGTACACCAAACGCTTCGCCCGTCTCGTCCTCCTGGATGTGTCAATACATTGTGGTTGTACACATTATGGGTATGCCCCTAGCAGGCGCGGAGTACATGTAGGCAGGACGCGAGGGTAACTAAGCGCATGCGCATTACGCTGTTACTGAACAATATTCATGTCATACAGATATCATTTTTATCGCATTTCTTTCCCCTGTAATGCAGGTAAGGTCGATCCCAATGGCAGCGCGTTCCTGGGGTTTTCGGCCGTCGCTTGCTGGGTTTGCGGGCTCAAATCATCCGGGGGCAAGGATATTTGTCTCTTGTTAGTGTTGTGTGTTGTTAGGTAGACGTCTCTGCGTCGGGGTGATCACCCATCCAGAGGAGTCCTACCGAATGTGGTGTGCCAGGGTGTGATCGTAAAGCCTCGACAAAGAGGCCTACCAGGGGTTGTCGCACCATAAAAAAAATTCAGATAAGAGGGAGGGCGGAATGGCACAGTAGGTATAGCGACTAGCTACAGGCTGCTTGGTCCAGGGCTCATATCCCGGGGTAGGCAAGGGATTTTCTCTTCTCCAGAAACCATCCAGCCGTCTTTTCAATAAGCACCGTAGTTTTTCCCGGGCATAAACAGCCGAAGCGTGAAGTTAGCCACTCACCTCCATTCAGAGCAGAGGTTAAGAATGAGTGGAGCTATACTCCCCCTGTACCCCCTTGATGGCGTGGACAGTAAAAACTGACATTTATACCTTATATTAGCGTTGTTAAGTGGAATTATTTTTTCGGAAAACAAGGCAGCGAAATCTTATATTTATTGGACCGTGCATCATTGTGATAGTTGAAGAATAGCATGTGACATCAAGCTGGTCTTTTATTCTTCAACTAAGACAGCGAAAATTCTTTCCGTCTTGCTTTTACAGGTCTAGTGACTTCTCGTGGCGTTCCCGTTATACATACAGACACATATATGCGTATATAAAATAAGATATGGTTTGTGATTAACTGACAATGTGTGTATTAACTTGGGGTACAAGCGAACTAGTCATTCGTAGCATGTAACAGACTTTTGTCGAATTACCTCGTCAAATACTTCCTTTCATTTACAAGAGACTCCTAGCTGATTCTCCAACGGACGTTTCCCACAGGTGTCATGTAACCTCATAGGCCTACTACACATTAGTGTGAGGAAGAAAATGTGATTCAGCATTGTAATCGACAGCCATGCGACGGGGCTGAACTTTGGTATACAAAGAAGAAACCTCATTCCCAAAGGACAACTTAAGAAAACCGACCTGACACACCTTCATTAGTTACAACGCAACACAACATTCTAAAAAAGACTCCATATTTAATGAGTTGTAACTACAGTATTCTTTTTCTTATAACAGTCTTCCACTAGCATGTACCTGTCTTCAGTTTTTAAAGCAACCCAGCGACAAATGATCAAAGAAGTAGGCTTGAGAACTTAGGCAAACAAAAATTAACCCCATGACGTCTGTTCTGCTCTTCCCATCGCAATACTGAGTTCACATATAAGATATGTGGAATAATTTAAAAGCAAGGGGTATACAGAAAGCCTCGTATGACTTGCAAGCATGTGCATTGCATTTAAGAATGTGAGAGACAAAGAGATTTCAAATGCTGGAAACAATAAACGCGTTCATTTTGTTCATCTTTAACAATTGAACGGTGTGGGTAAAATGAAAACATTAGGTTAATTTATCTCAGTATTTAATCAACTTGATGCACAAAATTTGTTTCACAATAAGTTTTATTTCATACCTCTACATATTTTGAACACATGTGCTCATCATCAGGAGGTCAAAATTGCATTACACAGCCTCTGGTATCATCACACCTATAGGTGGCCGTCTCGTGCAAGGGTTGAGAGAGGCCACCTATAGGTGTGATGATACCAGAGGCTGTTTAATGCAATTTTGACCTCCTGATGATGAGCACATGTGTTCAAAACATGTAGAGGCATGAAATAAAACTTATTGTGAAACAAATGTTGTGGATCAAGTTGGTTAAATACTGAGATAAATATACTGAGATACACGGTCAGCAAAATGTCAAAAAATTCAAGTTACGATTAAGTTACATGTAAACACCTGCGTGTCTTTTCATTGGCCATCGGATTATACAGAGGGTTGTTCTTAAAATAATGAAACTGTAATTTCCAAAGTACATTTACTTTACTTTGTTTAAGAATGGAATATTGTGTACATGCTTAGAGTCTTTTTTTTTTTAAAAAAAAAGAGTGTTTAGGCTGTCCTAATAGATTTTGTGATTCGCTACATCAAGTTTGACCACTATGCTCACCTGATATTTCAATTACTATCCTCACTATCTCGTATACAACTATTCATAATAAATTACTATATTACTGAACTGTATGAAACACGACAGTAATCAAAAGAATAATTTATCCATTTGCAACCTCAAAGTAAACAAACCACTTTCAAACAGACGACACAAACACAAATATTCGTACCTGTCACTGTGGCTGTAGGGTTAACGGATTTCTTTAAAAAAGTTGAAATTGTAAAATATATAATGACAGGGTAAAATTATCATAGACAATGAGTGGGTAACGATCAACAACGAAGCGGTCTGATATATTCCAACGTAGCCCACTAGCTTTATAATCACTTGTGAAATATCATATTCATACTATGTGTAGAGAGCCAACGATTCAACAGGCCCAACAGTAACTACCAAATCATTCGACACATTCGATATGATATTCCAATTTACACCTAGGTCTGGGGCTCTAGGACAAGTGCATCGACAGAACAGGAGGCATAAGAATGGCTACATATGGGCACCAGCTGTGGATCAAGGTCCTATTGAAAATCGATGAATGTACTTGTAGTCATCCCTTTCATATACGCACAGTCCAGTGGGAAATATAATATACAGAAAAATATTTAATATGGGCTATTGAGATGAGCTTTTTGTTGAAGGTCTATGCATGAAATTGTTAGTGGGGTGTTAGCAGTGTCGTCCCTCCCTGTTCGGAACATACCTCCTTGTGAACAAGACGTCCGCGGGGAATGCGCCAACTGTTTCGTGGTCCATTCACATCTGGCTGCGGTTTTGTTCACATCACATCTCCCGCGCCAAGCGTGTCGCCTTTAATACCATAGAGTTGTAACGTATTACACCTTTCTGTCGTATTTTAGGATAAATTTGCGGAAATGGGTCAAATCCTAATCCTTTTCATCGTGTTTCGCCCGTGTGTGACTGTAGGAAAATTCTGTAAATATGCGTTATTAATCTTCTGTAATAAAAGCGCAACATTGTGCAGCGCTTATTGATAATGCTATTATAGGAAATCCAACTGCAGGTATAATAAGAAAACCGCTTAAAATATGTGCAGTGAACTTTGTAAAATTATAGCAACATCTAGTCTGTAGTTTAGAACAAAATGCTGCATTGTCACAACAAACTTTAAAATCAGAACGTAAGCAACAAGTACACTTTTTCTATAGCAAATCCAACAAGATGCACCCATGTTTCAATTTATTTTATTTTTGAAAAACACTCTACATGTTTCGGACGGTCTTTCCTTCCATCATCAGGAGATCAAGACAGTACACACAGCAACAGGCATATATCCAACAGAACTGCTGACTGCTTGCAGTCAGCAGTTCTGTTGCATTCTAATATAGAAATATATTAGGATGCACGGCCCTATGAACGTCAACAAATACACGTTTGTGAGAGTAACGGTTGGATATGAAGCTTTTAGTTTGATTGCAGTTAAAAGAAAGGAAATGTTGATAATAAATTGGCTGCTCCTTAGCTTACTTCTCCGGACACTCAACTGCTGCGGTCGCAGTTTCGAATTCCGCTGAAAGCATGAAAATGTGTCTCTTGTGTTTCTTGTGTGTTCTACCGGGGTGCTGATAAGTCTTTAGACCGACAAGGAAGGAAACAAGCTCGGGAGCATATCAGGGACGCGCGCGATTTCAACAACATCGAGACACGAGCTGTCATCAAGTCCCCCCCCCCC
>Ga0123352_10015635_pt1 | contig 12082 bp, 12 predicted proteins | sample TergutLab28metaG_FD_89700 | JGI IMG/M metagenome (GOLD analysis project Ga0123352, IMG submission 89700) | Labiotermes labralis P1 segment gut microbial communities from Petit-Saut dam, French Guiana - Lab288 P1 | ecosystem: Host-associated > Arthropoda: Insects > Digestive system > Gut ... | reverse complement strand
CATGTTAACGTTTCATTTACAGAAGAGGGGGGGGGGGGGGGGGGGCATGCAAAATTTAATCCACTAGACATACACTGCAGCAGACATTCACACATTCATTCAGCACTCTATGATACGCAGCATTCTAATACCATATTTTACCTGAATATAACACTACTATATTTTATAGTGTTCACTTTCCATGAAAATACCTACACAGAGCATGTTGAACTTTCTGTGCAATTATAAGGCAACCCTCTCTTCTTCAGATGAACTATGCAAAAATTCTTATCTTGTATTTGGGTATATATATTTACAACTCACAAATGCTTTAAAGTTAGAAGCACCAATACAAGTACATTGCCAAAAAGCCAACAAAATGCGCAACACTGTTAAAGAAAACACATACAATCAAAATTGTCATCCCTTAAATTCTTGAAAACTATATCTGGACCAGAAACTGACACAGAGATATAATTCCTGTTCTGCTGTTGTTATTTACTAAAAGCTGCCAGGCAGTCTTCAGGAATGTGAAAAGCAGGGATGATATTACTGAAAAATAAAACAAACATGGATTCCAAAAATTAAAACAAGATAATAAAATGAAAAAAGTAAAGAAAATGTTTTTTAAACGTAAATTACATGTGACATTCCAAGCAGTGTAAAAAAAATTAACTTAAAAGCAATTTAATAGAGTATTCAGCAACTGAAGAGAGTCTAGAAATTCTCGACATGCCTACTATTACGCTCATGTGATAAGAATTCCCTACACATTGACTTTTTCATCATCCCTAATGTATCATTACCACTGAACTCTAAACACAACATTATGCAGACAAACACTCACACAGCAACCCTCTGTAATTCGATAATGGCATCACTACACATAATAACGTTTGACAATATATTGGCTGGGACTTGGGGAGGCCAAGGCACAGAGGAGACTAATTTTAAAATGGATCTAAAAGAAATATAACATAAGGACATGGACTGAATTCAGCTAGCTCAGGATAGGATCAAAGGTGGGCTCTTTAAAACATAGTACTGAACCTAAATACCTATGGTAAGTTTTCTTTTGAATGCACGATGATGTGCAATACGGCTATTAAATTAAATGTATACCATCTGACCATTCAATTTATACATTAACCATTATTCGGTGGATCCATATTGGAATCATACCACTTGACTTACTACCATTCCATACTGTTTAATTCCAAATCACAGAATGGTCAATATTACATCAACTAGCACACTGCCACAAAACTATAATATAGGTGAACAAAACGAACAATCAAGTATAGTCTTTAATAATCTAAAATTTACATTAAAACACTTAAAACGCTCCCACATGTCTCGATCATACAATCATCCTCAGGGAGCATACTTTGTTCCTTGCTAGAGTTCCAGTTTAAAACACTCAGGTATTTAATTCGTTAAGTAAATAACTGAGTGTTTTAAACTGTAACTTTAGCAAGGAACAAAGTATGCTCTGTGAGATGATCACACGATCGAAACATGTAGGAGCGTTTTAAGTGTTTTAATGTAAATTTTAGATTATTAAACACTATGTATGTGCATTTGTTGGTGTGTTACTTAAATAAACTAAAAAATGAACAATCAAGTACTTATATCATGCCACTATAGTAATTTTGATACAGTGATGGAGAAACAGATCATGGCCATTAACTGTTGGCCTCAGGGTGAGTTGTTAATAGCCGGGTTATTCTGAAATGGAAGAAAGTTGCAACACTTACAGTGATACATGTCAGTATCATTACTAACTATACAGCATGTTTTTGATGAAAAGTCAATACTGCTGTTGTTTCTAATACTTTCTACCAACTCCATGAAATATAACTTCCTGCATCATAGAACAACTCACGACTACTGCTTGACAACTCACCCTACACAACATCAGGTGATGCCTGGTTCCTTTTTCTTATGATTTGTAGGTTTAGTCAGTTTAATATCACTACCATTACAATAAAATTTACCACTATCAAGGGACACCATCTTAATATCAGATGTACTCCCATAATTGGAATGCTCCAAAGAATCAACTATTGGACTCTCAACATCCACTGTACTTTGCTTCAGCACTGTCACAGTTTTCACATAGGATTTCCCAGTTTCCTGATCTGACTGCAGTATCTCAGTCCCTTGAATATCCTTATTTTCATTGGTATGACTCTCAAAGTTACAGCTTACCATCTGATGATGATCAGTTACGAAAAATTGTTCTATGCTGCCATCAAGATTAAGAGAGTTGTTATCATTTATGACCGAATAAATACCAACTGTTTGTCTCCCATTATGAATAATTCCTTCAGTTTCAGGTATAATGTTTTGAATACAAGAATGCCACATGGGAAAGGCGGTAACTCTGGAATCACTATCAGAATGTTCAATCTGTCCACATAACATTTCTGCATCCTTATCTGTGCAAGATTCTGAAATATCAATGTTCAAATCAGAACATAAACTTCTTGCAATAGGACTAGTGCTGTCAAAATGCATATCACTGCCATTCATTATGTAGGTGGAATGTATGCCAATGTCATCCATACCGCCAAAGCTACCAGTTCCCTCAATCTCTGTGTTGCCGCACTCCTCTATGCTTGAACTTCTGTAACTTTCACCTTTCACCATAACGGAATATTCAAATTTCTCATTATCGCCATAACTTTCTGATGCCATATATGGAGCTCTGGAAATTCTGCACAGATTTCCATCATCTTTCAGTTCTACCCCTAAATCATTATTATTTACTGGGATTCCAGGTCCAGCTTTGTTTAAGTCAACCTCAAAGCATGTTACTTTATCATTAGCATGTTCCTTTGTAAAACTGACAGAATTCTGTGTTTGAAAACTTAGTTTATTATCAACACCATCCATTTCACTGTCGTTATTATTTTCAAACTCCTCACCTTTGTAATTATTATTCATATGTAACTGTCTCAATTCAAGCAACATGGCTTCAGTATGTGAAGATGGGATTATGCTACAAGCATGATTTGTTTCTATGCTCTCATTCTCTTTATCATTGAGCTGATCATTTGCTGTTATTTCTGCTTCCCTACTACCTCGAACTGCTATGAAGTTATCACCATTATCCAGTGCAACAGAAATGCTATCTATTGCATATATTTGGGTCAAAATATTGTGACTACTTATGTGTGAACTGTCATCATGTACAATGGTTTCTACTGCACTGCTGTCCCTGTGTTCAGTGCAATTGTGTGTATCATCCACTCTACTGGGATATATACCCACTGCAGCTGAAGCTTCAGACCTACTGGTTTGTGCTGCTGCTCCAAGGGCTGACTGTCATTTAATTCTAACCTTCTGCTGAGAAATTCCTGGTACATTCTTCCCACTTCCCATCTCACTTAAGCGTCGATGTTGGTAAGTGAGTGGGGCTGTCAGACGAGAATCCAGTCGTTTGTAATGCTCATTGAAATCCAGCCGGAAACTCAGAAGTTGTAAACTCACTTCTGACTGGCTAGCCAACATCAGAAGGAACTTTTTCACAACATCCTAGGAAAGAGAACACAAATACATAATAGAAATGCTTAAGCATTTTTGTAGCATATCCACAATCTTATACCATAGATTAGAAATTGAAATTATATATGTAAATGCTATTTTTTAAATCAAACTGCACTCCTGTAGAATGGGTACATGAAAGTAGAGAAGGAATCCAATGAAAAAATATTAGATCACAGTTTCATAAGTGCTCAATCATCTATGTTTATGTTCAAGAAAGCATCTTTATGCATTTTAACAATTAGTGCCAAGCAGTGTAACAACTACGAATCTGGTGAATGGGTAAAAGCTAATTCAATAAATGAAATATTTTACCTGGTAGCTTTTGTTCAATACTCTTAACTGTGTTCGAACACTGGTGATATATCTCTGTGTGAATTCCTGACTTTGCTTCTGACTCATTTCTTCCTCATGGGATGATGTCCCAAACTGCCCTACTTTTCCTCTTTCCTCCACCAGTTCATCATGCCTGGCAAGTGCTTGGAGTTCTGACAGAGACCTTGCATGCAGTTCCTCTTCATGAGTCTGAAGTTGTAGAATCAGTTCATACACGGTACGCAATTGAATTGCCAATTCCTGAAATTAAGGCAGAAGGAATAAAAGTAATACAGTGAAAACTATTTAAAAAAATTAGGAACAGCCTTACATTGTACATTTGGGCAGCAATACATTTATAATCAATGTCACTAATACACTGTCAAAACTATCACAAAACTCCTGCTTAAACTGCACAGGTTTACAGTTAATGATTGGCAATCCTAAACTTGTTACAGTAGTGGCAATAAAACTTAACTATATGAGAAGTGTCACCATGTTGTGTTCAGCACTGAGGTGTTGTGATAAGTAGACACAACATGTTTTTATGCCAGTCAGTTTTCAACATTTCTTAAAATGACTGTCAGCTCTAGACATATTCTGATACAGATACCATGGGCTCTTGTACATGTATTCTATTTTCTGTTTAGATGACATATAAATATATAAATACCGATAACAAACTGAAGTCCAGTCAAATGGTGTCCCCAAGTTTCTGAAATGGATAACTACAGAAACCTTACTGACAGGTGTGGAATTTGGAAGAACTATTATGATTTGGAAGATCCAGATCTTGGATGTTATGCTACATTGCTGAGTCCTGATATTTCATAGAATCACAGTGCCTCCCTCTTTAAGGTCAAGCAGTCCAAATGCTACTATTCACAGACAGCTTGAGTCTAAGACTTTGAAATGTGTGAACCCATGGCATAACATCTAGTAGGCTTGCATCTTCAATAACACTACCGTGACAGTATCAAGCATCATAGTACAGAATCCCTCAACATTCAATTACACATCTCTTTTTGTCACTCAAGTATGTCAAACCACTGGGTGGGAATGCTGGGTGGTGTGTGGGAATGGAAGGGGAAATATTTGTCTGGGTGTAAATTGGCCAGGGCGTGAGGCAGACCACTCACCTCCATCTAGTGCTAAAGTCAAGAAAGGGTGGAGCTACACCTCCATTCTACCTGAATGCTTTCATGGCATATACTGGGACAACTTTCATTTACTTTTTTTCTTTAAATCTAGCATTACATTTTACAATTATCAGTCACATATGGGAGAGAAGAAACTCCTCTGTGTAACTTAACTAGCAAAAAAGCAACTGTTAACATCAATACATAAATTTACTGTTTATGTCCTCTGATTGCCACGAAAATTGCCCTCTGCAGCAGCCAGCAATCCTTGATTGAAGTGGCACTCCACAGGCAGCTGCAGGTAATTTAAATGTCAATTTAGAAAATATTATTCTTTAAAAACTGTTTTAAAAACAGGCCAGAGTCAGAAGTGGAATCCATGTTTTAACAAAAATTGAATCATTAATAGAGTAACCCAATAAGCTAACACTAGAACTTCATCAATCTGCAGTGAGGTCAAAACATTTACATATGTCGAACAAGATGTGGAGGATGGAGACAACAGCATAATGAGGAAATCTGTAATTGTTCTCTCCACTGAAAAACAACAGCATATTCCAAGTGAAGAAGATGACTTCAGCAGGTCATAAAACACAAATGGAAAATATAACTTCAGTCAAAAAACTTGAAGGAATAAGACCATTTGGGGGACCTATATGTAGACTGGGGGATGAAAAGGTCATGAAGATGTAACTTCAATTCACACGGTGTAGGACAGGGTCCAATGGCAAGTTCTTGTAAATAATGTAACGAACCTCCAGATTATACAGCAAATGGAAAATTTCTTAATTACCTGATTATTAACTTCACATAAATATTTCTCCACGGAACTGGTTCATCTGTCAGGTAAAACGATACAGACAAGGAATACACACAATTTTTTTTTTTTAAATGGACATTTGGAACACCAAGGAAAATGAGAGGGTAATATATCATGGATCATATAAAAGTAGTTTATGAGGATCGGCAACTGACCGTACTAGGTTATGTGTTCAGTGGCTGGCTTTGGTGTTACTATTAGTGACTGTTAAAACATTGCCACTGAAGCCTTACTTACTTAAACTATTATGGAAATGACATACCCGTGAATTATCATCTAACAAAGCTCCTGCCTTGACAGTAAGCAGAAAGTTCTCATGAGCAGCAATGATGTCATCAAGTGATTCTGCTTGCTGAACTTGTTTGATAAGGGCATCCCATGAACACTCCAGCACTTCAAACAGTATATAATATTGCATCTGATGGACAAAGTGAACCATCTCTGATGTCAGCAAATGTGCCTGCTGGAGTATGGGAGCCAATTCTAAAAGAAGAAAATATGGAGAATTCACCTTCATGTCATTACAGATAGATGGATGTGCATGGAGAAGTTAACAGTGACTGAAATCTCACACATTTTTGTTCCACTCTGAGCATCTGACTTTAAATGTATCTGATTTCAATTGCATTCAAATTGTTGCAGCCCCAAGAATACCGAATCTACAGGACACTGATTACTTGAATATGGAAGCTATAGCTAAAATGTGCTTGATCTGTTATCACCTAATGATTAAAATTCTACTTTAAAATATGTACTTTCAGTTCAAAATTTAGGATTTCCTGGAGTTGAAACACAAACATTTAAGACACATCTCCACTTTCCATAATCTGTTCATACATGTATGTATGAACATACATATTTTAACCTCAGGGTTATTCATTTGTCCATAAGCAGATTATACAATGGCTAAAAATATTCAATATTCTTTGCATATCAGAAACCATTTATCATATTGTCACATACAAGATCTAGATTTCAATGATCTCTCTATACCATGTTATGTAACTACCTTTTGTATGATGTCACTCTTCTAACCCTTTAACGCCGAACAACTTCTAAAGATGTCATGCACTGAGCCCTTTAAATAGACAAATGACTTCTAAATTCGTCGCAAACAGTGTGTCGTAGTTTGGTGGAATTTTTTTCACTCCTATTCGGTTAACTGCTGTGGATTGCTATAATTCAGGGCCCTTGAAGGTCAGGCTTTCATTCAATAGCCAGAATGTACCCCCTCCACCTCCTAAACCTCTCCACAACACTGATATATACGTAGAAACTTAGTAACTGCACATTATTCCCAGCTGACTAATAAGGTTCTGACACTGGTTGCTTTGACTATCGCTTGCTCTGTGGTTCACTGTGGGTTGAAATATCAACACTGGCCTATTAAGCAAACTCTAGTTGTTGGCATACTGTACCCATATAATTCAGACAAAATTAATGCTCAAAAATCTGAGATATCCACAAAACTCGATGTTTACAGTTACAGAAGGGCCCACAGACATGCCTCTTGCAGTGCTGTGGTAATCTGTAGGGGTTGTGGAGTAGTAACATGCAACATACAGCTGTCAATCTAGTAACAAAGTCTTGGGCACCCTCAAATAGCTGGAGATTCATATGCAGTTACATCATAGCTTTAGATATGTTTTGCTGTCACTGTAGAAGACGTTCGTATCTTTAGAGGTATAATGTTTCTGCAAAACTGGCCAGTCATACACAGTATAAACAAGGCAGACTATTGTAGGTCTCAGAGCCATGGCCGGGAAAAAAATAAAACTCGAGGGGGAAGCCATCAGAGAAATTCTGGTTGCTGACACTGCCTTGGAATTAGGTGTGGAGGCTAGTAACGTCAACAGACTAGTTTGAAGAAGAAGAAGAAAAAGAAGAAGGAGGAGCAGAAGCAGGAGGAGGAGGAGGTGGAGAAGGAGGAGAAGAAGAAGAAGAAGGAGAAGAAGAAGAAGGAGAAGAAGAAGCAGAAGGAAAATAAGGAGGAGGAGCCAAAGAAGAAGCAGAAGGAGGAGAAGAAGAAGGAGGAGGAGGAGGAGGTGAAGAAGAGAAAGAAAAAGGAGAAGTAGAAAAAGAAGGAGAAGAAGAAAAAGAAGGAGGGGGAGGGGAGGGGGAGGAAGAGGAGGAGAAGGAGAGGGAGGAGGAGAAGAAGAACAACAACAACAAGTCTCAGCAGAAGTCACCATAACAAAACACTGGCCAGCGAACATGACTGTGCTGCCATCTGTGTTCTTCTCGCAGCCAAAGAAAGGGCACACCGTGTGCCAAATGTGATGTGGGCCTGTTGGTGGTGCCTTGTTTTGCGGAATATCGCACAAAAGTAAATTTGTAATATATCACCCTCTTTGTGAATACTGTCGTGATAAGACAGTGGTCCAAGGTGCCATGGACCTTATGCAGCAGCCATAATTATGTGAGTAATTAATTATTTACACCACATTTTATATAATGCATGTGATTCACAGACCTAAATTTATTATAAAAATGGGTGAACATTTTTTCGTGGCTTAACCAACTCATAAGCAGAGTGCAAAATTTTATTTCATTAAATTTGAAGGAAAAGTCTATGAGATATGCTTTTTTCCTCCTAAGAGTAAGCATTAAAATTTAAAATCCCCAGTAAAAATTATGGCAGGCAGCGTTGCTCAGAGGGGTTTAATTCTGGCATCAAAGTGTTAATGGTAAGGTAATTAAGTTCTCAGGAATTTTGTATGAGCCATAAATATGAAGTTTACTGAAAATCCATTTGGAAAAAACTCTGTGATGCCTTCTTTTTTAAGGCAGAAAATTATGGTTCGAATTTCTACAGGGTTGAGAACAAAGCAACTGTTTTCTGTTAATTAAGAAAGAAAATAGGAAATCTGCCCATACTAATATACTTCAGGTGCATTTGTGTAACCAAAGCAATGAACAATGACCACTGGTAACCATGACAGCGAAGGTAATCACACCATACGTACATTTGTAGCCTTAATGGCAAAGGTAACCACATCAAACAGAGAAACAGTGGGAACCTTAGTAACAAATGCAACTATGGTAACATGAGTAGTTATGGCAATGGCATCCACAGTAACAAAGGTATTCAAAGCAACCATATAAACAGTGGTAACCACAGTAACAAAGGCAACCATAATAACATTAATAATCAATGCAGAAAAAAAATGTACATTCGTCTTCACACAAAGTGCCTGTTATTTCTGTTTGATTTTAATCAAATTTTCTCAACAGAATTTGTAAAAAAATCCCACACCCCTCCTCTAGTATTAAATTTCACAAAAATCCATCCTGCAGGAGCCAAGTTGTTCCATTTGGATGGGCAGACAAAGAGAGACAGACATGTCAAAGCTAATATTCACTGTCTGCAAATTTGTGAATGTGCCTAAAGACACATTATGCATAATTTTCTGTTTATATAAACTGAAGACATACCTGGTAGCTTACGTAATAATTTGGCTGATGTGATCTGTCGCTTCCACATGCCAGACAGGATCCATTCCATACGTTTAGCTCGCCACAAAGCATTAAACAGCGTTAGATATGTAGTGGAATTTTGAGCAAAGATCTAAAATTTCCAAGAAAAACATTCACATTACAAGTCATGTATGTTTACACACAAACAAAACTGCAAGAACATAAAATACAAGTAAGCTTACTGTCCCAATTGGTCCATCTACATGATAATCCAAACTAAACACATCCCAACCATTATCACCAGGTGACTGCTCCAGTAATCGAACGTCAAGACGGTTCAAGATATCTTCATCTTCGAACTGAGCATTGGTCGCCCTTATTGCCGATTCCAGTACACCAGAAAGATTGTGTCGATGCACCTGTGTGGCTGGTTTGATCAGCTCAGGCCTACAGCAGCAACAATGAAACAGTTATAAACAGAACATACAAGACAGTGAAGAATGTCTTCTGTTAATAGAGAGCGCTTCTTCAAACAGCATGACCAAAAGTGGCTAGAAAATGGTCGCCAATATCAACAAAAAATGGTTGTATACGTACTGTTTCTCAAACTTTGGCTCTATGTGTGATTTCATTGAAGGGAATATCAAATCTGTTTGTTCTAGTAATACTTTGTCACATGCTGCAAGGAAGTATTCAGCATCTGTTAAAGAAACTTAAGGTATAGTTGTCTGTTCTTTAGTATATTAAATGAAGCTCTCACATCTTCATAGGTTATAAAGTGTCAAATAGCATGATTATGAATTAAAAACTACGAAGGATGTGTCCATTCTATTAGGGTAATACACCAACATTTTCTTGCAGGGGTATTAAAGCTCAGTTTGGATAACTGGCATCCAACTTACGGACATAAATAAAACACAGGTCATACACTGCTGAATGGGAGGATCACTGCGTATGACATGAATAGAAACAGCCATTGTCAGTATTTATATACTATGCCAGCCTATCTCCAAAGGAAATCAAAGCTCAGTATGCACAGATTACAGGAAACAACCAAACCCAGAATCTCCCAGGTACAAATCAGAAGTGTTAATCACTCAGGTTCAATACTCAGTAATATTGGAAGTACTTAACAACTGGGTGGGGGGAGGAGGAGGAGGAGGAGGAGTAGGAGGAAAAGGAGGAGAAGAAGAAGAAGAAGAAAGAGAAGGAGACGAAGAGGAAGGAAGAGGAGGAGGACAAACAGAAGAAAAAGAAGAAGGAGGAGGAGGAGGAGGAGAAGGGGAAGGAGAAGACGAAGAAGAACAAGGAGGAGAAGAGGAAGAAGAAGAAGGAGAGGGAGGAGGAGGAGAAGAAGAGGAGGAGGAAGGAGGAGGTGAAGCAGGAGGAGGAGAAGAGAATGGAGGATGGGAGGAGGAAGAGGAGAAGACAAAGATGAAGAAGAAGAAGAGGAAGGAGGAGGAGGAAAAGGAGGAGGAGAAGAAGAAATAAACAAATAAAAATAAAAAAATAAAAATACCAACAATATTAATATGTGTGTGTGATTGCAGACTGGAAGAGGTACATAATTTTATTCCATTTCAGCACTTCTGAATTTGATCTGAAGCAACATAAAAGGTATGGTAAAAGGTAAAGTGATCCTGTTACAGGCCCGGTTTGGCCCAGAGGGTGGGTAGAGGTATAGCTCTACTCTTCCATGACTGCAGCACTAGAATGGGCTGAGTAGTCAGCAGCACGCCCTGGGAAAGACCCGGTACCCATTTTACAGGAGGCTGGGTGGACCCCAGGGCCAGTCTGGACGGACGGAAAATCTCGTCCCCACCGGGATTCGATCCTGGACCGTCCAGCCCGTAGTCAGTAGCTATACCAACTGAGCTACTTGGCCCACATAAAAGGTATGGTACTTGCAAAAAAAACTATACTAACTCCAAGAGTTCCATCAAGTGGCGAATAAAGTCCCCTTGTCCAAGAAGAAGATAACGTCTTAATGCTTGTAAATGCTCCAGGAATTTGTACTGCCCTATCAACACATCTAATACACGACGTGAAGTTTCCAGGTATGCTGTGTCCATCATCATCTGGAGATCTCCTTCACGGTCGGCCATAAACAAAGCTTCCACTGCAATTAATGTAAGCATCATATAAAAAACCAAGCAGGTAAAAAATGCTGAAATAAAAAATACTAAGAGAAAAGTTAGCAATTAACTCACCACTAGTACACTCAAGAGCATGTTTCAGCTCCTCTCTGCCTTTCACAGGGGTGTGGTCATGACATATTTCTCTTAGGAAGTTGATACTTTTTCCTGTTGCAAGAATTTTGTTTGCTTGCGCCAGTGGAATGAAACTTGGAACCATTGAACATCTGAAACAATTCTCACAACATGGCAAGCACAGTCTGGTTTGACAGAAACTTTCATTCAAAACTTGAAGCATTAATATTTTAAACATAACATGTCATTTACAATGATGAAACTGAATGAGCACCCCAAAAGTAAGATGGAAAGTAGAGATCTTCTAACACAGTAGTAAAACCAGTCCACAACATGAAGCTGTCTTTATTCAGTAGTATCAATAACTCATGCAGCAGAGTCCTTTGTGAGAATCTGCTAGTCCCTTAGCTTTTGAAGTCATTGCCTAACTTATATGAAAGCGAGAGTCTATCACCTTGTTTACAAGAGTTTGAAAATGGACTTCGCCCTTTGCCAGTTGAATCCAATGCATGCCTTATATATATATATATTATACAGGGTGTTTCACGACTTTAGGGCATAACTGCAGGAGGTGATTTCCTAGGCCTTTGTGATCAAAAAAGTTCATATAAACATGTGTCCGATTTTGGATGGTTACGGAGTTATGACCGTTT
>Ga0123352_10015634_pt1 | contig 12082 bp, 7 predicted proteins | sample TergutLab28metaG_FD_89700 | JGI IMG/M metagenome (GOLD analysis project Ga0123352, IMG submission 89700) | Labiotermes labralis P1 segment gut microbial communities from Petit-Saut dam, French Guiana - Lab288 P1 | ecosystem: Host-associated > Arthropoda: Insects > Digestive system > Gut ... | reverse complement strand
TAATATAGGAACCAAATACGTTAGAATTATGAAACAAACTGCATTTTGAAGAGAAAAAAAACGGAGAGTATATACCATGTTTAAAATATTCAGTACCTATATTTGTTGAATAAATATATAACATGCAACTTTAGAGGTCAGCGGTGCGGTACGTCCACTATAGTTGACATTAGGCGTCAAAGGGTTAAAGTCACTGTCCCAAGTGGCGAGAAATGCAGCTCTTGTGGGAGAAATCATAAGTGCATATACGATTTAAGTCTTACAATGTGAAGTGGCCAAGTGCAAGAATTGGGCGTAGAATCAAGGATAACATTAGAATGGATTATAAACAAACAGGGTGTCACTTATACATCGGATAAAGAGGGCTCAGAACAGGGGCAATGGATGGACTGATTTGAGAATGGCAATGAAAAGAGCACTGTAAGGTTGGATGCCGAAAAACTCACCGTCTTTTTACTGCTGTCATTACTGTAAGTCGCGCTTAGTCGGTTGTGAGTTTGTCATAAGGTTCTGATTAATAAGCAATTTAATTAATGTTAAATACAGCGTGTTATAAATTCACGAAAATATCAGGTCATTAATTTCTCGGCTGATAAAAGAAATTCAATGATTCAGTGTATTATTACACGTAAAACAATATTTAATTTATATACAGTCGAAAGACGTAAGAATGTGAGTGGTGAGTAAAAGGTAAAGTGATCTCGTTACAGGCCCGGTGTGGCCCAGAGGGTGGGTAAAGTGCACCCTTGTACAAGCACTGAGGCTCTGTACAGGCCGTACGGCCCATAGTGGGAGTAGAGGTATAGCTCTCTACTCTTCCGTGACCGCAGCACGCCCCGGCCGCTTTTTACCCCCGGGAAAGACCCGGTACCCATTTTACAGGAGGCTGGGTGGGCCCCAGGGCCGGTCTGGATGGGCGGAAAGTCTCGTCCTCACTAGGATTCGATCCCGGACCGTCCAGCCCCTAGTCAGTCGGTATACCGACTGAGCTACTCGGCCCACGGTGAGTGGTGAGTACATAAGGATTTTGAAGTTAGGGTGATTGGCCTATTTCGAGATATTTTAAAAGCCACCACCCGAAGAGATCAAGGAGTTCCGAAATGGATAACATCCGAAAAAAAAATCCAGAGCATTATTGCTGCAGTACGAAAAGACCCGATGAAATATTTTAAGCGGAAGACAAAATTCACGGTAACTCAACAACCAGAACGCAACCTGCACCTTGTCATACTGCAGACGACAGACGACTGACGAGGCACGGAAATCCTAAACCCAATATAGTAGGCCAGTATACTCGCTCCCACTTTATTTACATCAGACGCTGTCTATTTTCACGCGTTGCGCGACGGCTAAACCTGGTGTATTCCCTGCAGGACAGAAAGAGCTTCGGTTAAGACCGTTTGCAGCAGAAGATGGATAGCTTCCCCCTTCACTGTTTGATCTTGCCGTAACTCACGAGATGTCAGGCCTTACCTAACAAACGCCAGAAGATTTAGTACCCAGTGCAAGGTCCTACCGTTAGAGCTCTCTCTTCCTCCTGACGCCAGGCGTCAGTGCTGCCCCAAGACAAGATGGCTGCAGTTCTTTTCAGGGAATCGATCTGAAGTTCTCCGGAAAGAGGTTGGTGCTATAATACTGTGGCAGGGAACTTGGGAGAGGGGAGAGGATTGGGAAATAAAGAAGAGCTTCCGGAATAATGTAAATGATTAATTGTTAGATGCGTATGAAAACAGAAAATTCACATCAGATTCAGTCGATGGTGCTACAGTTCAGGATAGCTTGCTACAGGCTGAGATTTGACCCCAAGACCTTCCAACTACAAATTAGGAGTGTCTACCATTCGACCGCGATCTTAGATGGATTTTATTAATACTTTTAAAACCAACATTCACTTAAATTATGCATAAAAGTTCATCGCATTCCCGCCTGACAACACGGTCCTTCCTTATTACAAAAGACCAAACTGTTAATGCTGTCTATGTAAATAATTGGTATTTGTTGTGAGAATCACGCACAGCACATAAATACATGCAGACAAAATGAAGAATTGCATACGTCTATTGTCTGCTACATGTAGTTATCACATCCCAAAACAATGGAGAAGCTTCAACATAAGTTAAAGTAGATTCAACAGTGTCATTGACTTTCACAGCAGACAATAATTGTCTCACTCACACACTCACACAATCCGTCACTTATAAAAAACAAGGACTTGACACGACCGATCGATCACTCTACAGGTACGCAGGGAGACAGTGTCACTGAACACCATTCCGGGGAAACTAACTGGGCAGTTAATTTAGGGAAAATATTATGTCATTTAAGTATCCCTTTTATTCTTCTTCTTCATCTTATTATTATTATTATTATTATTTAGATAATGACTACCATCCAACATCAAAGTAGACGAGCAAAGAGAATGCCACCAATCGAATATCATGACGGTGTTCAGCTGAGATTAATTACTAAAAGTGACAAGAGTCGCGAGAAATTCGCGCATATTCACACACATACACACAGAATATATCTGCGAGAGAGAAAAAGAACTAGATTTGGTATCAAAGTCAATTTCATGACTTCCGTTGTCCAGTTATAAACAGGGCGTCGTTACCGACCGCCTGCGTCTCGTTCAGATGCTCATCGAGAAAGTAAGGGTGGCTCGGTTAGTCAAGAAATATTCCGCCTTTTCAGAAACCCCAGGTTTCAGTAGCGTGTTCTATGGCACCTGTCCTGAGCTACATAAATCTATCCTACACCATCCCATGGTACGGCTGTAACAGCCATCTTCATATTATCCTGCCGTCAACGCCTGTGTACAAAGCGTTTTATTCCATGTAGCTTCTTTGACCAAAATATCGTATGAAATTCTCGCTTTTCCCATACTACTTATCCCAAACGTCTCGTGTTTCTTGATTACATCATCCGAGTAACAATCGCTGTAAAGTGTGCTTTATGAAGCTCCACAGAATGCAGATTCCTCCAACCTCGTTTTATGCCGGCCTCCTTGGGTGAAACTGTCTCCTAAGAACTCTGTGTCATGAATGAGCGTGTAATTGTTCCATGTAACGCTGTTCCACTTGGCAAGCATCAAGTGGAGGGGGACAGACGTCTCAAAAATGTCTGTACCAGATTCACTGTGATATTTGCCTGCAGATCGTAAGAAAGGGACACATACCCCAAGAAGCGGCGAATTACTGCCTTGACAGGCAGCATTAGTAGGTCGTATTGGAGTAGATTTCCGCAGCTCCATACACAGACAGACTCGAAAACCCAGATTGTAGGGGATGGTCACGCAAATTACGGGGGTCAAGAGATGCAAGTAGGTCATAGGGGTCAATTATGGAATATTAAAATTGCCACTACTGGATTCACTAAATTCCCGGTTTTGATAACGGCCTCCCGTTATTTTTCTTTATGTGGAAATCAATCTTTTCACTCTTTTATAGGTAAGGGTAGATGGAGCAGTAATATTAAAGAAAATGTTAAGAATATGGTGAGAGATTGTTGGTTGAATTTATCTAGCACAAAGATTCTGAACATATTAATAAATTTTCTGGGTCCACAAAATGCTTGGACTACCTTAGCGAATATGAGCTTCTCAATAATAACTCTCTTCCTAGATACGACTTAGAAATTACGCTGTCACCTGCTGATTACATACGTACAAAAATAAGTGAACAACATCTGTAAAAACAGGCACCAATATAAAATAAAATTATTCACGTGGTTCACACTCACACTGGCTATATTCACCTTTACCACACTTTTCTTCCACTATTCTACAAACATTCCATCGTCACTGTTAAACTACCAATATTTCTAGAATTAATTTTTTGAAAGCCCTTTTTAAAACGTGTTGTCATACAGATCTGAATATGATGGAGTAATTATAAATAAGGGAGAGTTTTCCTTCTCGGAGACATAAAAGCCACACAGGGCGAAATAACTGTAATTCGTTTACTGGAAAGAATTCGCTTCACTCAGAGTGCTGCGAGGCTGGGCGCACTGCGATGTTTAAAAGACACTTCCAGTGAAATATGTATTGTAGACGAGTGAGCTGTCATAGTTTCGAAGACCTGAAAGTATAATATTTGGTTACCTTCAGAGGAACGAGCTCAAAATGGGTTGTTCCTTTCGTATCAGACAGAAAGCATTAGCATGTCTTCACCTTTCACTTTGACATTCGCTCTTTTTTAACGACACTGTGATTACCCAGACCTTGATAGCATTGGAAAGAAAACCATAATCTCATGTCACTAGTATTCCAAAAGGAAATTCATTATTGCTAATAAATTTTTGCAGAACTAGATTTCTTCACCCCGGCAGAAGAAGAGGGTTCTATGTTCTTTCCAAACGTGCGTTACTATGAAATATGGTGAAAAGCCAATTTTATGCAACAATGTAATTTATTGAAGTATCCAGTTGCACGGCACCTTCCATACCGTACACACGACCTACGCAGCGGCTCTCAAGACCACCACCCATCTACAAACTGGGTGCAGAAAACCATATGCTGCAACTCAACATCTAATGCTCCTGATGATGGGCGTAAGCGCCCGAGGCATATCGAGCTAAGGAAACTTCAATAATTTACATTGTCGCATCAAATTGGCAGTTCACTTTATTTCATGAGGAAGATGCACGGTCAAACAACCCTCAAAGTGCGTTACTATCTTGATCATTACATTTGAGCAGATTAATTTCATAACGAAAGTGTAACAAATAAACGAAAGAAGACACAAATATAACACATACCAGTCACCTTGCATTTTTGCCGTGTTTGTTCCTACGTGTATGTTGTTTGGAATGATGCTTCCACAAGTGCTTCTGTTTCAGGAATGAAATGAGAGGAACATTGTGAATAAAGGGTTTAATTGATGTGTATTGGAGCAGAGGTGACCCAAACTAAGTAAAGTCCCCAAAATATTATTTAAGGGACTCATGGAAACAAACATCCCAAAAACTCGGGATCAAGAGTCGGAAGAGGGCCGTTCCTATTTCAAGAAGGAACCCTTAGCACCAGACCGGTCGTTATTTGTTCATATATAAATATGAAGTTTCCTAATAATAAAACATCAGAGTTTCCGGTCGAGTAGGCGCTGTGGGATGCCCACCAAAGTATCAGTGGTCGATGGGAGGTATCTGTGCGTTGTGTTTTGTGGTTAGTACATGCCACAAGCCATCACTCGCGATTAGAAAGTCCTCCAATACGGCACTCGGCATTTCACATTAAAACAACATAACATGATGTGTGAAGTATGCCTTAACTACCTCATGTCCTCAGCCTATTAACTGCAGTACTGCAAATTTCTTTGTTCCGTTGTACATATATCGATAAACAATACACCTTTTGTTTTTTGTTCCATCCCTGTATCTGTAATTACAGCAAACCAAGGGCTCTTTTCCCATTAACTGCAGAAACGTTTATTCCTTAAATTATTATAGCTTTCCTTTCAGTTGTACATATGTCAACAAACAAAATGCTCTTCGGTTTTTCTTCTATTTCTATGTTTGTAAAAAGAGTGAACAAAGGGATCTTTTGCCAATAGCTCAAGAAAAGTATTTTCCTTCAACCTGTACTTCTTTTCCTTCTGTTGTACATACGTCGATAAACAATATAGTTTTTTGTCCGTCTTGCGTTTCTGTATTTGTATTTATAGTAGACCAAGGGCTCTTTTTCCTTTAGCTCAACAAGTATTTTCCTTAAATATTTGGCTCTATTCTTTCCGTTGTACGTACATGCATAAAGAGTACATTTTGGTTTTTCTTCTCTCTATATATTTGTAATTAGAGTAAACGAAGGGCTTTGTTTCCTTGAGCCAAAAGAAGTTTCTTTCCTTCACTAATTCTTGAGACTAGACCGGTAGTAATAATTTTGTGGCATTCGACAACACAATGAAGAAATGACAACAAAAGATCTCAACTATAGCACACTATTTTGCACCTGTTGGTATCAATTGTATTTGTGACGATGGAAAACTTTCTGCATCCGTGTCTCGTCGACGCGCAGAGCGCTCCACCGGAGCTACTGCCCTCACGGCCGACATCAAACATTGTGTCGTTAGAGACGACACCCTGCAGCTCCGGGTCATTAATAATGGATATTTCAATTATCCAACCGCACCTGCGTGCTCTATAAACACACCTCAACCCCCTTCTAATTAACATAGTCATCAGTCTGTCCATTGTCCCACACCACGTTGTCCAAATTCAAACCTCGATCATAATTATGTATATTTTGTATATAATATAAAACATGAGAGATGTAGGTTTTTACAGCTTTACTATTGAAAATTTTGATTTTAAGGGATGTTATACCGAGTAGCGCTTAACATATTCTTCTAGTATCTATTAACCCATGAAGATAAAGACTCCACTTCCCTTTGAAACGTCGGAAAATTTTAAATTACCTGTTGTCTGATTTCTTCTGGTAATTCCCGGCGTCTGAATTGTATATGCCGACGTTTCGGAACATTATCTGTTCCATCTCCATAGGCAGGTAGGTATGAAGTATGACTGGATTTGAGAAAAGTTGGAGTATTTATAAGGGAAAAGGTCTGGCTCGAAAATAGTCTGAGCCAATAGGAAGAAGGGTGACAGAGTAGGGGCGGTTCAGAGTACAGAAACAGGCTGTGGAGGGTAAAGACCCACATGGAGGCCACGGGCTGGTATGTGAAGGAGAGAGGGCGCATGTTGGGGTCAGGTCAAACTATTGTGTTTTATGTGACTGTCTCCTTTCCTCAAGCTTGTGTAGAAGCGGTTTCCAAGATTTGCTTAAGGTCAGGCCATCTTCTCTGTTGATGTAGTGTGGGTACATTTCAAGTTCAATAACTTCCCTGATGAGCTGATCCATGTATCCAGTTTTAGCAGAAAGGAGTTTAGTGTCCTGTAGTTTGATAATGTGGTCATTGTTATTGCTGAGTTCCGCTACTGCTGATTTGTCGAGTGGAGCCAGTCTTATATGTCTATTGTGCTCTTCGATCCGGAGTTGGATGGAGCGACCAATTTGTCCAATATAAACTTTGCCGCATTCACATGGGATCCTGTATATGCCCGGTGTCCTTAATCCCAACCATCCTTGACTGGTGGAAGGTAGCTACCCCTCTTCACCCCGGGGGGAATCGCTCTCTCAGACTCTGAGAAAGCCCTTGCCGACAGTCTGGAAACTCAGTTTCAGCCGGTGACCGATCCTTCGGTCCCGGCAGTTATTTAGATGGTTGACGTGGCGCTCAGGTCTTACTTCTTGTCCTCTGCCAGCGAACCCAAGTTAACCAACCCTGACGAGGTTCACGAGGCCATCAGGGGTCTTAAGGTCAGCAAGGCTCCGGGCCCGAACGCTATCCCGAACAGGGCCTTGAAACATCTTCCCCAGCGAGCGGTTTCCCTCCTGGCCCAGATCTTCAACGTGGTTCTCCGCACCCATCACTTTCCCCATGTGTGGAAGCACGCTCGAGTGATCTCTGTCCTTAAACCGGGGAAGGATCCGGTACTGCCCTCTTTTATCGGCCCATTAGTCTCTGAGACACGATTGGTAAACTACTTGAAAAATCCTATTAGCTTGGATCTTACACGTAGTAAGCGAACGCGGACTGATGCGAGACGATCAGTTTGGGTTTAGATCCAGACATAGCACGTCCTTGCAGCTGGCCCGCCTCGTTGAAAGAATAAGCAGGAATTTCGGCGCAAAGAGGCTAATCAGCGCAGTATTCCTCGACGTGACCAAAGCCTTCGATACCGTCTGGATCGATGTTCTCCTCTGCAAGCTAACGCTCATAAACTTCCCATCTTACATAGCCCATAAATTCTCATCATACCTCAGGCGTCGGACGTTCAAAGCGTCCTTCCAGACGGCCACGTCAACTCGTCGAGGCTTGCGGGCTGGGGTAGCTCAGGGTGGATTGATCTCCCCTGTCCTCTTCAGTCTGTATGTCAACGACATGCTCTCACCTTCGTACTACGTCTAATTGGCCCTCTACGTGGACGACACGGCCATCATAGCCACGTACCGCAAGCCGACACTGCTCGTCAGCTACCTGGAGTCGTACCTCAACGATCTTCAACGGTGGTTGAGTGAAAGCAGAATCGCCATTAATGTCTGTAACAGCACCGCGATAATCTTCATGCGTGCCGGACGGCGCTTCATTCAGCCTCAACCAGTAACACTCTTCGGGGAACCAGTCAAATAGGTCGGCACATCTCGTTATCTGGTGGTGACCCTAGATACACGACTCACCTGATCGCCTCACATCGATTAGGTCAGGAAGAGGGCTCTCAAAGGATGGATATGCTGGGTCCCTTGCTGAATAGGAAGAGTGATCTCTCCGTCAGGAACGGAGTCCTGCCTTATAAGCAGCTCGTCCGCCCCATGATGGATTATTCGAGCCCCGCGTGGAGGTCTGCTGCCCGCTCCCATATCCGGAGGTTACAGGTGTTACAATCCAAGTGTCTTTGCCTTGCTACTGTTTCATCCTGGTACGTAAATAACAGGCAGATACACGAGGATTTGGGCGTTCCGCTATTTGCCGACCACATCAGAGCCCTGACTGAAAGCTTTGACTCAAATGTCAGCTGATGTGGGGAACCCCATAGTACGGCAACTCGGCAGATACTTAGCTGACCGAGGGTTGACTCCGTCGCCTGACGCAAAAGCCAAGGGCGGCAGGGGTCAACAGGCCAGTCGAGGTCATTGCCCGTGATGGCCAAGTCGACTAAACGAAGCGCGTTCGGTGCTGAACAGTCGAGCGTCCTTCGGTTAACCTGACTGAGGTTTTTCAGTGATTTTTCCTCAGTTGTAAGGCAAATGCCAGGGTATACGATGCAAAGTTGGGGTACGGCCCGCACTCCCCTCTCCCAGGCGCGGCGGCTTCACCTATGCGCCTGACAAAAGCTACATACCTACAGTTTGCGACAAAGCCAGTCTAGGCCCAGAACCCACACAGCCAACCAACCAAAGTTTATTCCTACCATACTTAGTCCAGGACAACCTATGCCCTAGTCTTTGGCCTAATTAGTGAAGGCCCTCAGCCTTACTTCAAAATCGTTAGCGTAAGCAAATTCCCCTGTTAGAGTTTAGATGTCTGTTACATAGCGCAGCGGTGCGGTCAAAAGCAGGAATGGCTAACAGACAGTGGGACGTCTCCAGTTAACACTTTGGCTTGGCATGAAATTCTGTCATATTTCGTACCTACCTGCCCATGAAGATGGAACGGACAGTGTGTTCCGAAACATCGGTATATAAAATACAGACGCCGGGGTATTACCTAGAAGAAAGCAGACAACATTCAGTACACGGTGAAAGTTTGAAATCAAGTTTAAATTACCTGCTATATAAAGTAACATCCAAGGGGACCAGAAGCCATGCCATGATTTTCTTTTATACAATTCAAGAATTTGCCCCTCTGGCATTTCAGTTGCATTGTATGTTACACGCACATGTTACTACGACGATGAAGTCAAGGAGACAAGGCTGGCCGTGACTTATAACACGCACGACAGATTTGATAAATACACAAAACGTTTACTCATAGAACACGAAGAAATGAGATTACCAGAGAAACTTGTGCGTTGCTAGTAATATGATATTAAAATTATCTTAAAGATATGCGGTACGACTCATCTGGTCCAGGAAATGGTACAGAATTTATTATTCACGAAAGTCGGATTCCGTAGAATGTGGAAAAAAATTTTTGGACAAGTTTGAGTAATTACTGGCTTCTATACAAGCATTCTGCTCCAGGGAATTATTCTTACTCCTGAATGTCCTCCAAAAGTGATCTGCTTAAGATCAAAACATACATGTTAACCCTTAAAGACGAAGCGCAGACTGCTTTATTTAAAGACCCAGTTCGTACCGCGCTGTAAACACTTTTCATCTCGGTTATGAAAACCAATCAGTTTATGCTGTAAGTGGCACAAGTCCCTGTTTGTTCTCAAGTAAATGAAAGAAACACATAAATACAGGTGGGCAGAGCGACAATTTTTGAATGTTAAATCTGTTGGTGCATCACGTACCCTCCAGGTTTTAAAAGGTTAATATATGAGCGCGTCGTATCCATTTATTACTATTTTTTTTGTATAACCTGGACACAACTACTGTTGCTTTCCCGCAGGAGGCTGATATCGCTATCGCTTCTATGACAATCACGTCTGAACGGGAAAGAGTGATCGACTTCAGCAAGCCGTTCATGTCTTTGGGTATCAGCATCATGATCAAGAAACCCGTGAAGCAGAAGCCAGGGGTGTTCAGTTTCCTAAACCCCTTGTCAAAAGAAATATGGGTGTGCGTCATTTTCTCGTACGTCGGGGTCAGCATTGTGCTCTTCATCGTGTCCAGGTTCTCGCCTTACGAGTGGAGGCTGCTTCACTATGGAGACGAACCTGGTCATCACCACTCGGGCGTGGGAGCGGCAGCATCAGCGCAGGCCACAGTAGCCAATGACTTCAGCATCCTCAACAGTCTGTGGTTCGCACTAGGAGCTTTCATGCAACAGGGCTGTGACATAACCCCCAGGTAACATTATTTGTCTACACAAAATAAGAATACAGGAATTACTAAATGATGCAAAGAAATGTGTAGAGAAATAAGAAATATCAGCAAAAAATCTCTGCCATCTCTGTCGTGAACGTGACTGGATTGGAACTGGTCGCAGTAACGGTTTCATTAGTGCCAGATACTGTAGATACAGTGTTATGAGCTCCTGAAGATGGGTGGAGATACTATCCGAAACATGTAGAGCAATTGACAGATATAAATAAACTCTATATTGTTGCATCTTGTTGGATAATTATTGCCATATATTACACGATACACGGATCATTGAACATAAAAAAAATCTCTGCCAGTCATACATCCTTCAGTCTCGGTCCACCAAACATGACCTTTAAAGAAAGACATACATTATTACTTCGGTGAGTACTTGTTAATAGTGAGAAATACGGTATGCTAGATTTTAGGAAAAAATGTTAAAATTCAAGAAAATTTCTAATTATGAAGAATATCATGTCAGTAACCGAATTGACAAAAATAATACAGAAGCAGCCCGAAAAATTATGACGTCATTTTCGTTAGTATAGTAATGTTAGCTCTAGGGCATTAATGCTGTCACCTGCATGTTACTGCCTCTAAATGGAAGGAGAAATTATTTTGTATGACCCAGTGGTTCTCAGGAGAGCGATAAAAGAAACGCACTGTAATTTATAGGGACGTACCTAAGGGGAGACGAGTGTTGCATCCGTCCCCGGGCAGACTTCAAGGGGCGGCAACATTGGTGGCCATATGTAAATTTTAAATAAAAAACTAATTTTCTGGGCTCAACATATTTTAAATTATTGAGACTACTAAAAGGAAAACTAATAATTTTAATTCGTATTAAAGTTCACAATTCCTCTTAGGAGCAGAGAATGTGTTAACTCGCCCAGGGCGCAATAAAACGTAGCTACGTCACTGATACTTTAAACAACCTTAATAGGCCCAGAAAGAAACATTAATTCAAAATACACGAGAGAGCACAGCCCGATTAGTCTGATAATTAGTATGCAATTAATACACAGAGGGATTAAGCTCCCATTTGAACAAAAAAAAAAACAATCGCCTGATGGCGGCAGTACAAAACTAAGTTCTAAACTGTGTTTTTGTTCGTTAAACTTTAGCAGAATTTGTAGACGAGGGAACAGGTTAGGCAACATTCAAGCCAGTGTTAAATAATTAGAATATGCGTCTCATATAACCCATTATTAATTGGCAACCCCAATTATGTTGGGAAAGGTGTAAAAATTATGAAGCCTCATGTTACGTCATTTTCTTCATTCCTCCACTACTTATTATTCATTATTTAGTTTTGTACACGACCATTTCCTGCAGTACTTGTTAAGTGTCTCTTCCGTCTCAGCCCAAAGCTTACGATGACTGATTTATGTTTCGTGTGTCGGCAGATCAGTCTCTGGGCGAATTGTGGGCAGTGTGTGGTGGTTCTTCACCCTGATTCTTATCTCTTCATACACCGCCAACCTGGCAGCATTCCTCACGGTAGAGCGCATGGTGGCGCCCATTAATTCTCCCGAGGACCTGGCTTCACAAACTGAG
>Ga0123352_10015633_pt1 | contig 12082 bp, 11 predicted proteins | sample TergutLab28metaG_FD_89700 | JGI IMG/M metagenome (GOLD analysis project Ga0123352, IMG submission 89700) | Labiotermes labralis P1 segment gut microbial communities from Petit-Saut dam, French Guiana - Lab288 P1 | ecosystem: Host-associated > Arthropoda: Insects > Digestive system > Gut ... | reverse complement strand
TTGGTAAATTGTATGTTGTTTTTTTTTTTTTTTTTTTTTTTATAAGTATATTTTGTTGTTGGGGGGGGGGGGGGGGGGGGGGGGGGGGGGGGGTGGGGGAGAGACGACCAGTAAGACATGGGGAGATTATGCTAGTGCGATAAGGGAACAGTGTTACATAAATGAGCCAATAGAAACAAAGAATTCAAATTCTGACTGTTGATTCTATTAGGGAGTAGTGGGATTTAAACAGTTAGCCAATTGGGAAGAGTAAGAATATTTAAGAGGGGATGGATTTGAACTGTGTGAGTTTGAAACCTTAACGTACGTAAGTTGTCTGTTTCCTATCCAGGATGTAATAAGCTGTGTACATGATACCAAGGCTAATAGTGCATAGATTTTGAACGGCGCCCCATACATGCAAATATCTGTAAACTTTAATAATCTGGTGAAAGAATACTTTATGGTGTACAATTATTTATTCCCGATTTGTTACTTAGAGCACCTAGATTCCCTGTGATTAAGACATGCGAAATGACTGATGGGCTGGGTTAGGTTATAAGCTTTACAGTTAATTACAGAAGTATGGAAGATAAGAACAACTGGATTACACAAGGGATAAAAATATCTTGCAAGCACAAACCAATGCTGTATGCCTTCACTAAGAACAGCAATCATCCAAAAGCAAAAGCCCATTGTATTAAATATTGGTAAATCCCAAGAAAAGTTATAAAAGAACTTAAGAAGCAACACTACTTTAGACTTAGCAAAATCTAATAACAAAATAAAAACAACATGGATATTATAAAGAAAGAGAGAGGGAAAATAAATTCAGTGGAACAGGTTCCCACTTTACTTGTGAATGATCAAAGATTAAAAGATCCTAACAGATGTGGCCAATGTCTTCAATAATTATTTAACAAGAATTAATGAAAAATTAAACATTCAACAAAGAGAGAAAGGAGATGCTATCTCAATTTCCTGGTAACTTCCCCTGCATAAAAATAATCCCATTTACTGAAGCTGAGATAAAAAGTACCACACATTCCCTAAAACCAAGAAAATCATCAGGTCATTATGAAATAACAAGGAATATATTACAAGCCTGTGCATCTCTCATTAGTCACACATTAAGCTACATTTATAATCACTTACTATATACAGGTATTTTTCCTGTCTGTCTTAAAATTGCAGTAGTAAAACCACTTTACTAGAAAGGTGACAAAACCAGTATGACAAATTACAGTCTTATACAATTATTAACAGTTTTTATTAAGGTACTCAAGAAAGCTATGCACAGTAGATTAAGCCAACACCTGCATAGTAACATCATATTGGTCACAGAACAGTACAGTTTTAGGAAAGGGATATAAACTTAAGATAGTGTATTCAAATTTGTTAACCAATAAATGCTGCAGGAATTTTCTGTGATTTGGCAAAGGCTTTTGAGTGCATGAATCATTAAATTTTGTTAGCTAAATTATAATTCTACGGAATTTAAGGAGTGCCTGAAGGTTGGATGACATACTACTTAAATGCTAGAAGAGAGAAAGTTAAAGTAACATCACCTAATGTAACTCAAATTTTTTTTCTCTGACTGGGGTACATTGAAACACGGAGTTCCCCAAGGATCAATGCTAGGGCCTCTATTGTTCATTATATAAATGAACTTCTCATGTGAATAAATTCTGTACCAGAACCAGTATTATTTGCTGATGATAAGAGTGTCATAATTTAAATCTGAAATTTCAAAGATTTCTGTTCAGTGTCAAATTTAGTTCTCTCTCATATGATTAAAATGTTTACTGCTAACAATTTAGTTCTAAATTTAGGTAAAATAAATATAATGAAATTCGTAACAAAGAATTCATCACATTCTACATTACATACTGGTTAAAAAGAAAAGTATACAGAAGAGACAATGTATACAAAATTTCTTGGTTTACAAATTGATAACCACATAAATTGGAAGAACAACATTGACGAAATGATTCATAAGTAAAGTGGAGCATGTTATTCCATTAGGTGGATGGTCCATATCAGTAACATTAACACTCTCAAATCAATTTATTATACATACTTTCATTCTATTATAAAATATGGAAAATTTTTGGGGGAATGACTCTTCCAACAGTGGGAAGATTTACAAAAGTAAACTGTCAGAATTACGGCTGGTACACAACCCAGAACTCCTTGTACAAGTCTATTTGAACAATCAGAGATTCTGCCTGTTCCATGCCAGTCTATACTATCATTAATGAACTTCATTATCAATAATCTGGAAAGTTTTTTTAAACACGTTCATTTATACACAATATTAATATACATACCAAATGCCAACCTATCTTGTTTTCAGAAAAGTACATTCTATGCTGATATAAAAATTTTCAACAGTTTACCACCTAGTGTGACAATCCTCAAGAATGACCAGGAACATTTGAAGCAGCCTTAAGAAAATACCTACAAACACACTCCTTTTACTCTACAGATGAAATTTTTATGTGCAGAGATGATTTGTTTGCTTTTGTAGAATTTTTGTAGTATTTTACACTGTAAATTTGTATATTTCATGTAATTATGACTTGTTCCAAATCCTACTGTCTTAACGACACTCTTCTGGATCCATGGAATGCATGTAATATATGTACATATACCTTACATTGATGCACTTTCTGTGTTCACTGACACTGTTAATAACAACCGAGATAATCTCATACTTTTCCATTTCCCAGTCAGAGGCATGAGTTCAATGCTTTCACCTTATGATTCAATATGAATATAAATGACTCAATTGCACAAAGTATAAGCTTCATTATAGCTGAGACACAGAGTGAATAAATTCTGCCTACATGCAATGTACCTCCCATAAATAACTACAATACCATAATGCATGCAAGTAGGTCACATCACACTATCCCCTACATTTAATCTGAAAATCACCATTTGCTTTAGTCACCAACTTCTTCCTACAGATGCGTGGACAAAGCCCCTGGGCAGTCCATGTTAGACTTCCATTAAATGGAGTTGCAAATGGGCAAGTACTTCTCCAAGTACTTCACTTTTCCCCTGTCAATTATCAACCCAACAATGCGATATGCTCTCATCTATTATGTAGGGCCGGTACAACAGGCCCCATTTGTGGCCACAGTACCAAGGGTCTCGCTCTCACCATAACATAGGATAAAAGCTTCTAATTCCGATTATGCCTCCTCCTCAAGAAATATGAAGTTCCAAAACAATAAATCTTTATTCATAAGTAAACTTTACCTGAATATCAACAGTTATATTTCCTTCTTGCATCAAGTCATTAAGAGCTGATGTAGTCTCTGGAAAGAATATGGCTGATTCATTCTGCTCTTTCCATGTGACACACAAAACTCGAGCCACTGTAGCATACACTTGTTCTTCACTCACCTCAGTACAGGAGCTAGAGGTCTAGTGAAACAAAACAACACGTAACCAAAATGTCGCTACAATTCAAAACATGTGTCAATATGCAATAAAAACAAATTTACAGACCAAGTGTCTGATTTTCATTAAAAAGCCTATCCAGTGCCTTGCTACTAACCACGAGAAAGAACAGAGGTTCTCATAACAATGAAAACAAATGCCCATCTTCTGAGACCTGAGGCTGTATATTATTCTTCCTACAGATATCAGGTTCCAATGATATATATCTACAAAACCACAAGATATCACATCTAAAAGACAGATAAAGAAAAGTTCACCCTATAATAGGCCATGAAGGCCCAGAGGAGTAGAGGTATAGCTCTACTCTTCCTTTCACCTTGGTGCTAGATGATGTGGGTGGTCAACTCCATAGCATGGCTGCTTCACCCCTGGTAAAGAAATCTCATACCCATTGCACAGAAGGCTAGGTGAAAACTAGGGCCGGTCTAGACGGGTGTGGAAAATCTCGCCCTCCACCAGGATTCAATTTCTGGACTGTGTAGCCCATAGCAAGTCATTATACCGACTATGCTAACCCAGCCCAAAACACAGATAACTTTAGGAAAAAAGAATACCAACTCTGAAAATTCCTATTTCTGTTCCAAATATTAGCAACCAGACATAAAAACTATACTCAAATATTTGAGTTAGTGTTGCTTCCATTGGCAGAGCTCCTCTTTTTGTCACATAAGAACAGAAAAATACTGACTCTGTCTGTGTGGGCTCCAGCATGGTACAGTTCCTTTCAGATTCCCATGATACATAAATCAGACAAGTCTGATGTAAGAAGAAATGTGATTCCTAAGGTTGTAAGAGCTCTGAGATAAACAGAGAAAAGCCTCATCAAAGAGAAAAATTTGGGCTTAAAATAATGAAAAACAGACCTTGAAAAGGGCATTTTTCATTACTTCTTTGAGACTGGAGCAGTTTTCTTTAACATTATTATTTTATTTTAATATTTTTTATTGTAATTATTCTATTTATTTATTTACACTATTTGTGAGCAAAGCAAAAGAACCCACATGCCCTTCTCCCACCTTTGAAGCACCCACCACATTTCTTTAAAACCACAAAAACCACACTTCAATTCAACATTCAGGTTTAAAATTTACAGGTTATCCTGACAAGTTATTTTGCAAATTAGTCCACATAAATGCCAGGAACATTTGGTGTTGCCTTCCATACATTTACAGATCCTTGCACTACCAAGTACAATTCCATCTACTTATTACTTACTTCTAGTGATTAAGTGGAAATAAACAAATACATATGGCATGTGGAGGAAAACATATCAACATTATATTAATAATTTTAGGTGTGAAATATACACTTGTTCATAACTGTCCAACACAGCAATTGATATTAAGTATCATTGCAGGAGAATATTATGGTACTGAAGACACTAATGAAACATGCATACTGACCATTCAAAACACACAGTAAAAATGCTAAACTTATAGACAATAATAACAAACAAATTCAGAAACTTGTAACCCACTCTGTGCCGGACACCAGCTTCTTTGCGATCAGTTTCCTCAACTTCCATGTTTTCTATACCAGAGTCCACATCAACTTGTGACACTGAACTTTTCTCACATTGTGAATCATCTACTTCCATTTGCGATGATGTGTCTGTGCTCTGTGAATCACTTTTTTGGGTGCCCAAAGGAGGAGGTGTTGCTGCAAGAGCATGTCCACAGTATTATCACAAATCACAAGGAAGTAAAATTCATGTAAAGTTCACTGGAACAGACTAAAATTTATTGTAATTCCACATACACTTCATTAGAATTTGCTAAGGATGAAGAACATGTTGCAACACAAAAACAACATTTGATGGAATTACAAAGATAAATGCACACAGTCTACTTATTTACAGGGTTTCAATACTCCACTCAGATACATAAACAAAATATAACAAGTACGTATCTACAGTGTTACAGCAAAAAGAACCATTTTTTATGTAACATTTAAAATCATCTCTTGCTTTCTGCTAAGAAAATGCAGAATTTTTATTTGAGATAAATTTTTGTACAAAGCAGGAAGGGTGCACTAACAGATACTATTTAAAGTGCTGCCTTAAATACTTTCATTCTGTGACTTAAAACTTTTAATGGGTGATGAAAGGCTATTGAATAACTTAATTTCTGTATAACAACAAAAATAACAATCACAATAATAATAATAACAATAGTGGTGGTAGTGGTAGTGGTGGTGGTGGTGGTAGTAGTAGTAGTAGTAGTAGTAGTGGCAGTATTAGTAACAACAACAACAACAACGATAATAACTTGGCACATGTAAACCATACTTGTGCCATGTCCTTATGCAGTGGGTATCTGAATCTGCTCAGTATTTTTCCATGTTGTCCACAATTAATGACAATACAGACTACAAGAATTCACTGGTTGGCAGATAAATATTAAACGTCCTCAATAACTCTCTATAGTAAACTTTCATTTTAGTGTCTATCATTACTCTAATAATTTTCTTGTGGATGTAAAATACCTGCCTGGTGTCTGCTAAAATCCCCCAAAAGATTACTCCATATGACTTGACAGAATGGAACTATGTGAAATAACCTATTTGTAAGCTTTACTGTATATTTTCATGACTAATGTGACTGTTCTCATCACAAGATACACAGAACTGAGCTTAGCACTATTTTCAACATGTGTTTTCCAGTATAAGTTATAGCCAACTTGTACACTACAACTGCAGTTTCTCCCACCACTCCAGTTCCTTTATTGCTATATCCTACATTCCCATTAATGTAAAGTGTTGTTGTTGGCACGATATTTCATGAAATTTGTTTTATCAGGATTTAACGTTAGTTTATTGGCTTTAAACTACCAATTTAAGTCAATAAAGACATAAAGATTCAAGTCTTCTGAGACAGTCCCTGCTGTTTGGTGAGCAGTTCCTCATGTTTCAAAGGAATGCAGTGCCTTATCATCAGAGTTACGAAGTCCAAAAACAGCAATCACACACCAACACCCCAAATAATCAATCAATCAAACAACCAACTGACCAGCCTATCAAAAGCTAACAAATGGTTAAGCCTTGTGCATGGCACAGGTTAACAACCCTTGGTTTCTTTGGCCATTCCGGCATACAAAATACATGCTAGGCTGTGATGCAGAAACCTTATAACTAGAATACAGATTGTGCTTACACTAAATGATTTCCTGTCTTGGCCTATGGCCTTGACATGGTCATGTGATGATCCTTATAAACTTGCTTGTTACCAACATACCAAGATGCATTTGTCACAATGTGAAGACATTCAGACCGTACCACCTACAGCTTCCCCATGTGGGTATGGGTAGCAGATCTTCAGAGAGTGCATACAGAGTCCATCATAGGATAAATGGGCTGTTCATAAAGCAGAACACCATTACTGACACGTAGGCCACTTTTGCCATCAAGAACATGAGATTATATGCCCCATCTCCAGACTACCTTCCTTCTGACATCAGTCAGCCAGTTCAGCTGCATATCAAGCATCACCCAAATATACCAAGCTGCAGTGAACCAATGTAATAAGGTCCCCAGAATAACTATGCTGGCTGGGGCTTTTGGGTGTGTCCTACAGCCTTAACAAAGAGATACCATGGTGCTGTATGAGGTGTTGATGGCAATTCTCCTGTCCCTCAGCCATGGCTCAAGGCTGCTGAGATATGTCTACAGGTAGTCAAAAACCAACGTGAGCTTGGGGAATGTGGCTACAGCAGCTATGTCTTCTGTCTAAGGAGCTAACTCAACATGGTGCAGTATTGGCATGTCATTCATGTACATGCTGAATAGGACAAGGGACACTACTACACCCTCAGCCACTCCAGTTTGCATTCTTCGAATGAGTTAATATGGCTGTCCAGCTACAGCTCCATGCTGTCTGTGATGGGAACCAAACTGCTGGTTATGCAACAGCTCATACTTTCTAACTTTGCATATGATCCTAGTGAGTACAATCTTCTTGAACAGTTGCTAGTCATGACAAACGAATCTGCTGGTCAACATAACGATGGCAATGTAGGGTCCATACACATTTTCAGCATGCAGATCATGTGAGCATGTTTCCATGCTAGTGGGAGATACCCCTGGCGAACAACGTTACACTCTTTCATGAGAAAGGTCACTGTATGCTAGAATATATGTTCCAGGACTGTAATCAGTATACCATTTGGGCCTGGGGCACTGTCAACCTTCATAACCCTGATGCCCTCTTGGATCTCAGTGTGGATGGTTAACTGGGGTTCATTTGCAGGAGGAAAAACGTGTGTTGAACATTGCCTCCTTAACCACCTCAGTAACTGCCAGCTCTAACAGGTCATTTACAAGCTCATACTGAGCCTCATGACCATCATCCAAGGTATCTGAAACTTCAGAGAGAAAATCCTCCAGGTTTAAGTAACAGAGGTGTCAGTGTTAGAACTTGCATCACCCACACTGTCATATTCTGTATCATATTCCTGCAAAGGTCAGTCTTCCACTCATTCAACTGACAAGTCACCAACATCTGGAGGCAGTTAATCTCAGCTTTCAGAGTTGGGTCCCTGGTGACTTCTGCAGGTATATTTCATCCTGAACATGAGCAGGCAAATAAAGCATTAGATGCACAGAAAAATATGGTGTATTATATAGGCAGTGGGCAAATAGTGGTGATGGTGACATGCACTGGGCATGGCCTAGGTGTACGGACTACAATGGGTATACACTTACATGAAGAGATGTACTGACTTGGAAATGGGGCATCACTGGATGATAATAAGCCAGGTGTGATGGGGTCAACTAGAGCAGCCCACACCACATAATACACTGCACCTATTAAAGATACCACATTCCCTCACATGGCTATTTTCTTGGACTGCTTGATCCTGAAGATGAAAGCACTACGATCATTTAAAACAGGAATGACTCACCCAATCACACAGTGTCATGTCCTAAAAGACGAATCTTTAGCAACACCATGAAAACCTCAATTTTGTAATGGAGACAACCATTACGCAGTTCTTAAAATGGCAAATTTCTGGATGTGAAATAACAATGGTACCATCATCCATACAGAGCACAGGTTTCAAGTGAGACTTATGGTTAAGGCTGATCACTGATACTGTGAAAGAACAGAGGAATAAGTAATGAACCCAGACAGACTCCACATTCATGTAACTCAACAACAAACCAATTTCGATGTTCAGCTGTGATGGGCCTGGTGCTGGAGGAGAATTTGGCAATCCAGCATTTGGAGAAGGAGGAGCTAACTGTCCAGATGATGAACTGACACTAATATCCAAGACCGCTAATCTTGCGAGTCTTCGGCGCCGAATCTATAATTGAATACAAAACACCTCCAAATATGTCAAGTAGTTTTTAAGACTGAATTAAATGACAAATTGATACACAAAATTTTAACGAACAACACATCTGAATACCACTAAGTATTCAAAAGGTTGACAGAAATCTGTTAAGTACTCTCTTTATTCACAAGTACTTGCAATTTAATAACTGCAATGACAAATTAAATTTGCAAATCACGTTGCCCTCCTAATCTGTGACACCTTTGTGTACTACAACTTTGCGCTGCATGGACAAATGTGATACAATTTGCAAAAGAATACGTGTATGTTACCTCTTCTTGGCTCAGTTCACTCATTGTAAGTCCCGACGAATACGCACACTTTTCGTTATAGAACTTCTAGTACTTCAAAATGTGAAATATGCAATACAAACGTACAAAACACTTTAACTTGTGTAGCAAACATACGTCAACTCACTGACCCCGAGCCAGCACTTGTTTGACGACTGCCTTGCTTCCACTCGACGTCATAAACACGGATCAAGTAAAATCATAAACCAGCTGTTTAATAGTGCAGCTTTCCAGTGTAGATGGTGTTCACGTTCACTTTCCTCGTCAGTGAGGCCAACTGCATTTGCAGGCGGAGTGTACTGTCATGGATGTGTAGTGTCATTGTGGTCTTTGTGCTGTTTACTGCAGGCCCTTTATCTCGTTTATCACATTCGTGTTGACTCTGTCGGACTTTTCCACCGGTTGTGGCACTCTCAGGTCGCAGTCTGTACTTTTTTTTTGGTATTAGAATGGTTCTCAACAACCGAAATTATCATATCTTTTTTTAATAACTTTTGCGATAAAAGTAAACAAAGAGTTGTAAGAATACTTTATACACACATTTCTACGGAAATTGAAAGTAGTCGTAAGTGGGATTAAAAAAAAGATTGGCCTGCGTATTAAAATTCGGTTTGTATACTATTACGTTGGTAAACAGGTACTCGGACGAACCTTCACTTTTAGCCAGGGTTATCGAGGTACGATCTGTGTATGTCTGTCCATCTGGTTATCAGAACCTGTAATTATCTAGATACGGGGAATTGCCGTACTACTGGCTACCGATAATAAGTTATGCTCCTTGTCCACGTAGGAGACAAGTCACGGGTCAAGTAGGCTGCGCTACGTTCGTTAGTCATAATTGGGAAGATGACTTCAGCTGTTGTTGAATTTGCATCGCTTGGTAAGGGCAATACACGTAGAAAAAGTATTTGTTGGGCATTAACACTTTTTAGTATCAAAATATTGTGTAATTTTTAGACGACGTTTGGTATATGTTGGGGTGACTGTGGCGAGGTCTGCACACAGCTGAGTATAAATTCCGCTGAAGTGTCAGGTTTCACGTACGTCAGTCAGTAAGTCTCAGAGCAACTTCAGAGTGCGATAATTATGTACATTTTATACTATCAGTCAGTAGACATATCTTGTCGACGATTCAAGTTGTGGGGTGTGGCGGGCGAGTACCCGACGTTTAGGAGCTTGTTGGTTTCATTCTTCACGGCCCTGCAGTTATTCGAATTCCGTTGTGAGAACCTCCAATCTCGCACCTGTTAGTTACCACCCAGTGCCACTGAATCTTGGCTTAGTAATAGTAAACTCGTCACGTTGACAGAGTGCAAGACAAAATCACACATAAGCTTAGCTAATAACTTCTTTGTAAATGTAGCAAAGTGCAGACACTTGGAAATGACACAAATCAAAGCTACATGCATAAATGCCAGCTACCGTTTGGTCCATTAATAATCATCAAAACCTTTTGTCATTTTGTTTGCTGCCTACATAACACAAATATTAAAATACACAAAATGATAATTTTACCTGTTTTGTATGGATGGGAAGCTTGGTACCACATTAAGGGAAGCACATGCACTGAGGGTGTTTTTAGAACAGGTTGCTGGAGATATTTGGGCATGCAAGGGACAATGTAACAAGACGGAGAAGATTCTGTAATGAGGAGATTTATGATTTGTACTCATGAAACATTAGTATGGCAATAAAATGATGAGATGGGCTGATCGTGTGGCATCATGTATGGGAGGGAAATGTGTGCAAGATTTTGGCAAGGAAATTGTAAGGAAAGAGACAACTTTGAAGACTTAGGCATAGATATGAGGGTAATATTAAAATGGATTTTAAAATAAATAGGATGGGTTTGGACTGGGTTCATCTGACTTATTACAGGGACAAGTGGTAGGCTCTTGTATCCTAGGGAACCTTTGGGTTCCATAAATTGTTGGGAATTGCTTGTCTTAGCTTATGAACTATTACCTTTTCAATGGTTTTTTTCCAAGGAATTAGTAGCTGCAAGAAAACCCAATAGTTACACATTTTCACCATATTGTGAAGGCATACTCACCTATACAGCACTAGTCGCACTACTATAATAGTTTTGTGTGTTTGTGTTTTTTTAAGATCAGGCCACTCAAGACATTATTAGAGAAGGAGTGTCAGCTCGAGAATCTGCATATTGTCCATACAGCAATTTTAAGGTTGGAGCAGCTCTCCTGTGCAGTGATGGCACAGTGTTTACAGGGTGCAATGTAGAAAATATATCTTTTGGGATGACAATATGTGCTGAGCAAACAGCTATTGTGAAAGCTGTTAGTTCAGGAAAGAAGAGTTACAAAGCAATTGTTGTATCAGGTTGTAGTGGAGACAAATTTCTCCCTCCATGTGGTGCTTGTCGCCAGTTTATTGCAGAATTTGGAATGGAAGTTGACATTTATCTTGCAAAACCTGATGATTTATCCAAAGTACTCAAAACTTCAATCAAAGACCTTATGCCCTTGAATTTTTCATCTTTTGAATGACATATACTCATGTACATGTCACATAATAACTGGTATACTTTTTATTCAGTTATTCCTAAAATTGTAGGTCTATAATATTAAACTGTACCATTCTTATGATAATCAGATTTGCCATCATTTTGCCCTATGTAATTCAGTTTTAATACTAAAGAGGGTATGTTCTGTTTTAAAAATATTCTTCAAATTGAACATGTAGTATTTGAATAAAGGTTGACCAACTAGATGACACTTGCTTTATTACATATTGCTCAACATGTTTCAGACGTTAATACGTCCATCTTCAGGAGCTAGCGAGTACCTGTTGTGTTGTGTAGGCTGACTTGAGGCGTGCTGGTGTTATGTAGTGGGATTGTCTGTTGGTGATGTGGTATCCGAGTGTAGTGGTTCAGCCTACACTTGGATACCACATCACCAACAGACAATCCCGCTACATAACACCAGCACGCCTCAAGTCAGCCTACACAACACAACAAGTACTCGCTAGCTCCTGAAGATGGACGTA
>Ga0123352_10015632_pt1 | contig 12082 bp, 4 predicted proteins | sample TergutLab28metaG_FD_89700 | JGI IMG/M metagenome (GOLD analysis project Ga0123352, IMG submission 89700) | Labiotermes labralis P1 segment gut microbial communities from Petit-Saut dam, French Guiana - Lab288 P1 | ecosystem: Host-associated > Arthropoda: Insects > Digestive system > Gut ... | reverse complement strand
TGTGGTGGTGTTGGTGGTGGTGGTGGTGGTGGTGGTGGTGGTGGTGGTGGTGGTGGTGGTGGTGGTGGTGGTGGTGGTGGTGTTGGTGGCGGTGGTGGTGGTGACATTACTGAGAATCCAAGTACTTGATTTTGAAAGCACTAAACTTAGCTACCAGTGCATAGTAAAGTCGGATACGGAGAGTTCGAAGGGATACAATAAACGCAGTACATTTTTCCTGTATATTAATGTATTGGAAAATTTAGGCAAATTTATTGCTTACATAAAATTATTATTTAGTGCAATGTAGCTGAGAATAGACGAATCTGTTTTAAATCTGCGTAATAAAGATATTTTAATTGTGTCTTTGAGTCTGTGGCAGACAGCACGTCAGACAACGTTACGAGCTCTCAAACTTTAGAGTACTATAAGGACTGTTGGAGGAAATGCTGTGGTAAGTGTAATGAAATGTGACTTGAGACAAAACGGTGGGGCCACGGGGTTCCTTTTTCTTGCAATTAAGTTTCTAATCTTAACCTAAGGAAAACGGGACAAGGAGAATGTCATAAATTGTTTTATGTGTATTTCATGATTGAATATACGACTGCCATTTTGATGTCCTGAAAGAATAAAGCTTAGGGAAGTACTGACCCATCGAAACAAATCCACATTTACAGCAATTGAAATGTACCCACGTTTTCACCTTATTTGTAGCCTTAGAAAGTGAATCTAATTGTTCAAGAAACGAAGCGTTTTATTGGTTTTCTTTACTTTTATGCTGCACGGTGGATAAATTCAACTTAGCAAATTATTGCGAAGGTATTTTGGTTAAAATTTCAGTACTTTATTTCGTTAATAAGATTAAATTTCACTTTTATTAGTTGCATATGTGTGCTAATAACCTTGCTGTAAATTTCTAACAGCGCAGTTCTATAGTGATTGTATAATTGATTGCTCTATTTAACTTTCCATTGTGCAGTTGAAACTTCTTACAAATAGGTTAATGTGGGGCAGCAGATTTTGTCCTTATTTTTGCTTGGTTTGTTTTATTTTCAGAAAATACAGCGAACGTACCACTGAATTTCACTAAATGCCTTACACTTGTGGAGAAATTAATTTTTTTTGGAAGGCACCTGATTTTTAAATGTATTCATTCCACACACAATACATACTTATCTTACGCTTATTATTTACTTCAATATTCCGTGATTTTGTTTATGTTGAAGATTTTGTTCAAACTCTTGGCACTAAATCACGTTATTCCCAAACTCAGCCACTTATCTTTAGCATCTCATGATCCTTTACGAAAAATCCGCAAACTGGATAATCCGCGCACGGATAATCGAGAGTGCACTGTATTTCTTTCTTCCCATTTCAAAATAGAGGAGACCAGATTTCTCAGTCAGTACGGTGACTGTACTATAGAATAAGTTAAATGGTAATCCTAATCGAATGCATGCCAGTGGACATTTTCTCTTCTCTAGCTTGGCTATAGGATATCCGGCACCCTGTCTGGTGGTTAGCAGGGCTATTTTCATCCACCAAATCTACACGTTGATTTTAAGAATGCATTGGGCTTCTTCCCTCTATGCTTTCACAGTGTGGTGATTAGCTATGCCCAGAGACAAATTTACCTTTGTGTTTTTAATGTTAACTGTCAATAGACAAATTGGAGTAAAATAAAGTTTTATTAATATTCCATTGTTCTGCCATTCATGTAGAGTTGCTGTTGTAGTAAAAGATTTAGTCATTACAATGACGGATTTTGTAGAGTTGATGCATAATGTTCAGCTTTGTGGTGAGGAGGCTTCTAAAGTAACATCAAGACGGATAACTAGATCATTCTAGTGTCAATATCTATTATAAAACACGCTTCCTCCGAAACCTTCTCTTGTCTTCATCTCCTTGCCCGCGCGCACACACACACACACACATATATATATATATATATATATATATATATATATATATATATATTTCACTGAAAATCTTATGTCTCTTGTGTTTAGCTGTGTTTTTTACTAATACTGTGAATACTGATATTCTATATTGAGGTCCTTGGAAAATCTTATGTGTATATTTTCTTATCATTCTGACTAAAATATTATCAGACATTATCGGTAATAAGGAGGAGGGCACTAGCAGCATATTCATGATAAAACTACGTACGAATTATCTGTCTACATCACAATCATACTGTCCGTAGTCATGCACCATGATTATCACGTAGAATTGTAGCTACTTATAAAATTAAAATAAAATGTGCTACTTCAGAGTGCCTGAGCGTAAACAAGTCACATATGTTCAGTTTTTTTAGTTTTATTTGTTTGTAACTGTGAAGGGTTGCTGTTAAATATAATAAAAGTTTTTGTTGTAATCATAATTTTAAATTTAGCTTTAGATGCGTATATAATTATAAGTGTTACGTCAGTGCGTTTTGTTTAAATAAACAGATATCAGAAATGGGCGTGTGAAATCGTCTGTATACATTTATTGCTAAAATATATACTGTGGTTCTTAAAGAAGGTTCTTAGTATTACAATTATGAATTTAAATTATTCCTAGTTTTCTGTAATTTTTCGTTACTTAATGTTCCAATATTGAGCAGTACATCATGAAATATTTTTTGTGAAAAAATACTTTGTCCAATGTCACTGAAAACAAAATTGAACTGATAGCGAACACAGTCGAGAGAAGGAAAACGGAACTAACAAATATCTTAAATGAGAACTGCCTCAATCCTGACGATTATTTGTTTAAGTTCATAGTTAAATGCAAAAGACTTATGGAGATATTATGCCTTTTATTTGTGAAAATAATTAGGAATAGCCTAATTTATAAGAAGGGTAGAGAAATTTAATTAGGTAAGTTTGTGTGTCGGTATGTTTTTGAAACATATCCCAGTATATAATAACTACAATTATTTTCGGAAACAAATTATTAAACATGTCATTTGTTTATTCATTCATTTAATCCACTTCTGCATTATTTAAATTTTTCACCAAATTATTCTTTAGGATTCTGACATCTTGCAATATTCCTTTACATTGACTGATAAAGTGTAGCACAATGCGGTACATTTTGTGCGCATTGCCTGCATTTACTTATCTGCACAGACAGAGTACCGTATAGAAAGTCTTTGATTTCCGAACAGGAGGATATGTTCTCTTATCTCTAATCGTTGGTAAACGTTAGCAATACAGTGTTTGACGTCCGACAACTGTCCTTAGCTACATCCGTTGTCTGCCATGTTGAAAATCGTTTGTGCCATTACAGGCAGTTCCTGAACCTGTCCGTATTCAATTCTGGCGCACTCTGATTGCATGCAGTCTACTGCGCATCTTCTGTAGTGCGGCAGGATATACTTTTATGAAAAGAAACAAGAGTAGGCGGGTTAATCTGATGTATAAATGTTATAATTGCTATATTTGTCAAACTGTCCAACCGCCTAGTTTCCCTTGTAACACAAAAAAGAATACCAGCCCGTTCTTTCCTCGAAACGTGATTCACACATATTCTTATCAACAATAAACGGATAATAGCTAAACTTTTAAACGTGTTATTGCCCTGATATACTATCGAGAACTTAAAGTTTTGATATAAAATATTGCTGTAAATATTGATAATATAGTCTTTAGGATGTAAATCTGTGTGGTTTTGTAGACAAGTGGTGAAATGTCGAAGAAACCTACAGCACTGTATTTATTTACCAAATAACACGGTGTCATTTCACCAAGTCCATAATCCCAGAAAATTAAAGCTTACCCCTGCAATTAGAAAAGAGATGTGAAACATACCCAGAAAATTTTCTGCACTTTTTGCAGCCAAATTTAACATCTGTAGATATTGTATATATTGTCAAGGTCGAATTATGAAGCAGGACAAAATGCGAAGGTTATTTTATAAGGAATGCTTTGCAAAGTAAAACGAAGATTTTATGGAGAGGTGATAGCAGTCCATCAGTTAGCCAAATTTACTGGTCAAAAACAGGCACTTCCTGTTTTGAACAAGATTTGTCGGGTGACCCTATTTCAACCACATTTATTCATAATAAAACCCAGTTATTTAAGAATATATAAAGATTCTTCTATGGTATGCATAAAGCTGTTCCAAATTTAGCAGGATTTTTCGCTAATTCTCACTTTCTTTTCCCAGTAACTAAACAAGCTAACTAAGCTGAAAGAAAACCGTCGGTGATTTTATGTACTGCGTCATATTGTGCGCCCTCACTGTGCTACTAACTTGTAACAATAATAAGCCTAAATTCTCTATTGAAAGTGAAATAAATCTGGACCAGTCTGACAGTTGTACGAGTTTTAATTGTGTAAAAATTATTCCCGTTGACATTCCAACAGCTTTACGTATTTTTCTCTCTTATCGGTTTATTAAAAGGCTCACATATTCAATGTGTCAAGTGCACAAAGCACAATGTGCACAGCTTTAGCACGTCAAACAGCCTTCTTATAGGAAGCGCCACATTCAAAGCCACAACCTAACGGCATCTCGGCAGAGATTCTTAAGGTGAGTCCAGAATATCCGTGCCCATGTCCTTGATATTTGTACACATTTTCTCCAAGTGTTTGCAGACCGCTTGTTTCGTGGCTTGGAATGCTCAAACTGCAACTACCCTTCGCGAACCTGCTTCGAATGACCGCCCCTGTGCCATTCATTCAAGCTCCGGGCTTGGCTGGATGGTCTTGCTGAGGTAAGGGCTCTTGAAGCAGGTCCGCGTTTAGCGAGACCTCAAATTAGGCCACGAGCACAAGAATATTAAAGATTATTCTGGAAGCTCTTTTAGAAGTGACTCTTGGAAGGTGACTGAAAAAGATTTGCGTAGTTATTCAGAAGAATATAAGATAAACCCAGCCAGATCCATCACCATTCAGGTTTTGCTTACAGTGAGATGTAAAATACAGTGCTTTAAATTGTGGCATGAGTTTACATTATCATTACTTTGACGTGTATGTATGTTGAATGTTAGTTTGTGCATTTTCTCTTCTTTTTGATATGTGCAAGTACTAAGAATGAGTTTGGAAGACTCTATCTACTAATATGTAGTGTAGTTACGAATGTGCCACATAATCAGTTGCGTACAGCAGGCGATATTGCGTCTTTCAAATTGAGAGACGAGATAGAGCAAGCAGCTTCTCAGCCTATGAAAACCAGAATTTTATTTAGAGTTTGAAGGGATATTTTGAGCATGAAAATTAAATTTTGAGTTCTGTGAAAATAGGGAAAATTCTTGAATAACACAGTAGTTGTTAAATTCTCAGTAATGGCCATGCTCCCTGGAATTGGTTAGCTTATTATTTAATTAGATAAACTGTTGATTAAGCAAGAATGTAATAAAATAAAAAAACTGCTTTGTGCAAGTCAGGAAGACATATGGGATAGATAAAATGTAACTCCGCTTATTCTTAATCTAGACATTGAATGTATGTAATTACCTTCACGCTCCAGCCGCATTAACATCGATAGAGGTTTCCCCCGTACAAGCTGGATAAGCATTTGAAGGTACACAATATATTGTTCTGACTCTTTGGAGAAGAGCAAACTTTCTGCCTCTGCCGGGAGTCGAATAACGTTATCAAAGTTTTCCAGCTCGCAATCTCGTCACTGTAACGACCAGCGTTTTGGTTTCAACCCGTGAACCGTGACCCGGCTTCGTCCCGCCAGGATCTTATGCGGTCCGCGGTCACATTCATAAAATGTATGAGTGCTGTACAGATTGCTCAATAGTTTATGAGGTTAGTCATGCCATTTATTATGATACTGATACGTGCTGCCAGCGAAACATTTCACAATAACAGCTGTAGTGATTGACAAAACGTCTTTGTCACCCTTGGACTAGACTATCCCTGGTCAAAGGTAGATTTCTAATTAAGCATTTCATATAATAATAATTTAAACGTAAAGCAATTAGAACCTCATTTACATCTCGTCTGTCTGTAACAATAAACAATAATGTTCACGTGGTTTAGGACATTATGACTTGTGTCATTATTGTTCCAAGCAAACAATATTTCGACAGTTGTATGTACTCCCAAACTGGCGTTATAGTAATTATGCTGATACTTTAATATTTCTGTACAATTATGAAGGGTCTACATACAACAGGAGTACAGACAAAGCAGGAGATCCTGGGGATGTCGAATTCGCTGCCAGCAATGGACAATGTCCAACACAATGCTGGAAATTATAATGAAGTCCCTCGCGTTCCTTTTTCTCATTTTTCCTGTAGAATAATCTGTAGCCATTATGTACAGAATTCCTACAGACACAGTCAGTTGCGATAGAATGGGAAACACCACACTTGGCCTAAGATGGTTCCAGAGTGGCAGCTATCTGACCTGCCCTGTCCGGCGGATTTGAATTCTTATCGTCCTACGGATGCTTGACTTCTCCATGTGTCAAGCTCATAAAGAATATGTGCACATATCTGTCTAAATGTTTGTAGTGAGATTAGGTTTATTATCTTGTACAAGGAGATTGTCACAATAAATATACACAAATTATATGGGCATATTTTAACGGTGGAAGTTACCAAAACTTACTTAGTGTTACTACAATTGGGTCTGTTTTACATTTACTTTAAAGGGTGCTTCTTGAACAAGTCCTTTACCGAGGAAACAACGCGGATGATTTTGTACGTAGAATATAAAGGGACAAAGAGCATTAATTTTCTCACACACTTCAAATGTTCCCTGCATCATAAAACCAAATCTGTGAGCTTTGAAATTGTTCATAAGCAATTTACTTACTTTCTCAACCTGTATAACGTGGCAATCGGTATATTTTATTTTAAATTTGATCTTTAAATTTTTTTAAAAATGGTGTAAGAATTTGCCAAAGAAATTTTAACATTCTAGTCACAAAATAGATGTTCAAGTGAATTTGTACGTTTTGAAGGATGTAACAATAGTACTAGTACCCTTTAGGTTTTCATACCCTGTACTTTAGCATAGGGGCATCTGACTCAAACAACAAAACAACACGGCATATATTGACACGTGGTACTTAAACAATGTCAAACAAAAAAATTATTATTAAAAAATCTTGTCACATGAAATCCAGCGTTACATGTTTCGACTTAATCTGTCGTAATCAAGTTAATCTAATAAAATATAAAAACGTAAAACTTTTGTAAATATACAATATTATATGTAGCTGTATTTAATGTAGAGGTACTGTTTAAAAATGAAAATTATTGATGAATGAAGAGAGAACAGCTTGATGTCACTTGCATCTTTATTTCATTATTTAATGCTCAACAGGTTTCGGATGTTAATACATCCATCCTGAGGAGTTTGCGACTCATTTGTTGAGTTATTTCATGAGTTGTATTGCTCTGGTTCGATGTGTGTTGGTGTTACGTTGTGGTTTGGCTGGGGTGGTGTGGTATCCGGAACGTAACACCAACACGCATCGAACCAGAGCAATACAATCCATGAAATAACTCAACAAATAAGTCGCAAGCTCCTGAGGATGGATTTTTAATATCCGAAACATGTTGAGCATTAAATAATGAAATAATAAAGCAAGTGACATCAAGTTGGTCTCTCTTTATTCAACTATCAAGATAATGCAATAAATATAACATGAAATTTATTATTGACGTTTACAATTAATTTTCTTCAGTTCAGACAAAACAAAGGATGCTGAACGTCAGAAAGGGTATATGATACTAATACGGCAAACTGTAGTTCCGAAGTGTGATCAAATTTCTAAAGGCGCATGATTAAAAGTTATGAACAAGCAAAATAATCCAAACATTGTGTAACAAATTGATATTTACATTTTGTACCCAACCTAAGTTTCTTCATTCATATTGGTTGGTTTGTTTACTGAAAGAAACTTACTGTGTATCTTCTGCCGAGTAAGTAATATGGATTTTTGACAACAGTACAATTTTCTTTCTTTTAAATAGAAAATTCTAACAAACACGCCTTGAAATTGGCGATAAGATTGCAAGAAAAATCTTTGTAAAAGTTCAACAAATGCGGTAGCTAATGACGTAGATCGAATTTAACATTGATTGGATAATTATTATTTTTAAGAAGTGCAGTACATTGTGAGTTAAAGAGAGTCAAACACATACAAATTACAGTCAAAATGTGTTCAACTGTACTGATCAAGAAATATTACTAATTTGTATGTTTTAAATATTTTACGATCCACGCGTCTGTATGTGTGTCAAAAGCGCGGGCAAGTTTTCTGTCTTCTGCCATAGTCATTTTCACATTTGCCTTCGAAATCAGAAGAATATCAGGTGTTAGTTCTTTCACTCTTTCGAAGAGAAGAGATTTTTTAATTCTACTTGGCTTTTTCATTAAAGACAGATAACTTAATTTATAACTTTGAAGTTACTCATCCCGTGCATTCTCATATTAATAAACACTGTTTAATTATATCAAGTAAATGCACAATATTTATTCATTTAATTCACTTATTTATTTCTTTTACTTGTTTCGGTGTTGAATGTGACACCGGAACAGGTGGAATAAATACAATAAATATATGTATTGAAAAAACATTGTGTATTTAGTTGATATAATTAAACTTTTGGCGCCGGAATAATTTTTTTAATTTTAGCACACTCTGTATATAAATTGTGAATAACACAGGAACCAGATATATGTTAGAAACATAAATCAACCTGCATTTTGAAGAGAAAAAACGGAGAGTATATACCACGTTTAAAATATTCAATACCTATATTTGTTGAATAAATATATAAAATGCAACTTTAGAGGTTAGCGGTGCTGTACGACCACTATAGTTGATATTAGACGTCAAAAGGTTAAAGAATACTTACTTCTTTCTGACAAAAAGTGATATGGAGATCGTAACATTGAAAACGTGAAATTAGAGATTTCCTTTATGTTTCAACTACCTTTTTTCTCTAATTATTACTGCCATTGGGCTGTTGCACATACCGACCAAGCAGCCTGTCTTCAAATAACAACTGTCTTCATTGCTTCGCCAGAAAGCATAACAATTAGACCATGCAGTAAATGTCACTTTTTGACATCTGAACGGTCGCCTTCAGGCGCAACATATTCACATTTTCCTTGTGACATTCCAAAAATAACAGCGAAGAACAACCTGAAGATTCGTCACTTTTTTGTTACGGCCCTTTATTTTAAAAAAAAAATCTTCCTTCCAAATTTCTTCTTAATATCTCAGTTTGACCTTCTCTGAGTAACATACAGATGTTAAGTAACTCACATCTTTAATAAAACATTACCAAATTAATTGAAATATGGATATGACAGTGCAACATAATTAGTAAGTGGAACCTTATTTGCAAGTCACCCTTGACGGACAGACTGGCGCAGCAGCTTCAGGGTAGTGAACGAGCAATGCATTATATATTGCAACTGTTTGTATGTGGGTGTATCACCTTTATACAGCGGTACAAGAAATCGTGTGGGATTTGAAGTCATGTGGAATGTACAGTAACCTTCAGGCACCATGCACTTCTCTGCAGCCAGTGCCGATCCGAAAGACACGTGGCTTCCAAGGTAAAGTTCTACCTGAGGGTTTTAAAACGACCCAATTGTCATTATATTTCTAGTCTTTCTTACTTTTTACAGTTACTTACGTCTGGAAAAAACGTTCTTCTTTTATTTCCAGAGTCGTTAAATATAGAACTTTTGAAACGCCGCAAAATTTTTAGTAGGAATGAGGACGCCACAGCCCTGATGATGAGAGTAATTTTAGTATAGCGCATAACGGTAACTTGGAAGATTATATATTGATGTAAATTATATCTTTAATATATCAACAAAATGCACATATACAACAAAATACATTTTTAATTATCAATTTTTCTCCTACATGTTTCGGCGTTTATTGCGTCATGTTCGGGGAGAATTTAGGTGCATTTTGTTGGTGAATCAAAGAAAAAAATTATGAACAAATGTACAGAATAGGAAGTTTCAAGCTAAATATTGACGTGTTTGTTCGAAAATGTTTCCTGAAGACGGACTGTTGGTGCGGGTGTTATAATAAGGAAATGGGGGGGGGGGGTTGTGGAAGCAAATTATTATGATTTTAGGATCAATTATCCTGGTGACCTGAGGAGAAGCAAACAATAGCTCAAAGAAGTGAACTGATCTCCAGGACGAAACTTGAAACCTAACTTAACCCACTATAAAGCAGTTGTGTTACTCGCTGGATTCCAGCCTCCAGTTTATTCCGATTCTGTTACAGTTGCAGCAGTCCATACTATAATCTACACTCCGTACTGCGCAGCATATCTAGCCAGGACCTTTAGCTTGGTTGAAAGAATGAGAGAAACATAGCCTTATGTGGCTGGTCTGGTCTGCTTTTGGAAAATGCAAAGAATGATAACTAAGTCGAAAGTTATTCTGTTATGGATTGGACTTATCTCTCTTAGTGGAGGTTCCAACTGATGGCGTTTCTTAGAAATTATTATTTTTGTGTAACTGATAATATATGAAATAATACAAAACCTTAATTTTTACGCAGGGTGGGAACAAATATTTCTTCCTGCTGTACAAATTTCTGACCTTCTGGGGCCTCCTAGTCCTCCGTTTTATCTAGCAGGTACCGCGGAGTTATTATCCCGGGGGTAATGTGACCGGAACATGAAGCTAAATACATATTCCGTTAACATACCGCCACTTTCCCACTTCTTGGCGTGGCTTGTACATAAATACAAGGAAATGCCATCTTTACCATGTCCCATGTTATTCAGTTACATGTTTACTCGCGCCATGGCGGTTATAAGTCGGCTTTAGTGGCCCGGGTTTATTCCCTGGCCAACCGCCTTTATTTGTGTTGTAGGAGAAGCAGCATTGGGGCATAATTTTGTCGGGACATTTTGTTTCTCATTGTCAGTACGATTCCACCAATGCTGCATCCTCATTCATTTCTGAACGTTCGCACGTGATTTCGGTATTTGAGAGCGTCTTTTAAGCGGAAGTTAAGGTAGGTCAATATTAAAACAGAATTATTTATGTACAGTCTCAGAGAAAATGATGCTCTTTTTCTTGTCGTGGTTCTCAAATGATTCTCAAATGAATATTTTTCGTTACTAAATAAATATTCGCTCCTGAATGGTGTACATAATTATTGTATTTTTTAGCAATTAAAACTGAACAGAACGTACATTAGATTATAACTACTAACCTTGGAAATGATGTCATGTTAAGCGAACACTATCAAGAAACTTATACACATTAATTAACATTCATAAGTTTAATTTATTCAATAATAATCCCGGGTAAATTACTAGGATCTACCAGTTTCACTTTTGCTCCAACCAAACAAGCAATGACATTTTTAAGGCTGGTGCTGCCATCTAACATCCACAGCTGACACCTCAAGTGTGACTACGGGAAGTACAGAAAAAGACGTACGTGATCCTTCTCACTGTGGGCACCGAATTTTATTATTTTTAAAATCAATATGGACTCACGTACTCTCAATACCATATATAGTGGCGACAAATTACACAAATATACAAACGACTATAGAAATAGTAACAAATGAGTTGTTTAATGTACTGCATTACACCTCTTTATTCCAGCGACATCTCACAGAGTTAACATAATATAACATAAAGTTCATGCTTTCCGCTACTTTAAACCATCATATATATATATATATATGATACCATCATATATATACATGTGTATATATATATATATATATGATCGAGAGTTTTGGGTGTGAAGCAGTGCAGTTTGATAAACGAGTAACCTAAAGATGGAGGCACTAAATCCCTCCGTGAAGTTTGACTTTATTTATCAAATTACCTACTATAATGACACCTAATTTAATACATATAAAACTTTCTTGGCTGTGGGCCGTGTGGCCTGATATGCGGCTACCAGCGTCTTAGTCTTGTACCACAAATTCGAAGGCAGTAGGTTCCTCTGGAGCGGTAAGCTATGTACCAACTTATGCACTGAATTTGTGTGTAGTCCGAGAAGGTACTTAAAAATGAGTTTGTAAATATTTTTGTTACAAACACTGAAATTGCGGCTATAGGATAAGACACTAAGACTATAAGAATATAAAGTGATTTTGTTAATTTGTAATCCATGTCTATTCTATTGTCGGTTTAAAGTGC
>Ga0123352_10015631_pt1 | contig 12083 bp, 6 predicted proteins | sample TergutLab28metaG_FD_89700 | JGI IMG/M metagenome (GOLD analysis project Ga0123352, IMG submission 89700) | Labiotermes labralis P1 segment gut microbial communities from Petit-Saut dam, French Guiana - Lab288 P1 | ecosystem: Host-associated > Arthropoda: Insects > Digestive system > Gut ... | reverse complement strand
TGTTAAGTACTTATGGTCCGCGGCGTCTAGAAATTATGTGGTAAAGCAAGAAGAAGCACACAACACATCTTTTGAAAGGAACAGAAGCACAGCGCCCTACTAAAGCACTTCGAATCCGCAGCTATTTAAATTACGTCCAGATAATTCATAGAGCAATATCTGGTCTACTAAAAGTACGTTACTTGTCTTCTGAAAGTAGTTTTGTACTTGATAGTTACAGTTATGCCGTAAAGAACCAGAATTTAACGATATATTGAGATAGTATCCTTCATAACTCGATGATATGTGAATTGTGCTTAAGTGAATATAAAATTTAAAAAATACAATTTTTATTAGATGATTAAATTTGTGTCAAATTCGATGCGGCGATGACAGCCAATCAGTAAAACTCTGAAGATAATACACGGATATATTATTTTTCACAGCTGCATTTATTTCCTTTTCTCCCGTCACTTATCACAGTGTGAAAATCACAAAATGACAAACGCCTTCACAAAATATCTCGCACTTCTGATTATACGCGATTCTTTTCTTCTTTACTTTCGTCTTTTATTGCTTGTTGAGATGAAAAACCACTCAAAGTGTGGCTCAGAGCTGAATGGCGCTGCAGACGGCGTGGGGAAGGTAACGCAGGGACTCTACGTCGCTTGTAGCGATTTGTGTATCCAACTACTTGAAAAACCCGACTTGACTGAACGCAACAAACCCGGCGAAGTGAACTACACAGGGCGAGCTTCCCGATCGTCCCACAGACGACTGAAATGTGACGTCATAAACGCTGGCTGTCGCTGTCGTCGTCGTTGCCTCCCTTTTTCCCACTCTGTCTCTCGCTTCTCTCTTTCTCACTAACTCTCTCTCTCTCTCTCACTCCAGCACAGGTTCGATCGTACACCAGAGGAAAATCTAGGAAGAACAGTATGGGATGAGAAAGAACACCCCTTTCCACACGTTACCGTGAAGGAGAGAGAAAGATGAAAAACCAGGGTTACCAACATCACGGATATTCAACGCAAAATCCGCTAAATCACTAACAGCCCACGCTTGACGTTTAATGAATGACAGCGAACGAAGTAAGGAATGAAGAATGTAGCTTATTGATATATCGTGTTGTAAGGTAAACGTGGAGTAATTTTTTTTGCAGCAAATGATAGGAATTGAGCGTAGAGGAAACGCGCAAGGTGTAAAGGAATGTATTAAAATTTTTCGCCTAACACTGTGCAAGGTAATTAAAGCATGGACCTTTTATGATATAAAGCGTACGGATCTATAACATGTAAGGGCGAAAGTGAAAATTTGTACAGTGGAAGACAGTTTGCAAAACTGATATGTAAAAAGGGGTAGGATCTATTTATAATGGCTGAGACTAGTGTTTGAGCCAAAAGTCGGGCAGAAATTCTTCAAGAATCTGACTTACCAAGATTCTTTATGGACCAGAATTCCTCTTGAAAAGCTAACGGTTTCTCATTTAGTCAGGAAGGTTCCTTCATTTTAGGGGTCCAAAGTTTCATTGCCGTGTTCACAGCCCGCCACTTTTCCCTGTTCACATTCAGGAGGATTCAGCCCACATTTCCATAACCTGTTTTTTCCAAAATCCATGGTTATGCCATTCTCCCTTCTACGTCTGTATCTTCCAAACTGTTTATTCCAACAGATCTTGCCTAGCGCATCTCATCCACATATTATCCCCATAATAGACACTTCTTTACGCAGGCTACGTCAACTTAAATGGACGATTAAAAATAAATTAATACAATTTTTATATAAATTTGGTATCAGGATATAAAAAAATTTTCCATTCCGCTTGTAAACAAATTCATGACAAATATTTTACGTATAGATTGGACTAGACGTAAATGCGGAAAAAACCAAATATATGGTCATGTCTCGAGATCAGAATGCAGGACGAAGTCACAGTATAAATATTGATAATAACTCCTTTCAAAGGGAGGGAGAGTTAAGATATTTGGGAAAAACCTTAACGAATCAAAATTCTATTCAGGAAGAAATTAAGAGCAGATTGAAGTCAGGGAATGCTTGCTATCATTGAGTGCAGAATCGTTTGTCTTCCAGTTCGCTATCCAAAAATATGAAGATTGAGATATACAGAACTATAATTTTTCCCGTTATTTTGAATGGGTGTCAAAAGTGGTCTCTCATATTGAGGGAGTAAAGTAGGCTGAGAGTGTCTGAGAATAGGGCGTTGAGGAGAATATTTGGGCCTAAGAGGGACGAGGTAACAGGGGAGTGGAGAAACCTACATCATGAGGAGCTTAATGATTTGTACTTCGCACCAAATATTCCTCAAACGTGACCAAAGGTCACGTTTGAGGAAGCCTGCTCCCCAGATAGTATAATCTGTACCAGAGGCTGCAACTACAGTTTTATGTACTCTTGATGATGGGCGCGATGGGCGCCCGAAACACGTAGAGTAATTTAGCAGTAGATAAATATGATATGCCTACTGTTGCATGTCGTTGGATTTCTTCAACTGAACGTTCTGTATATACACAGTCTTCAGTTGTCTCTCTCTCTCTCTCTCTCTACCTTACTAACATTTTCTGTCAGCAGACATCGGTATTTCTGGCTTGTCTCGTGGCGCGGACGACGACCTGTCCAATTTCTTACCTCAGTGTATCGTGAGTGACTGCAATTTTCGTTCTTCCTATTTTTCGCACGATAAACTTGAAAGGCGTAAACTAACGCGAACAGTTTGTGTGTTCCAACATTCCCTTGTTTAAACATTACAGGTCAAGTTAGGGCGATAAGCAGTGGCAGAAATTTAGCAGCAGCATACCTATTAATGCTTTAGTGTTCGGTGGGATCAATGTCAAGTTTTTCATTTGACTTACATCAAAAGCTTTAGACATGCCTTTTCCTTTTCGAGCGATGTTAAAGGCATCGTACACTAACAAGCAAAAGCACCGTAACTCCCGGCACCCTTTAAGACAGAAATTTCGACATCCCAAATGACACACAGTTCTTTAATAAAATAATGTGACTTACATTTGTTATCTTCATTTTCAGATACAACCAAATCTTATTTTACGCCCTAGATGCGTTTCTGAAAAAGTGGTTTAAAGTCAACAAGGCGTAAATCAAAGAAAATGATATGCCCTTCAGAAATAAGGTGTTTGCATAAGAGAATTCAGCCAGCAAAGGGGCGTTGAATGAAAATGAGAGCGCAAATTAAGACGTATAATTTGGAAAGGGTAGTTAGAGTTAAATGGTATAAAACAAACTGGTTTAAGACAAGGGCTGGCTGTACAAGTTTACATCCTTATTAATTTCCATACTTTATTTCATTTTATCCCGGTTTTTCTTATATTCTTTATCCTTTCGTTTCTTTTCAACATGTTTTAAGACGTGAAGGTAGACTTCCTTGAGTGATTTGCTTCAGCTCTAGGCCGAAGTAACTGATAAGTATCATCCTCCGTCACATTTATACAGAAAACGGGACTCCTGGTATTCATTGGGTGGGCGCGGGATCTTGTCTGCACACAGCGCCGCAAGAACCGTCTCTGCCTTCGTTGATAAAAATGTCTTTCGCCCCAATTTTCCAGCTTTCAACTCCTCTGAATATGAAATTCTGCATCAACGGTTGATCCTCACACACACACATCTTGCTTAATTCTGAAATGTATTTATCCATAATGGTTGAGTTAAAATACGCCCTGAACTGGAATTGGATGTTTAGGCGCGTACGCAAAATTGCGAAAAGCGACTATTAGCTTCGTCCTGTCTGCCAGTCTGTCTGTCCGTCCGCATGGAAGGATTTTAATGAAGTCTTATATTTGAGTATTTTTCGAAAAATTTTCCAAAAATTTAAGGTTTACTAGAATCTTACAAGATTAACGGTACCTCATATGAAGAACAATATACGATTTTTATTTTATATCGCTAAATGTTCCTTAAATGGGAAATGTTTTAGGCAAAATTGTAAAGTAAATCAAAACACACATTTTATATTGAGTAACCTTTTTCGAAAATCGTACCGTTCGTGAGATAATGTGGAAAACTATTGTATAGCTTGGCAGGCCACAGATGACAAAGTGGCGCATGCGCATTACGAGCGGGATACCCACGCCGACAAACTCATACTCAGAATATGTAATACGTTTTGCTCTTCCACTGGAGTAATGCCTGCTGGAAAACGCCTAACTCTTACTTTATACCCACATTGCCGGTTTTGTTAAGACTGAATTAAGTTAAGACACATGAGGTCGGATTGGGCTCTCGTGCCCTGACATTAGTTGCCACTCATTACAGCATCATGCACACCTGCAACCTTCCTACTTTACTGTACCCCTAACAAGTTAGACTGTCACCAACACAGATAACTGCGATGCCATAAGTTGGGTTCGGCGTGGGAGTCGCGTTTCATTGCTACACTGTTTCGGCTCCTCCATCATATTCCTAAATGTATTAGACGAATTAGCGATTTTAAAACACGTGTGTAGGTAAAAATATCGCTGACTTGATGTTCTCATTCTCGGATACTTCCTATGCATAAACTCCCTTATCGTAAGTTGTCACATATGATTTATGTTGCCTGGTGTTCGGTTGTCATATGTTTTGGAACAGATTAAGTGACTTTGAACACCTGTATGAAATATAAAAGAGTATAAATAATTTTAGAATTGGCTTACTCATCTCATTTTTGAAACCGTAAGCTATAATTAAAACATGTTGTCTAATATCCGTAACTGTAATTTCAAGGTTTGCTTCAAGACGCGTCCTGTGGTTTTAAGTTCCAACTTTAGATTATAGAGTAATCCAATGATATAAATTCGGTCTAGCGCTGTCATTTCCCGAAGTCTGTAGTTGTGCGTGTTAATTCACATTTGCAACATTGCAGGTAGCCATGTGCAGTAGAATCTATCTAGAACCCAGTAGGAAATGGAAGGGAGTAACACCATTAGCGTTAATTACGTTGAGACAGAAACTGTTTGCTTCCCTGACGGTAAATTTTCCTACGAGCTTAATATCAGAGCTACACGTGGGCGTCACGTGGGCCTACGAACGTCTGACGTAAAGTACTAAGAAGCGATGCGATGTTTTTAAGCCACGAAGCATGTCAAAACAGATTATGTGCCATTTTGTACAAGCTTTATAGAGTGATCTAAATATAGGAGTATCTATTATATTTCATACGACGAAAAGACGTGAAAAAGAAACTGCTTTGATCTGTCACCAAAAATAGTTACAGCAGCAAAGGTTCCTGCTCGTCGAACCACGTCCAACATTATCATGTTCGCACGTCATTCGTCGTGATCAGTAAGGTCATAGGTTAAAGACACTTTTGGTAGGAAGAAGTCTGAGTCGTTCTTTAATATTTATTTTGAAATCTCACCTACAATAAAAGGGGTTAATTAGCTCTAATAGGTTGTAAAGGCTGCAGATCGGGATGTGATGGTGAGGTTGTGTCAAGCTGTTGACGATAAAGTGATGAACCGTGACAGTTTTTATAATAAAACCAACGAGATGCACTAATTTCTCAAATTCATTTTTGGAATAGAACTCTACATGTTTCGGACATGTTTTCTGTACATTATCAGGAGTCTAGTACTGTATACACAGCAATAGGTATATGTCATACATCCTGATCCCGCTAGCAAGCAGTCAGCATAACCTGTATGACATATACTTATTGCTGTGTATACAGTACTGGACTCCTGATAATGTACAGAAAACATGTCCGAAACATGTAGAGTTCTATTCCAAAAATGAATTTGAGAAATTAGTGCATCTCGTTGGTTTTATTATAAGAATATATCACGATGCACGGTCTTCTGAATATCAAGGACCGTCACAAGATTGGCTTCGAGATTTACCGGGCACCAAGAAGACCTAGTGACTTCAAGGAGTGACAGGACGCAATATATTAAGGCGAAACGGAAGATAACTTCCCTTTGGGTTAAGCTTCTTTATATTTTGCCACTTTTAATTGCCATGGCTTCCTACGTAAGACCAAGGAAGATGTTAGTGTCACCACGGCATGGCGTGTGCTCCGGTTACGGATGGAAGAGACAGACATAAGTAAATTATTTCCATGAAGGGCCTGTCATTATACATATCGAGCTTACTTGTGAATATCACCAGACTTCACGGTCCTCCTGCTGGTCACGTAGCTGTACCTATTACGTGCAAAAATGCAGCGTCCTGTGTTAGAAATTCACCGTCTCTGTATGCAGGACACGGAACTACTCCCACATGCCGTCTTCAATATCGTGACTTAAGACCAGACTCTCTGACCAAGGTCAGGGACTTTATGAATAGAATCGTGTTATGGCAAGACACTTGCTGTATAAGCAGTAGGGGATAGTTAGCAGTGATCTGCCTCCAAGTCGGGACTTGAGCGAAACACTAATAATTATGCACCGTGGAAGAAATTTCTACGGACTTGTGGACCTGCCTATGAAATGATAAACAAGCATTGGAATTTTGGAATAGGACAGTTTGGGGTTTTAGCTGTTTTGGGATGTCATGCAGTGTAGATTGATAGCTTGTCTTCTTTGACTGCTTGACTCTTGAAGATGGGACTTATAGGTTGTCCCGAAACGTCGGCGACTATCAATCTACGCTGGGTAACATCCCAGAAGAGCGAAGATTTCATATACACCGCAGCGGAAGCCTGAAATCACACAATAATACAGGTTCATTGAAAAATATATTCTATTCACCGTACATTATTGGGACGGTTGAAGTACAAGAGTTTTAGACGGTCGGGCATCATTGAGAATGGTACAATGGGACATGCGGGAATGTATATCATGCACTACAGTGACAGACTGCGGACTGGGGAATTAGGTATAAATCCAGGCATGGGCAGCTGTTCTTCGCTTCATTATCTCTGTGTCTAGACCCTCCCTGCAGGTCCTCCAGCCTCACTTCCTAACGGTATTAAGGGCCCTTTGCCCTTGAATATCCCTACTTGATGGAATCGTAAAGATAATCAGTTATTTGCACTGACAGTCAAGATTAAGACTATATGCACAAATACCTCCACTCCCTTTACTAAACTTTATGGATAGATGGGCCGACATATGCCGGGGAAATGTTGTGGGAGTTTTTGCCTTTTAATTTAAATTCTACAATCTTCGCGCTGACTCTTTTTCAGGGAATGAATATATATATATATATATATATATATATATGTATGTGTGCATGTCGTATTTCGGATAACAACCTTGACAAAAACTCTGCGCATCTTGTAAAGATAGTGCGCCTTTTGGAATAAATATATACATAGGATTTTGTTTATATTCTAGGTGTACTAACCTTACCCTTTTTTGATGTTTTGCTGACCGTGCATCTCAGTATGATCTTAGTAACTGACTAACTTAATGCACAAAGTCTTGCTTTGTAATAAGTTTATTATATTCCTCTACATGTTTCGAGCACTATTGTGCTCATCATCAGGAGGTCAAAATTGTATTACACAACATCTGGTATCATCACACTCTGTAGGTGGCTGTCCGGTGCACAGGTTGGGAGAGTCCACTCCCAACCTGTGCACCGGACGGCCACCTACAGAGTGTGATGATACCAGATGTTGTGTAATACAATTTTGACCTCTCGATGATTAGCACAGTAGTGCTCGAAACATGTAGATGAATATAATAAACTTATTATAAAACAAGAATTTGTGCATTAAGTCGGTCAGTTACTAAGAAACCTTATCCTATTCAGCAATGATTGATGCGCCACACTTCATACTTGATAATTTTATTCACAGGTTATTTTTTTCTTTTCTCTCTCTCTTATTTACGATACCACCTCGTCTTTGGAGACTAACTCCGTATTTTATTCTGACCTAAATCGCTACGTTGTCTATTTGCTGCAGGCGTCGCCCATCGGTTCAGCCTGCTTTATTCTGGCTCCTCATTCATGAGGTTTCGAAGTTACACACAACGACGCACCATAGTCAGTAGGACTTCCCTGGACGAGTGGCCAGCTCGTCGCAGAGACCTCTACCTGACCACACACACAACACTCACAACAGACAAATGTCCATGCCCCTTGTGGGACTCGAACCCACGATCCCAGCAGGCGAACGGCAGCAGACCTACGCCTTAGACCGCGCGGCCACTGGGAGTGGCCTTCACAGCATATGAACTTTGGAACGTAGAACGAAACATTATGTATTAAATGTTGAACAATAGTTTCGACTCTCAAGTCCATAAAGCACTGCAAACTTGACACGTATTTCACAGCGTCTGAAACTGTTCATATATGCATATTTCTGTCAGAACTGTCCTGTCAGTTTTGAAACTTCGGATGGGTGTGCCAGATGCTATTCTGAACTGCATTTTGAGAGAGAAGTCGTGAAATGTGCTACATATCAGACGCTGTTTGAATGAGTACGCTCGAATAATGATTTTCAGAAAAAGCAGTTGTCTCTACAACTGGATATAATCTAACTTTAGACGTACCATGGACTTCGCCAGCCAAAAAATAATTGTTATATGATAGTAATATATCTGAAAACATAAATTAATAACTTCACAGATACTTCCCACGCATATTTTCTCTGTATTTATTTAATGTAGAAATTTCACGCTACGTACGATTCCTTTTGCCATGTGTATATTGTGGGTCTTTATGTCATTAAAGTTCATGACCTGATATATCACGTATATCATGTCAATTAGATTATTATGACAAAACCAGATATGTAATGGACTCCAGGACTCCACGTTCTGAGTTAAACTGAGTTACAAAAGAGTTAAATATTTTGATTATGGAAGAATTTTGTTTATTGTATTTTGTGGCTTGTTCAATAACGCTACCTATATCACGGGCTGCATAGCGTCGGAGGGTAGGAAGGTTGAAATGAGGGGTTGCGGAAGGAAATGGTCCTGGCCTAGCTGAGGGAATATCTAATTTTCTTGGAGAGACCGATGACTTTTACCAAGGAATTGAGTCAGTGATGATAACTGATGATAGGAAGAAGACACCTGCCGTATACATGCCTGCTGGGCCAATTTACTTAGTGGATTCATTAATTTAACACTGCCGCAGGACCGCAAAACAACTTGTAATTTGGTCGACCGCTTTTTATTAAGAAGGGACAAAACTCGAAACTTATTTCCCGGCTTGCAATGTCCATTGTTTGTTTGTTTTTGGCTCGACAGCCTCCAGTGGGTCAGGGCCTCCTCATTCACGAGGTTTCTAGATCACACACAACGACGCACCACAGTCGCTACGACTCCTCTGGACGAGTAATAGCTCGTTGCAGAGACTTCTGCCTGGCAAAACACAACAGAAACATCCATGCCCAGGTGGGATTCGAACCCACAATCTCAGCAGGCGAGCGGCCGTAGACCCACGCCTTAGACCGCGCGGCCATTTGGACAACGTCAAATGAAGAGAGACGGCGTATAATCAAAGAGGTGCTCATTTTAGTAGAATGAAAAATCGTACAAAAAACCTTTCCTTCTCTTCAATGCTCCTTTCATGTATAAGAATATTTGTTTTGCTGCAGATCCTGGCCTAGATGTATGGGGAATGGGGTTTAGCCATCTGAAATATCTGGTGGAAAATTAAATAAGTGATACTTACATAAACCATCGTACGTCTATATTGAGGCGCGTTTGCAAAGCAGCTATTTAAGGCGACTCTCAACCTCGTAATACCCGTCCCTCCATCTGTCCGCACTAAATAGCGCGACTCACACCGAACGGATAATTGTGAAATTTAATATTCGGGAATTTTTTTGGAAATTTTGTCGATATATTTCTGTTTTGGTTTAAATCGGGCAAAACAATGAACACTCCTCATGAAGATCTACGAATATTTATGATATCTCGCCGATGTCGCTCTTTGTAATTGGAAGTTTCTTCTTTGCGAGGTACGAGCTGATGCCGAAGAGAAAGTTGAAGATTGAGACGTCCGAGCAAGGTGGGCATTAAATCTCGCTGCTTGTGTCTACGATATCTCGATGGTTACGAGATACTGATTATGATCTATTTCAGACCCGTTGCACAGATGTGGACAAATCTCATACTGTGTTTTGCGTGAAGTGTAGCCAGACGCCTCTAGTATGCTTGCAATTTCAAAACGTTTTTCTTTAAATTATGGACGAATAAAAATCTTATAGGCACTTATGCTCGATGGTCGTTTCCTACCTCTTTTAAAAGTTTATAGTTTTTATGGGCACTATTTTTTAACTTTGGAGGGGCTGGGATTTTTCTCTTGGTCATCACGTTCAGACCAGCTCTTCATCTTCTCAGCCGTTCACCTAACGAGTTCGTTTCCTGAGGTAAAACGTGAAGCTGACCAACTGCGTATGGTACGGAGCTTAATAATGAGTGGAGGCTTACCTCAGCTCCCCTGCATATGACTTCATGACGTGGTGCTTAAATGAAGGATACAATTTTTTAAATTTCTTTATACTGCATTCAGTATACCGTGCCTGTAGTGAATCATCGGCTTGGACTGTACAGATTAAAAACTTATCCTAGAAGAAAAATCCATAGACACTTCATAAGTTACTGGGCAGATGCTCCCTCTGTGGCGACGCCTGTAGTTTCACGGAACACCGAAACACGGAGAAAAGCGGACATACATCAACAAGCATCCATGGTGTGAGAGGAATTCGAAACCGCGATGTAAGTTCTTTAGCTGGGAACTCTTTAAAGACGACAATTAACCTCACTTCATACCGCGCAGTAAACACTCCCCGTCTAGGTTATAAAATCAAGTCAATTGTTAATGTGTAGGGTAAACATTTCTGTCTGTTCTGAGAACCAATCAAAACACAAAAACACACTGTATGAGCTGAACATAGAATTTGTTAGTGTTAAATGTGGTAGAGCCTGAAGTAACTACTGGGTTTTAAAACCCAAAGGCACTTTCTTATTCTTGGGGTATGATGAGACTGTGTGTCGAACCTATAGGCCGTCCACCCCTCGCATGACAGACGAATTAACATGGAGCATTGATGGAATGGTAACTGACAGGGGAAAATGAAGTGTATGATGGAAGAAAATACTGCCCGCTTGTCACCTGTCCGCTCTAACCCCTACATGGATTTACATGGGAACGAACGGCCTACCGCCCCTAACCGCCTGAGATACAGAAGGCCGTCCACACTTTGATGATATCTGAAGTATGGTGCGTCTCGGTTGGGATTAATGTATATTCAGATTGTAGCTGAGCTCGGTACGTCAAGCGGGCAATCCCCACGTCCACACGTGAATGCGCGATCTGTGACGTATGACGCCGCCTGATGTAAGTCAGATACAACTGGGACTTCCCTTGACGTCACGATCAACGTCATCGCGACAGCGCGTTGGTTGTTGAATCGAGAAGTTCTGCTCAAGTGGTCGTAATTAGACGTGTTAAAAAAAGTACTGCCTCTTTGTTGTTGCGTGAGTGTCGGTGACGTCACACGCGCCGCACGCTGACCACGACAGATTCGAATTTCTCATAACTCTGACTGTAACGCTCGGTATCACGGTGAACATTTTTCGACGTTTCGGAGAACACTCCGATCTCCATATTCCTGTTTTAAAAATCTGGAGTGTGCCGGTTCATCCGAAACGTCGACAAATTTTGTGTTATTATGGATTAATATTTATTGGCATTCTTAGAGGATATGCGACAAAAGAAGAAGTCGGAGAGACTTCTTAAAAATTAAATAATTACTGATTTACTGAACGGTTGTATTTGCGTGCCTGTGGAAATGACTGATTTTTTTTCACGTTTATGTTACTACAATAACACGTGAGCCAGAAATATCATTGACATTCTGCTCATAGACCCACATATTGAGAATGTGAGTATGCTGATTGAACACTGTTAAAAAAACATCTCAGCGATACGTGAATGTTGAATGGCTTATTTACATGTACGTGCATGAAACTCATCTAATATAACGATATTTCCCCCACGCGACTCCACATGCTTATATTTACGGACGTAAATCCAAAGCAACCGGTTAGCTCAGTCGATATAGCGACTGACTACGGGCTGGACGGTCCGGGATCGAATCCCTGTGGGGACGAGATTTTCCGCCCGTCCAGACCGGCCCTGGGGCCCACCCAGCCTCCTGTAAAATGGGTACCGGGTCTTTCCCGGGG
>Ga0123352_10015626_pt1 | contig 12086 bp, 5 predicted proteins | sample TergutLab28metaG_FD_89700 | JGI IMG/M metagenome (GOLD analysis project Ga0123352, IMG submission 89700) | Labiotermes labralis P1 segment gut microbial communities from Petit-Saut dam, French Guiana - Lab288 P1 | ecosystem: Host-associated > Arthropoda: Insects > Digestive system > Gut ... | reverse complement strand
TGTTTCGCGTACTCACAACTGCTAACCTATTTTTGCCCACCCCAATATATATATATATATATATATATATATATATATATATATATGTATTTGATTTGCTTTGTTAATCAATTACTAACCCACTCCCGTGTTTCTATTATTGCCATAAACGTTCTCTGGGAAACTGACAGAACTCTTTTTCCAAACCCACAACAGTCAAATTGATTTACCCTTTCTTTATCTTTTTTTTTGTTGCCTTCTTGTCAGTCACAAAATATTGGTTGGGTACGGTAGCTATAGCTTTCTTTATAAAGAAGTACAATGCTTAGAAAGCAGCAAGGGGCACGGAAAGTTCAGCTGTGTAAGTCTGCGTTTGTGGCAACATGGCAAATCATTTCTTCTCTACGTATATGTGCTCTTTGTAACCCGTTTTTTTGCTTCGCAGCTTTCCTCTTGTTACAAATTCAACTCCAGCCAGGCGAAGGGATTAGAACTTAGCACGACTTTTCGATATATCGATCAGATAGCAAGGCATGAAATGGTTAGAGGCGGACTGCATTTTGAATTGAGTAACGAACCCTTCGTCTGTAATCTCTTTAGGAAATACTAAAACAAACGTATTTAATTTGTCTTGCTGCTGTGTTATGTATGAGAGAACAAACCTACATTTGCAGTCGCGTGAGATTTCCGTCTAACTACGAGAGTAGAGACAATGAATAAGCTGCAGCGTTGATCAGGAACCGTCAGAGAAGTGAACTTCAACATGGACGAAATTCCTACCCGTGGGTGCAGCAGTCGCCTTGTTCCAATCCGCACAACGAAGCATAACGCCATTCATTCCTTCACACCAACAGTTTGTGTCGTGCAGTCACTTTCTCAACTTCACGCATTCTGTAGCACAGGTTATGTAAACAGTTGGTAAAATTAATGTTACGTGGCGTAGGTTATGCACACGCTTCTTACATAAATTATGTAAATGTAGACACCAAACTTCGTATATTAAGTGTACGAACTTTGTTGTCTAATAATATCAATAATAATATTAAAACGGATTTTAAAGAAGTTGTTTGGGACGACGTGGACCGAACTGATGTTGTTCAGAATAGGGACACGTGGAGGGCTTTTGTATATACGGTAATGAAACACCTGGCTCCTTATATTTCAGGGAATTTATGGACCAACTGAAGAAGTATTAGTTTCCCAAAAAGAACTTTGCTCCATGGAGTTAGTCGGATATATATATATATATATATATATATATATATATATATATATATACATAAATACATACGTATACACGCGTAATGACGTGTTTATGTTCTTTATTGTTGGCTTATTTAAAGACATCATTCGCATCCCTATTGTTCATGTATACTCATAGGAACCGTGACAGCGACCACGGATACAAATTACGATAAAGTTCATACATGCGCGAGTAGGAAATGACAGAACTTAATAATTAGTAAACTACTCGACGGTGGCACAATGGAACACGTATGACTTACTTATGATGTATAGAATGTCCAGTTCGACGGCTTTGCCCCTTATTAACGAAATCAAAACCCGCCAGGTGTTGTGGATTGATCCAAAACACGCCAACAACGCTAGAACATGACATGACCGGCTATTGGTCCAAAAGGAAATAAGAAATACAGACTGAGACGTAGGCTGCCTTTAGTAGATGATTCCATTTCGAAGGATGGAGGTAAGAGTAAATTTTGTAAGTTCAGTAGGGGGAGAGGTGGGAGAGGAAAACCGACATACTGTCCAAGTCCCCCCCCCCCTCTCTCTCTCTCTCTCTGTCTGTGTCTCAGACTGTAGGTTTTACCGGAAATAATATACACTCAGATGATACAGTGTTGAATAATGATTAGTCAATTAGTCAATTACAGTAAATAATACAGTATATAATAGGGTAGGGATGCCGGTCCCAGTGCCGCGCTTTCTAAGACGTAGGTTCTGAGATTGTGGGTTCGAATCCCACCGGGGGCATGGACGTTTGTCTGTTGTGAGTGTTGTGTGTTGTCTGGTAGAGGTCTCTGCGACGAGCTGATCACTCGTCCAGAGGAAACCTACCGACTGCGGTGCGTCGTTGGGTGTGATCTAGAAACCTCGTGGATGAGGAGGCCCTGGCCCACTGGGGGCTGTCGCGCCAAAAACAAACAGACAGTAGGATAGGGACAGGTGGCGCGCACTTGTGAATGCGGTAATGAACCTTCGGATTCCATAAAATACGTGGAATTTCTCAATAAGGACTCTGCTCCGTGGAGTAAGTTAGTAATTAATTAATTAAGTATATAAAACGAAGCAGTTTGCTTTGAAGGACTGAGGGAAACGACAGAAAATTCAGTTAGGACAGCCGTTCCTTGGACCGACATTTGAACGCGTGAGCTCCCGAATAGGAAGCTTAAGTCACTCGCGATGTTCAGCCTTAAAATTGTTAGTGGAAGGACGCCCGAACTTTTGTAATGATGCATTTTATCAGATTTGACGTTCTTATGGCAGTGAGCGTGAAAATTAGACCGAGTGGTTTTTCTGACGGATACCGAGGTTCCCGAGAAACCGTCAGGCAGGCAGCATGTTCATGTTGAAAGAGTAAAGATTTTATTCCACCTTTAAGATGGAGGTACCATTTTCACGAGAACTGTTAGTGCCCCTCCATCATGCTGCTCGGCGTTCCGTCACGTAACACACCGTTTAAGGCACAGCGGTTGTTGTACGTACCAATAGGTTCTACACACAAAGACAAAACATCTGCCTACTGAATGTGTGTTTGTATGTTGTATGATTCCTGCAACATAGTACTATTATTTCCCCGCACGGAATTAACAGAGTTTTTTTCTAATGGAAGCGATATATTTGCATAGCGATATGTACTCGTTCTTTAAATTCAGGTTGAATCGTACCTTCCGACGGTTGATTCGTTCTCTCTGGCGTGCCAGCGACCAACGTGCACGCGTTCCTGCCCGCTCCTTGCGCGGACAAACATTTGTGATGTGAATGGAGCTGTCCTACATGGCTGCTTGTAGCGAGATGGCGTCAGAAACGGACGCTCTGGTAGGCAGCAGCGGCCAGGCCTGATTGTCCGCGGCTTCCTGGTCGCTCGTGTGGGCGTCACCGATAGGAGTCTCGGTGGGATCATCGGGAATACGGGCTGTAACAACCGCGACTTGCTTTGCAAATAACCGACAAGTCTTGTAGGAGCAATGTTTAACAGGCGAGGGCAGACAACTGACAGGCAGTAGTTATTGCGCGTCTTGATTTCGCGTCTTCGATGACAGAGGCTGTAATTTAGGAAGATTTAAAAGAGACTCCCGCTGTGGGATCACTGAAATGAAGACTATAGGAATAGGGGCTTGGTTGACACCGCTGTGCGACATACAAGAGCGAGAATCACAAGACTAAGAAATTAGAAACGTGGGGGAAAGCCAGGAGAACGAGGTTGAATCAGTGTTTTCAAAGGATGCCACTTCTGAAATACAGGATACTGCTCCGACTGCGTCTTCAGGGGCTCCAAGGAGAAAGGGAGGGTTGTGGACAATAAATTATCAAGCAGAAATGCTATGTTGAGAGAATGGGAAACTCGAGTGATTAATTAAGGAACGGGTTGACAATGATGAGGATCTAAATTTCTTCCGGGCTTTAATTCCGTATGTCAAACAACTACCTTCCGCACAAAAAAAGTTATTTTTGAAATCACAGTTCCAAAAAATGGTGGCAGATGAGATGGGAACACTGCAGATTAATTTGCATCATGCTTGAGCCTTATCAACAGCCCCAACTAGAACAGTTTTGATCACAGTACGGTTATAGGATCGTCCTAAGTACGTACTTGGTATCAATGTAACAACATCGGAGTGTGAGGCCAAGCATTAATTATCGTTACAGATTTACTGCAAATACTTGTACGAGTTTGTTATAGTAGAGATCATAGATATTACGTATTCCTTCATTCATATTGCAGTTACTGTAAATCATGTAACCGTGACACTGTATTTGCATTAATCTTGCCACATGCATTATTTTTATCTACCATTGTAGTTGTCAGAGTCATGACGAATGTAACAGTATTCTAGTGAACCAAACTGGCTTCATCACGGGATTGAAAAAAGTGTGTTAGATGTAAAGCGCGATGGACTTACCTCACTGTCACAAACAGTCTGTTTTCCACGGCTATTGTATTCTGAAAATTTGTTGAGCTGCGTGAAATGTGCTGTCATATATACAGTATATACATACATATATATAATCAACTGTTGAAGGTAAACGTCTGCAGTACTAAAAAAATGTAGTGGGATGTTTCCTTAACTTATTACAGAGGTAATGGAATTCCCCTAATTGATACCGGCTTTTAAATATGTCATGTTTCCTTCGCCTCTCCACAACACTTAAATCAAATTTTAAGGCATTTTCCCCCAGCAGAAACAGAATGCTTTCTGTCCGTGACGTCATTTAGGCAGTCGCTGCCACTCAAGACTTTTGTGGCTGTGTAGATGGTGTATCTGTTTATGTCGGTTGGGGCGCTAGTGAACTGGATGATTGATAATTGCATAAAATTTGGCGTCATTGTTCCGAAGTTTTCAAATATCTGGACGTGACTTGGGTTGGCCTGTCTAATTCTTTCTGGACTTCTCGACCCTTGTTAATGAGTCCACTAAGTTGTCTCTAAACGTCAGGTGCAAATTACCCAGTGGCACAGCGCTACTTCCCAGAAGAATGGAGACCTAAAAATCAGTTTTTTTTTCTGAAATATTGGAGTAATGATACTGAGAAAAACGCAAGTTTGGAATGCAATGGTTTATCGAATTTTGTTGAGGGTGGAAGCTACATCTTTGAGAGAAGTTCCCCTCGGAAAGAATACGTCTCGAAACAGAGGTAGGATCACTGTCGTGTCTAATTCCACTGTAACCGTACTGAGAACCAGATGACAATTCCCTGTACGACGTACCTTGAGGAAATAAATGAGAGAGACTGATTATATTGCATTTCCTTCACAGGGGTGGAGATATTGAATGAGGTCATGTATCGGTTATCTATTGCCACCAAACCCTATATCCAGGCTAGAGAGGATCAACTTCGATTTGCTCTATGGGAGGATAGATTTCCCACTAACTTGAATCCTTCATGTAAAAATGCAGGAAATCTGATCCACTCTTTTCGGACGGTTGAACCATAGATAATTCACTAAGAGTGCGCCGAACTGCACGGTCGAGTTGGGTAGTACTTCTGGTTTGTGTTCGGATTGTCCTGGGTTAAAATATCACACCAGAGACCGAATATACTGTCTGCAGACTCTTCGGCACATGCGGTAAGAGTGACTAAGGTCAGGACGTGAACGCTTTCGGCTACATCCTCTCATAATTAATTATGTTTTAATTATGCAGCCACTCGACATTGAATAGTGTTAGGTACTGACGGCGTGATTAAGTGAGTCATAATTACATAAAACAGAACTATTTATTAATTATTAAAGATTATACACTCACAACTTCGAAAACATAGGAACTGAGGATTTAGTTCTTTTGGGACATGACGCCGGGTCGTTGGACAGTCATGAGAAGGCATCGAACAGTGCGTCTGCGATCTTCCATGTCCTTGGTACACTTCGCTCCGACATGCAAACACTGGCACATCATTTCTCTGCGAATTGCTGTTTCTCCACCTTGTTACAAGAACAAAGTAATGAAGCAGTTGGTTTCGAGGGATGTAAAGTAAAATCCGTTCAATCGTAGTCTTCATTAGTTGCACCCGGCTTTGTTTTAGCCTCTAACTACGGAATATTGTGACCTGGATCTGAGTACTTGTGACCAAGCACCCTTACTGAAAGGACAAATATAATGAACATCGTCTGTCCTATTATTCTGGTTCTAGAAACGTATCGCTCCAAATAGCGGCGCTCTCTGTGTTTTTAGACAAAAATACAGACCTGTTATGCTGGTCCCATCAATCGGAGCTAATCTGTGACTCCGGAGATAGAGTTGGGCAGTGGCTAATGACCCCTGAAGACCCTAATGTCAGTTGTAGTTCGTTTTTTGTTTTTCTTTGCTTATTTAGGGCAACTTTCATGTTGCCAATAGAATCACATAAGTCATACATTTTTATAATATTTGTCTGCAGGCAAAGAGAGACTCTCAAATACTGCTAAAACAGGCTGTTGGGAAAAGAAAAATAAAATAGAAGGCAGAGGAAGAAGGAAAGAAAGAAATGGGAAGGAAGGAAGGAAGGAAAGAAAGAAAGAAAGAACGTCTCCAGTGGATAGAGAAAGAAAATGCAATGTTTATCCTCTGTAGTTGTTCATAGTGTGAGTACAGAGGGTCAACAGCTCTTTTATGGCTTTTAATGTCGCTTGCAGCTTGTGGTGTGTATTGATTTGGCGTGATTTATATATTGGTTTTAGCCTCCGGCTGAGATCAGCAGCTCATGATATAGAGGTCATAGCAGTGCCGCGTGTTACCCCAGATTTTGTCGTTTTTGACGCCTTTTTAGTTTATCATAGTTTTCAATTTATGGATTTTTGGGTTTTGCGGATGACGTGGATTTCGAAGTGTTTCAGAACTTATGTCTTGTTTGGACGGCCTTGCATCCCAACTTTTGTGATTTCTGCAGAAGCTGCATATGTTACGTCTTGTCAGTCACATGAAGTGGGTTCTCTATTGCTGTTCTGGATGTTTTTTTGTTAGTATTAATTTATTTGTATTTCGTAACCTTTTTTTTTTGTTTTCTTGAATTTTGTTCATTTCTTCTTTTGTGATTTTTATTTCTTTTTATCGATCTGACACAGCAGATGTCCGTTTGTTAGCTCATCATTAAATACAGAATTGAGTTAAAATGTAATTAATTATTAAATGTATAAAAGTCTATAAAAATCCCTATTTCCCAAATAAAAATCTAACTAATTAATCAACCATCCAACCAACGAACGAACCATACAAACATCTGGCTGCATAACTCGAGGGTTGAATTGTTCTGGTAGCAAAGTCCTGCTCTGAACATGGAACTTACACAGTCCCGTTAACTTTGCTGTCTCACATCCTGTTTCCTTCAGGTCCATCTTAAATTTATTATCGCATTTTCTTGTTATTGTTTCCAATATCCTGAACATATAAATTATGTGTACAGTAGATATACTCTAATATTTTCCAAAATGCGTGATAAAAAACTTGGCGGGATTGCTTTTCTCTATCACGAGTGTAGGAAATAATCTTCGGAAAGGGACGTGCATGGTGTGATGGAAAATGACAAAGATGTGTTTGTTAATAATATTTTGTCTTGAGGCGGGATTTCTATTTCAGTACAATGACTGGTTATTGGTTGAACGTCCAGCGTTTTATTCCTGTCAGGGGCAGAAATTGTTTTGTTCTTCGTGCCCCATATCGTGTTCTGTCTAGTGGGTACCGCGAAGCATTTGGTGGTGGCAAAATAACGTTAACTTGCACCTGTAGAGTAATTTCATTAGGTGTTAGAGTTCTTGATTTCAAACTTTCGCCTTTTTCTGAATGTTGTGTTCTTTCTTTTGGGTGATTCCCCAGCGTCTGTCTCTAACCTACTTAAACCACGTATGAAGATGGAACAGACAGGGTGTTCCGAAACATGAGCACATAATATTCAGACGCCGTGTGATAACCCAAAAGAAAGTACACAACAGTGTTCGAGTTCCATGAAATTACACCTACACATCCTTACGTCAAAAAAATATGGTTTTTAATTAAGGCTAACCAAAGATAAAAATTTACCTTCATTTATTTATCATTCTCGGCTGTTTTGCGACACTTTTTGCATTGTTTTATCTTCACAGCGTGTAGCAACCTGAACGCGCTGCTTTCTTTACTCGTTGAAACTGTTGTTGATTGGTATTGATATAAATATTGCATATACATATATATATATGTATATTATATATATATATATATATCTGTGTAGTAATACTGAGTGATGAACAAGTTTGACGTTCTGACGCTAAGTGCGTTCAGTGAACAGCATTGAATATCGTAGCGCTGTTTCAGTAGTATTGTGACATCTATCAGAACAAAACAAGACACTAACAAATGCCAGATGGATTATTTTAGCAAGAACAAATCGGAATCAATTCCTACGTGTCAGATGTGAGTGTCAGCCGAAATCCTCCTCTCCTCTTTTTTTTTCAAAATATTCGTTGCCAAAAAAGTAAAGTTGTGTGGAATTATGACATATGAAGTGTATTTACACTCAAAAGGGATGTCGTGAAATCTTTCAGAAAATGATTTATTATGCAAAACTCACCTCGCACAATAAAACTATTGTATCTTTGAATTAGCAGGGAGGGAAGGGACAAAGAATTTGTTTAGAATTTTAGCTGAGCAACTGAATTTTCAATACAACCTTTGAACATTTTAAACACTAGTGCACTGTACACCAGCATCGGCATTTCGAGTTCACGTACCAGCAACAGTTCTTTTTGTACATTCGAAGTCGAGCAAAGCCAAAATCAAATCGCTTCATAAATGGAGAAATAAATTATTTGTTAAAATATCAAATTCTTCTCAAATTCTGCTCCGTGTCCAGACTATGAAAACCTCTGAAAAATTTAAAAAAATGTTTGAGTGTTTTTTACCTTGGAACCCACCAACGTTTAAAAATGTTATGTTATTTTCATGTACGTGTAAGTGACCACAAATTTCACTACTTTTTTGTAGACCTGCTATTCAAGGTGCACATTTCATTATCAGGTCGCATTATGTGCAGTTGTTTCTAATATTGTCGAGCATGTCCCAGTGGCCGCGCGGTCCAGGGCTGGGATCGTGGGTTCGAATTCCACCGGGTGCATGGACGTTTGTCTGTTGTGAGTGTTGTGTGTGTTGTCAGGTAGAGGTCTCTGTGACGAGCTGGCCCCTCGTCCAGGGAAACCCTACCGACTGTGGTGCGTCGTTGTGTGTGACTTCGAAACCTCATGAATGAGGAGCCAGAATAAAGCAGGCTGAACGTTTGGGCGACGCCTGCAGCATATAGACAACGTAGCAATGTAGGTCAGAATAAAATACGTAGTTCGTCTCTAAAGACTATGAAGTATCGTGAATAAGACAAAAAAAAATATTGCCGAGTACAATAAAATGGACTTTTTGAAATGCTCTGTGTGTAATTAAGCCGATTTGTATGAACTTGTGTTATTTAGTAACGCTCTGTCAGGCTACCAGTCGCATCGGGTGTTTTGAAGACGAACAAACCGTTTCGACAGCCATCTTTGTTCTTGTCAACAGAGAACCGAAAAGCTAGGATGTCAGTCTGTGCCATGTAAGCTATGTACCTGCCCATACAACTAGCTCATAGCTAGCTGATAGTCGGTTAGGGCCGATAGCTGCAGACATATTCCATTTTTTTGCCGTGCAAGCTACAGATTATACATGTGTTTTTACCATTAATGTCTGCTCAGTCTTGTATAGTGTATCGATATTGTTTATATGGTGGCGATTTATAAACTAATGAAAGATGGGGCTGAATAGGGTTACCTCTCGCTCTTCCAGTTTTGCACAGCGCGGTTTTCACTTTACGTGGTTGAAAATAATTAAACATATGGAAAACTGACGGAAACTGAAAACTGAAGACACACGCGGATAAACGCCGGCAGTTGCCAACTATACCGCAATGGAAGCTGACAGCTTCAGCCACCCAAGCATTGTGTAAATGTTTAAGTGTGCAAAAGATGCATGTATTTGAAGCAGTGCGCGGGAGGGGGGGGGAGAGGGATCCATAAGCATCCGCAGTCAAGTAATCCTATTGTTTCAAAAAAATTTCGCGCAATGCGGCTTTGTCCAACAGTCCGTTATAACTTGCCTGAACCCTCCACACTGGGCGAGGGGCCACTGTAATTACTGACAGAAGAACTCTCAAAATTGAAAGAATAAATAATGTTTCGTGTACACAAGAAATATTGCATACATTTCCTCGTATTTGGTAATTAGTGCGTGCGCATCTGTTATGGTCGGACGATTACCCAGTAGTGTCGAAACATTTTACCGCCCAATCATAACACACCGCATTACATACTGTAGGGCTGGCCAACTTCGACTCACAGGAGGGTCCACATAATTCGTTAAGGACTCGCCTGAGGGCTACACGTGTGTATGCGTACATCGAAAAACCGGGGGGGGGAGGGGGATTGTGTTTACTTGGAGGGCGTTATTTACAACCAATACGTTAGGCTCAACTTATGGATGAACGACAAGGTAGTAGACCGTACCAAATTCTCTAAAACACAAAGAATGGTTTACTGCGTGCTGCCTTCAAAGTGATGAGTTACGATTTCTAAACATTTTCCCTGCCAATAAATTTGCCATATTACATTTTGTATACCTGTCATATTTTCTGGTGTTTATTGGACCCTGTATCGTTGTGATAACTGAAGAATAAAAAAACCAACTAGATGTCACTTATTATTTTATTGTACTTCTTATAGGCTCAAGGCTGCAGGCTAAAGCACGACTTTAGCCTGCAGCCCGGACACTATTCCAGCCTAACTGCACCGAACCTCCAACATACAGCAAACCAAGAACGAAACGACCAATGTGGTAATCAACATTGTAGTCGCGGACTCCTGATGATGGGCATAGTAGTGCCCGAAATACGTTGAGCCTATAAGAAGTACAGTAAAATAATAAGTGGCATCTAGTTGGTTTTTTATTCTTCAGCTATCATATTATATTTGTTAATTTCTATTAGCGAAACTGTCAGATGTCCGAGGACCGCATGTTTGTCAGCCCTGATATACTTTGTGCTATAATCTACGTGCAACACTTGCGTGAAGACTGTACGTGACAATCAGCTTGTAAAATATCACAACAGGCGCGAAACTGTAATGAACACATGGAAAATAAAATAACGTTCTTAGTATTTACTGTAATGAACTTTTCTTGCAATGTGGTGCAATTATGTTCTCTAAATCCTTCAAACACACTGATTATATGAATTTTTGCAGTTTAAAACACCGTTCCTGTAAAATACTGCCCTTCATGTTGGTGTAGTATTTTTTATCTCCAGTCCATTACTTGATTACCCGACGTCTGCTCGTAAGATATTGGACTTCTCCCAGCAGTGATTCCCTTCAGATTTCTTGTTCCACTCCTGTCAGTTCGCACGTCTGAAAGAAGGACGTCGTAGAGGATTAATCTCGTGACTCGGTAATCGGAAAAGCAGAAGTTTAACCAGCCGAAGCTAATGAAACCTAACCTAGCCTAACACGAACCAGTGCTTTCACTTATAACCACCTAGGAAAAAGGCTACCGTATTTTCTCCTTCAGATCCACACTTCGCACACTTGACAGGATGACGGCTGGGAGTCGGGGAATACATGATTGGAATTCTAGTAATATCATGAACCCTCATTCTGTAACGTTGTTAGAAATCTTATTAGATTTTAAATCACAATAGGTGTCACACGAATTCCAAGGATGACAGAATTTCCTAGATTTTGTGTCTTGTTTTGCCCTACTTCAGTACACTGATAGTTCGGAACAGGAAATTCTTTCGAGAACTTTCCGCATACTTACATGAAGTAGGCCTAATGTTGGTAATTACAGACAATTGCTGTGTCTAATTTCTAACAGGTATATTACGTATATTCGTATATTACAAATTATTACAGCGAAATAATCGCTGCGTAGCCATGTTTGCAAGCGAGAATTTTAAAAATTGTTGTAATGTAATTTAAGGAAAAAAGATAACGTTTTCCCTAGAACAAGCCATGAAGGCCCAGACGGGGAGTAGAGATAGAGCTCTACTCTTTCTTTAACCTGGGTGCTAGATGTGGATTAGTGGTCAACGTCACGCCCCGTCCGCTGTATCCCCAGGAAACAGACACGGTGTCCATTTCACAGGAGGCTGGGTGGGCCCTGTGGCCAGTCTTGACAGGTGTGGAAAAATCTTTCCTACACCGGGATTAGATTTCCGGACCGTCCGGTCCTTAGCGAGTCGCTAAGTCACTTGGAAAGTCGGAAATGACTGTAATGACATTTCGCAGTTGCACCTGCATGTAACGGAGTCATATATATATATATATATATATGTGTGTGTGTGTGTGTGTGTGTGTGTGTGTGTGTGTCTGTGTGGGTCAGTTAGCTCAGTCGGTATAGCGACTG
>Ga0123352_10015625_pt1 | contig 12086 bp, 6 predicted proteins | sample TergutLab28metaG_FD_89700 | JGI IMG/M metagenome (GOLD analysis project Ga0123352, IMG submission 89700) | Labiotermes labralis P1 segment gut microbial communities from Petit-Saut dam, French Guiana - Lab288 P1 | ecosystem: Host-associated > Arthropoda: Insects > Digestive system > Gut ... | reverse complement strand
TTTCACAATAAGTTTTATTTCATGCCTCTACATGTTTCGAGCACATGTGCTCGAAACATGTAGAGGCATTAAATAAAACTTATTGTGAAACAAATTTTGTGCATCAAGTTGGTTAAATACTGAAATAAATATTATTGGAATATTTTTACAATGCTGAAAACAATACACATTTTACGAGATTCATTCTCCGTGTTTGTGCAAGTAAATGTGTAATATGAACATGTTTGTTTTGAAACACTGACTCGAATAAAATGATGGACATTATTGCGAAAAACGCCCGTATTCTAAGACGTCAAAATCAATCAAATGATTTAAACTGATTTGTCGCGTTTCAACATGGAAACCATCTGGACAAAATGTACGAAATTTTGTAAGAATATTTTCCAATTCACTGATCTATAAAATTAAGGTTTTCCACGGCGGTTTCAGCGCCGTATCCTAATTGTAATACAGAAAACTAGTCGATTTGTTTGGACAACCCTAGCGCACTGCAGTAGCTGAATGTCTGTGCACTGGTGCGCACCATGAGTTGGGCAGAACAAGATTTTCGAAAAGGCAAATACATGTACATTGTGTGTACTATGATTGAAGAAAACATGAAACTTCTATTTGGAATCATGTGTACATTTCAATTTTAAGCCATTGCTGTGATCACACAGAAATACAGACTGTCTCCTCCACTCCCATACCAAGTTCATCCAGCTACACTTCTCAATGATAGCCATTCGTCCACAGTTTTGAATAATATGCTCAAAAGTAATTCCTTTTTTCATGCAGTCGAGGAATTCTCTGTTTTTATGGAAAAATTAAGGTCAACACTCTCTTCAAAAGAATCCATCCATTTACTCTCCCTTCGGTCTGAAATATTTATTCCACATTTTTACAAGCTGTCCTTATTTTTATGGCTCACCACAAAAGTATTATTCAATTAAATTTCAGATTTCTTCCGTCGAGATAAAGATAATTTTTAGCTTATTAACATTGTGGCAGTTGAGAATTTTATATATTACATGAAATGGTGTTTAAGTGCGTACGTATTAGAATATATTTAAAGCCTCTTTACGTTTATGATAGCAGTTTCATTCAAATAAATTTATCAATTACAGATTAGCCAAATAAATTGTTATATATTTGTATTTGGCGTTCCATGTAAAGGAGGGTCAACCTGATCATTTCCTGTCAAATGAAGTCACCTTCGTCACTGTTTATTTACAAAATTTTGATGCATATATATATATATAACATCTTTCAACATCATGCTTCCAAACTAGGGTTTACTCTTCCGAACTATGACCAAATTTCTCTCCTCTTCATGCTCGAGCTCTTTACATAGCAACTGTAACATTACTGATACATCTATTTCCTGCTAATTGCCTGTAACAACATATCAAGCACTTAGTGAAAGAGTTAATAGCTGATAGTTCCATGGTGCTGTGCTAGTTCTTTCATGAGATATTGACAGTAATACAGTTTTGTGAAACATGAAATTTACCTGCCTCATGAAATTCCTCACTGTAACTATTTCAAATAATTTTAATGTTAACCGACTAAAAATGATCTATAACTAAAGTAGAAGGTTTCTTTTAATTTCTGTCTATATATATTTCTTCACATTCCCAGGGTTGCTATCTGGCTTATTTCCGTTCGTGTTACTTTCATTTATGAAGTAATAAACTTACTTAAACCTAAGACTTGGGAAGTTCCTCATTTTTTCTTTCGGTATTTTACATCACCTTCACATACGAATTTTCCATTTCAAAAGCATTAATTCTGCGCGAATTACCAACAAGAAGTATGATTTCGCAATAAAAAATAACATCACCATATCAGTATTATTTGTATCATAAAGTTGAAGCCAACTCAAATAGAGGTGAATATTTCAGTCCCGTAATTTGCCAAGCCACATTGAGCTGTAAATTATGATGTTGTTTGTGAAAATTTTGTCATCAACTGCTGGAGATCCGACTTTCCAGAGGCAAGACTCAAGCAAAACCACATCAGAATAACCGCCAATCTAGGCACTCGAGTATGAAATATTCACTTAGCACTGAAGCTGGAAAGGAACACAGAGTTATCTCCGGTGAAAGGTCATCACATTAGCAAGCAAGAATAACTGAAACTCAGTCCACTACTCGGTTAGTAATACTTGTGGTCTTAGTTTGTGAATTAAAGACATAAATAGACTAATATAATAGGATGGTCTAAAATATCGTTTTCGATACTGTTGCTTGGATATGTCACGTAGCCGGAAAGATAAAGACGCGGCAAGTGTCAGCAGAGAGTCTTGTCTTTACCGTATCAACCAAGGAATACGAGTAAACTTGGTGATCGAAGTAACCGAATTGACAAAGGAACCATAGGAACATTGGTTAAGCTAATAACAAAGATAGCCCTAATAACGACAGAACATTTGTGAAAGCGTTAACCTAAAAAAAAACCAAACGCGACATTATTAACAACAACATTTATGGTAACCTTAGCAACGAAATTAGATACAAATTTGCACGTTTCAGAGTGCAAAATGTCCGTAATTTCTGTCCAGTGTTAGAAAACGCTGTAATGTTACACAGATATTTGTAAAAACCATCAATGCATGCAGTGGTTGAATAATCGTTCCACGTAGTTCGAGAGACGGAAGACACTACAAGGCTAATTATCGTTCTTCGCAATTGTTTCACCAAAGTACCTACAAAATTTCGGGAGAACTAATGACTTCGTCTCTATGAATGATACTGGCGAATTCGCCCAAACTGAAATTTTCATGAAAATCATCGGATCATCCTGGCCAAAACTTAAAGTTTACAACTTAATTACCATCTCATGCAATTCGGAGCTAAGAGACACCTGGAAGCAAGGCACTGTCAGTACATACTCCATGACGTATCTACGTACAATTTGTGTAAGATATCGTCTTAAAAACCCTTCTAAAGGAAAATATTATTGTTTCTGTGTGATGTGCAGACTTCCCCTACTACAGCACTGAAAGCCCTGCACCATTAGGTTAACGCAACAGAAGTTTGACTTCTGTATGTTAATATAACCATTCTTCAAACTGATATTTTTACTCCAAGTATCATGTTTTTGTATTCAGTAGTACAGATCAGTTCTGAAAACTAGGATATATCAAAAGAAGAAGGAATTCCCTCGGGAGAAAAGAAAAGAAAGCAAGAAACTCGAGGGACTGAAGATGATGGGAATGATTCAATCAGCTGCTGTGAGTCCCACTACAATGCCTGACCCAGGTTCGAGCCTCCGGTAATTCAGTCTCCAGTCATGAATTTATCAAGTTGTGTCCTTTAATTCGTCCAGCTATAAGACAGACTTAATTTGCATTTGAGAACATCAATTACACACAGATATGTTAACAAGAGCGGAAATGTTAGCTATCAAAGCGTGCTGCACTGAAACATAACGCTCCTAATGAGATCTGGGAACAGGGAGCAGCTTAATTACCAGACTGCCTTTCGAGTATGGCGTCTTCCTACTTGGTTTTGTTATCTAATTCCTACAAAAGTTGAAAATCTCAGAAGCCACAGCGTTTATAACTCATTCCACCTTGATCTCTTGTTTTTCGCGTCACATATTTCGCATAGGTTTATAAAGTACCATATTTAGGACACTGACTTAGAGGTCTGAATATTTGCAGGTGTGAACAACTTAATGCAATACGGAACAACGAAACAACCACAAAAATGTCTTCGCCAGCTGACTATCAGTTGTTTATAAAATACTGTGTACCATCCACTTATTAAGTATAATTTTATATTACGCTTTTACATAACATAAAACGTTAATACAAAAGTGATTTCAATTTTAATATTACCCTGAATTAGTATGACTGACATGAAGAATTACTTTAGGCTCTGTGTTATATAGGTTTGGTTATTGGTTGTGTGTAAAATACACACGATACATTTAAAAAGTTCTCAAATAGAATATCTGCAGTACTGAGTGATCGGTTTGTTCCTTCGCCACGGAAATAATTTTGTAATAAAAGAATTCCATGTATGAAATAAAAAACTAACCCCTACACAAATTTTACACGCAATGTTAAAAGTAACTGAGTACATAATTTTTAAAGTAAATAGTCAGTTTGGATCCATATTACCCTCTTACCCACCGTATTTGGGTCCACTTTAACGTCAAGAAGATTAAGTTCAAGAATCCTCTGCTTTTCATCTTACAACACTATGATACATGATTCCGTTTTGTTTGGTAAATTGTTATCAATGTTGCGGAAGAAACTACTGTCTCTATCTTCACAACTGTATTATTACTTATTTAAATATCCTCGGATAAATAAGGTATATGTCCATATTTTCCAACATAGCTTTATAAACCCTCACAGCAAAGATCACGGAGTGGAAGAACAGAAAGAACAGAGGTTTAAAAAATAAAACAAAGAGAGGAAACAAAGGAATAAGATTACTGAGAAACAAAAAGAGAAAATACACGAGAGAATAAAAAGGTATAACAGATATATATATATCACGAAAAAAGAGAAATGATACTAAACATCGCTCTAGTCTTCTTCATTCTTTCTGTTCCAGAGTTTCGTTCTACATTTTCGGGGCGTGTCTTGTGCTAACTGAAGATTGTGTTTTCTGTCGCACGTATAACCTTGTGCTTCATACTGATGAGACGGACGGATATAAAGGTTAAAACAATACTTCCTCTACATAAGAGAGAAGGTAATAATAAGAACATCTTCATCATCTTCTTCTTCTTCTTCTATGGCGCTACAACTCTGAAAGAGTCTTGGCTTTCTCGACAATAGCCTTCCATTTAGAGCGGTCCTGTACTTGTTCTGCCCACTTCACAAGCTTCATCTTCTTCAGATCATTCCTGACATCATCATCCCATCTAGACCTGGGCCTTCCAGCTGGTCTTCCTGTGAATGGTTTCCATTTGTGTATTCTTTTCACTATGCTGGTTTCGGGCATTCTATTTGTGTGTCCTAACCAACTCAATCGTTGGGCTTTAACATAATTTATTATGTTCCGGTGTTTAGTTAATTCATCCAACTCCTTATTTGTTTTAATTCTCCAAATACCGTTGGCTTCCTTAGTTGGCCCAAATATTTTCCTTAATATTTTCCTCTCAAACACAGAGAATTTTTGTATAATACTTTCTTTGAGGGCCCATGTTTCACAGCCATAAACTACAATTGGTCTAATTACTGACTAATATAACTTCAATTTGGATTTCCTGGACACCAAATTAATTTTAAAAAGCGCTTTGTTTGTACAGAATGCTTTATTCCCTTTAGCAATTCTTTCTCTAATTTCTTCTTCCAGAGTGTTATTTCCATTCACAATAGCACCAAGGTAGCTGAGTGATCTAACCTGATCAATATGCTTGTTGTCCACAATTAATTTATTTAATTGGGCTTCTTTCCTTGTACACTTTAAGTACTTCGTTTTGTTTTCATTCACTATTAGACTAAATTGCAATAAAATGTTTTTCAGTTTTTTAAAAGAGTCTATCATTGTTTGTTCAGTTCTGGCAGTGATTAATATATCATCGGCACATGCTGAGCTGTTGATATGTTACCTCTTAGTTCTAGCTGCTTTAAAATATCATCAATAACTATACTAAATAGAGTTGCTGATAACGCGTCGCCTTGTTTCACTCCTGTCGTTATTTCAAACTTTTCTGTATAGTTTTGGTTTACTTTGACTCTAGCTTTTGTATCTTGTAATGTCCTTGCTATTAGTTTAATTAATTCACTTAGTATTTCATATTTATTTAAGCATTCTATTATTTCATCTCTAAAAACTGAGTCAAATGCATGTGTGTAATCAATGAAGTTATTGTGCAACTCTATGTTGAAATCGTGACATTTTTCGATAATTTGTCTCATTATAAATATGTTGTCGATTGTGGATCGGTTCGGTCGAAATCCCATTTGGTCATCTTCTAATTTGCTCTCTACTATTTTAGTTAATTTATTGTGTATTAGCATTGAGAGAATTTTATATACTACATTCAGGAGAGTAATTGGTCTGTAGTTACTGCATATCATCCTGTCCCCTTTCTTATATATGGGACAGATTATTCCTTCCGTCCATTCTGTTGGTAGAGTCTCCTCATCCCATATCTTCATAATTAATTTGTGTATCCTAGTTCTTAACTCTGTCCCACTTGTTTTATTAGCTCTGCTGGTATATTGTCCGATACTGCAGCCTTATGTATTTTAAGCTTCTCTATTACTTGATTTACTTCATAATAGGTGGGTGGGTGTACCTCTTCAGAATTACTTAAAATTACGTTTTCGGAGATTAACTCCTCAGTTCCGGAACTGACGGTTTGTAAGTCACAGAAGTATTGTCTCCACCTTCGTAGAATGTCCCCATGCTCTGACAATGTGTTACCACTTTTGCCTTTACAAGATATTGGTAACACCGATTTTTGCTTATTGAAAATCTGAGCTTCTTTAAAAAATTTTCTTGCATCATTTATGTTACTTGCTACTTCTATTTGTCTAATTTTTTTGTTTATCCAGATTCTCTTTTTTTCTCTACATATTCTGTTAGCTTCAGTTCTTTTCGCTTCATGTATTTCGTGAGTAGCTCTAGTTTTAACTTGTAAATATTTATTTCTGGATTCATTCTTTTGTGTCATTATTAACTTACACGACTCGTCCCATCATTCATTCCTATTAGAAGTGGTTTGTGTTCGGATAACTTCGTTAGCTGATTCTATTATTGCCTCTTTAATCTGTGTCCATTCTCCTTCGTTATCCTGTTGAGCTTCTTTTCCTATTAGTCTGTTATGAAGACATGTTTTATATTGTTTTAGCATTACCGGATCCTGTAAATTACTTTTATTCCGTTCTGTTTACCTAATTGTTTTTATTTGCGTTCCGATCAATTTCTGCTTTATTATAGTTTTCACTAAAAATGGTCAGAGTCGCAATTCAATCCTCGCATTACTCTAACATCCTCTACCACTCCTTTCTTATTTGCAATATGCGCAATATATGGAATATAAATAAATTTGATTCAAACACCATTCTAATTTATACGGTTCCCTCCGTTTCATATTCCATTCGAAAATTTAGACTTCGTTAATCCAAAACTCTTCGTTCACTTCCCTTCAAATTCCTTCGCATTTTTCTATAAGCTACATTAACTGCAATATTCGTATACTGAGGTGTAACTACTTTGGTGTTGGTTACCATCTTCCCTGATTTCCCTTTATATCGGGCTCAACAGTTGTTTAGTCCATTTACATCTCCCTTTCAAAATTTCGAAACCAAAATAAAAAAATTAAATGCTCTACGCGTTTTCTTCTTTTGCTTTCTTCTGTACTTTCTTCCACAGAATTAAGCATGTGCTCATATAAAAACGTTTATTTCCTGACTTATTATATTTGTTGTTATCGTTGTAATTGATCAGCAAATCATCTTGTCTCGTAAGGATACTTTAATAAAATTAGAAACTTACGGCGCTCTCTAGCGCTTACTGCACACCGATTTATCAAGCTAAGTTACAGTCTTGAAATTTTCCGACATAGGAACAAACTTACGTCCATTTATTGGCAGATAAAATCCTATGAGATATAACAAAACTCAGGCCTACTACATCCAACACGCATAAAACAACGGTAGTATTTTTCTTCTTCCTTAAATAGGCTTGTATGCGTCTGAACAGCAATATTTTAAATTCGTACATTTTTGTCACAAGCCTTCCGCGTACGCCATACGTCATACAGAACCGAGATGGCTTAGGGAATATATCGGTTATACCGCGCCCATATCTCTTTGTCACTCTCCTGTGGATCTTTATGCCTGACTTACTTTAAATAACACTCCTGCGCATTCATGCAATGCCGCTGTATAACATGCAAATGAGGGTTGCGAGTTCAAATCCCAGTAAAGCACTAGAGCAACATTAACAGATTGTGGATTATTTACGCCCACCTGGCCCCTACCCATTCATTATCAGCTTCACATACCTCATCATTTGAAAGGCTGCAGCATGAGGTGATGAATGTACAGCTTACCGAATAAACACTGAAAAATGAATAAATAAAAGGAGGTCGATTACAGAGTTAAGTCACCAAAGTACGAGAAAACAGATTTATGGGGAAATGTTTATTATATATGGAGTGCTTTTTGTATACGTGGCCTAAATGAAGTGGTGGCATTTCGATTGAAGCTAGCTGTTTTTAGGCACGTTCGCATAATTGCGAAAAACGAATATTAGGCTTCGTCGTGTCTCTCTATTCGTCTGGGTGTCTGTCTGTCGCCATAGAACACTTCGGCTCCCACTGGAAAGATTTGATGAAATTACAAATTTGACTATTTTTCAAAAACCTGTCGAGAAAATTCAAGTTTCATTAAACTCTGACAAAAATAACGGACACTTTATATCAAGACAATGTATATTTTTATCACATGTCTCTCAATTCTTCTTAGAATGAGAATTGTTTGAGAAAAAAGTTGTAGAGAGAATGAAAACATACATTTTATATTCAATTGTTTTTTTTTGTAAATCGTCCCATTTATGAGATAATGCGGAAAAGTACTGTAGAGCCAGACAGGCCACAGATAATATGGCGCACGCACATTAAAAGCTGGATACCTAAGGCTACAAACACATACCCACAATATATAATACTTATTGCTTTTCCACTGCATCAATGGTTGCACGAAAGTACCTCAATGTAACGTTATGTATACATTGCCTCTCTTGTTTAAATCACTTCGCAGAAGACAATTCAACGATCTTTATAAACTGCCATCATAGCTGAGCAGGCGTAATGTCCCTTCTCTTAATTACTTTCTACATCGCTTCATGAAAAAGATCGCTGTTTTTTAAATAGCTTTCTTTTTCAGATTATATAAAATTACAAATATCGTACCGTAGGTAATAGCAGATTCTTTTGGGATATTTATGAAGAAATACCGAAAATAGGGAAGAGTGTTTGGGTTACATGCAAGAGTACGAATAAAACCTAAACGTTCCTGTTTGCAGAATACTACCTGTTACAGTGCGAAAGAAAGTCTATTATTTTGTGGGATTTGTAGGAGATATCCACATTAAACGCTACACTGAACCTCTATCGGTGTCCTGCACCATACATCACACGCTTCGCTACTTCTTTCCCAACACACTCTTTCCCAGAATGACCCTTAAATTAATACAACCAGCCCAAAACAGACTAGCTTTCTTCCATCCCACATTCGAGAAAGGTGTAGCATCCGACTCCTGACTTGTGCGGATAAACAGCGCACCACAACTGTCGAAATTGTAAGTTGTGGTGAATGACAGATCTAAGTAATTTAAGTAATGCCTATCATTGTAATATGCCGGCAGTTTTACGTAACACTAGTAAATCTTGGGATAGACAGGATTTAAGCACAGCTTTGCACTTATGGTTGGGATGTATTCTGAGTTTGAATGAAGACATCACGAAGTGCTTGGATACGTACTGTAATACTAATTTGTACGTCAGCACAACTGTTTTTGTTACACAAGATAATATGTAGGCAACATGTTTCGACTAATAAATGGTCACCTTCAGGCCTATTCTTTACAGGTTAAATCACAGGATACTTTGCACACATTGGGATCCCAGGGTGTTTACATCAGTGAAATATTTAAGCTTAAATATTTCACTGATGTAAACACACTGGGATCCCAATGTGTGTACAGCAACCTGTGACTTAACCTGTAAAGAATAGACCTGAAGAAGTCGAAACATGTAGCCTACATATTACCTTGTGTAATAAAAACAGTTGTGCTGACGTACAAGTTAATATTACAATATGTATTCCGAATGGCTTCGAAGAAATGCGGTAGGGTTTGCTGCAAAATAATGAACCAATTAACTCACCTACAACATTACAGAGTCGGTCAGTGGACCATTCTTGAAAAAGTAATTTAATTCATTAAAGAAGGTAGGTGGCGATGAAGACCAGCCAATGTACTATATAAAAGTGTTTCCGAGCTAAGATCGGTTTTCCCCCACAAATTCCATTCAGTTTTCTTTGTCTGTGTTTCTTGAAGCCCTTATGGGAACAACCCATCCTGTAGGAACAGCACAAATAAGTCCAAAAAAAGGCGGATGAAGGTGACAGACATTCGAGTCAATTAGAGAACAAACATTTATCACAGGAACCATATTATTTCCCAAGCGATGCGCGGGATCTCCGGGGTGAAGAACGTGTTGGAAGACTCCTCAGTTTCTAATTTCATTTGTATTCTTCATCAGAAAACAAAAGAGATATAAAGTCCTCGATAAATGCAATCTCTCGAGAACAGCTGAAGAGACGTGGAAGAATGAGAGAGAAGAAAGCTTTATATCCAAACACAACTGGCCTCCAGTACAAAACAGTTTATCTGCCTGTTGTCTTCCTTAAGTATGAATGTCATAATCATGAACGAGAGGCTAGGATTTAGGAGACACTAAGATCTGCGTCCGAATGCCCTTGAATAAGATCCCACAGAAAATAATACTCTGGGAATATTGATGTGCGTCATCCCCGTTGTGTTGGTTCAATAACAAAGAATTATTGTGTATTACGCATACAGTCGAACACAACTATATTTCACCTAGTAGTACAGTAGGTTTACGACTACATGTTTGGGCCGTATATGTTGGTCATCTTCAGATTGTGATTTAACTTACAGAGCAGCTATACCCCACACATATTTTATAGCTGCTCTGTAAGTTAAATTAAAACCTGAATATGGCCAACATATAGGGCCGAAACATGTAGTTGTAAACCTACTGTACTACTAGGTGAAGTATAGTTGTGTTCGACTGTATGTGTAATACACAATAATTCTTTGTTATATTCAAGGAAATTTTTGTTCTGCAATAAATAAATAAGTATATAAATAATTCAGACCATTAATCAATAAATTATTCAATGCATTAATTAATCAATCAATCAATATAAAACTCGTGACCATACGATATTCACAGTTCCTTTTCCATACTTAGCACTCTTATGTCAAGCACCAAAATTTGTGAATTGGAAAAGTAAGAGAATAAATGACAAAATTTTCATTGTCTTTTAAGTCTTTCCAAAAACAGAAAAGTTCAAAAAAATCTAATAAATAAATTGGGCAAATTATTCAATTTGTTATTGCGGCTTAAGGTAAATATAATTATGATTAGTGTCATCTATTCAAAATCTTTGAAATAAGCATGACCTGCAGCATGTATTAGGAATGAGAAATGGACATATAGTCTTTGCTTTAAAATCTGACAGTTTGGGACGTTTATGCTGAGAAGAGATGAGAATATCTCAGCTGATCTTATAAAAATATGAAAAGAAGCGTTGGACAGGGTTCAGCCGACCCACGATAAGGACAATTAGCAGACTACTGCGAGCACTGCAACGAAATTCCTCTATAAAATACTGAATTTCTTGACCATCTTCTACGTTATCAAATTATCTTTTGTCAAAATTTTCCTCCACTCCTTTAATATCTTTAATCGAATATCACTATAATGAGGTACAATAAAGGTAACAGTTTCTTCCTAGCCAGCCCTGTTATCAGTAAAGTCTTTGTTTCTAATACGACTAACTTCCTTATAATCTCGCACCAGAAGAAGATTCAAGTTGAAACTGGAATGTTGCAGTAGTTCCGAGTTTTTAAAAAAAATTTAAAAAAATGTTGCAGTCAAAAGAAGACACGTGACACGGATATAAGAATGAGACAATTTTTATATGAAAGCTAAACCAGTTTACTGATCCCAGAATAAATAACAACTCAGAACGAAGTGAAATTGAATGTGCCTAAATCGCGCGTGCACAGTAACAAATAGTCTGTGAATCTGTCTTATATTTCACAGTTTTACTTTTATTTCCTACTGTGTCACGGTGTAGTTACAGTTCGAGTGTTGAGCGGTGTACAGAAATAAACTATACAATTCATTGAATTATTTCGTATTAATGAAGCATTGAAAATAAGTTCAGAGAAGTATTATTATTAGGTGTCTTACGTCTTCCAGGTTGCTATCCAAAAATTTAAAGATCAAGATATATAGAACTATAATTTTGCCTGTTGTTTTGTATGGGTGTGAAGCTTGGTCGCTGACATTGCGGGAGGAAAGGAAGCTGAGGG
>Ga0123352_10015624_pt1 | contig 12086 bp, 15 predicted proteins | sample TergutLab28metaG_FD_89700 | JGI IMG/M metagenome (GOLD analysis project Ga0123352, IMG submission 89700) | Labiotermes labralis P1 segment gut microbial communities from Petit-Saut dam, French Guiana - Lab288 P1 | ecosystem: Host-associated > Arthropoda: Insects > Digestive system > Gut ... | reverse complement strand
TGGTGGGGAAACCGGAGGGAAAGAGACCACTGGGGAGACCTAGGCGTAGATGGGTGGATAATATTAGGATGGATCTCCAGGAGGTGGGATGTGGGTATATGGACTGGATTGGGCGGGCCCAGGTTAGATAGGTGGCGGACGCTTGTGAGTGCGGAAATGAACCTTCGGGTTCCGTGAAATGAGGGGAATTTCTTGACTAGCTGCAAACCAGTTAGCTTCTCAAGAAGGACTCTGCACCATGGAGTAGGTAAGTAAGTAAGTAAGTATTCTACTTACGACATCAAGGCAAAAGTGTTCTATGGCAGATCTTACAAAATTCTGTCTGTTTATCTTATGTTTATTGGACCGTGCGTCATCTTGATAGTTGAATAAAGAGAGACCGACGTGATGTCACTTGCGTTTTTATTTCATTATTTAATACTCAGCATGTTTCGAATGTTAATACATCCATCCGGATACCACACCACCCCAGCCAAACCACAACGTAACACCAACACTCATCGAACCAGAGCAATACAATCCATTAAATAACTCAATAAATAAGTCGCAGGATCCTGAGGATGGATGTATTAACATCCGAAACATGTTGAGCATTAAATAATGAAATAATAAAGCAAGTGACATCAAGTTGGTCTCTCTTTATTCAGCTGTCTGTTTACTTTACTGGTGAAATGACGAGAGCAAATATCCGATGTTCGAGTTCAAGGTATTGATATTATCTGGCCAAATGGTTCAAGAAGTACGCAAGGAATATTAATGTGTAAAACAAGAGGATGAAATATTGTATTAATTTACCTGCGACTAAATTTTCCAGGAAAAACACATCTCCTCTGTAGACTGGAGATTCACCGAAGATTAGGAGGAAAGGAGTGCATCCAGTAAGTCGGTATGGGTTTCATTGCAACCATTTAGAAGCAAAGTGTTTAGCATAGTGTCCACCTGCTTTAACATTAATGAACAAAATACACCTTATTACTTCATGCGATTCCCACAAGAACTAGCCACCTTCTTCTCAACAGAGAACTTGTATGTTTTGTTTTGTAATGGAGAAGGCGAATATTTACTGTGAGACAGAAACTGAATTCTTACGAACTATTTAAAAGAATTTAAGGATTCAAAGACCATGTTCTGTGTCATGCGGTTAGTTTCCGGCCTGTCGTCGCGGAATTCAGGGGGTCGATTGTAGGCTAGAGATAGACAACGTGGCACTCGGACGCGTCTCTCTGTTGGTACTTGCCCTTCTTTCTGTTAGTATCATCGATGCTCCACAATCACCGCAGTTTTGATACCCTGATATCAGAAGAACCAGGGTCTGCAGCCTAGAAACCATCAGACTAACAATACTCCTTGGGATATCTGGCAACTTTGGACAGAAATGTATGTTCGCTATTCCCTGCATATTTCACAGTTTCATCTCCCAACTCCTAAACGTTTTGTGCCATGAACATGTTTGCTATGTTTCCCCAGACATAATATTCCCATGCGAAAAAGCGTCATGATTCAGAAGTCCATTAAACTGTGTGTTCAGAAATCAACACGTTATACCTTACAGTACAGCATCAACTGCATCACGAGTATAAATTCTCAACTCGTTTGCTACTGAAAACGACTTTGATATACAAACCCTTATACACATATTTATACATTTACTCTGCGAAAACAAATCTGCCCCCCCCCCCTTCATTAGCGTAGTCGGTATATTGAATTGCTATGGGCTGGAAGGTCCGGGGTTCAAACCGCGGTGAGATTTTCAGGACTCAACCAGAATGGCCCGAGGCCCGCTCAGTCTCCTGTACGATGGGGCACCGCGTCTTCTTCCCGGGGTAAAAGCGGACGGTGTTTACCGTTGATCTCCTAATCTTCCTGGGGCCCAGGTTGAGTATAGGTTGATCTGTTATCTGTAACTCCTCACTGCCTGCTTGGCATGTTACAGGGTTGCTTTTACCTTTACCAGCAGTGATACAAAAAGTGACATATGCTGCAGTATACATATAGTGCATTGTATGTATACTGCAGTCCTCACCTCACATCGTACATGTATCTTACTGGCCATTCGAAAAGAGTTCGTCGTGTGAGAATGGATAAACGTAATTATTGCTGTCGGTAACCTATGTTCGAAAATATTTCAGAATTAACCTTTTGACGCCTAATGTCAACTATAGTGGTCATACCGCACCGCCAACCTCTAAAGTTACATTTTATATATTTATTCAACAAATATAGGTACTGAATATTTTAAACATGGTATATACTCTCCGTTTTTTTTCAAAATGCAGTTCGTTTCATAATTCTAACGTATTTGGTTCCTGTGTTATTCACGTTTGATATACAGGGTGTGCTAAAATTAAAAAAACAATTCCGGCGCCAAAAGGTTAAATAATATGTAACTGAATTAGTTTCGTGGTATAGAACCCTTGCTGACAAACTAACAGTTGCTCAGTTACTCGAGAATTCTCCCACCTATTTTGGAATTCGGCAGTTCATTAGCATATTGGCAGAAGCCGGACGCTGAATTACGTCCTGAGCCAAAAACATCCTCTCCACGGAATCCATTTTTATTTTTTTAAGATTCTTATCAATAAAATCCTCTATTTTGTCTTTAATTTGGCCTACATATTTTAGGTCTTTCTTACCGCATACCTTCCATATGGTCGCCCATCTCATAGTTCTCTATTGTACTATTCTAATAGCATTTGAAAAAGACTAAAGATCAGTTACTTTTTATGTAAAGCGTAGGTCATTGAAGATTTTGATGTAAAAAATACAGTCTCCTGTAGAATGGGTACCGGGTCTTTTCCGGAGGTAAAGCGGCCGTGACGTGGCGCTGACCACCTACCCCATCTAGAACCGAGGTTAAAGAAAAGTGTAGCTATATCTCTACTTCACCTGTGGGTTTTCATAGGTATTGATCATTAAGATTTTGAAGTAAAACATAAAAGTGAAGATTTTGAAGTAGATTATAGATCACGAAGATTTAGATGAAGAGTTAAATCATGAAGATTTTGATAATGAGTACAGATCGTGAAGTTTTTGATGAAGACTGCAGATCATAAAGATTGTGATGAGTGTACTTCATAAATATTTTGATGAAGATTGGAGACCGTTTACCATTCATAAAGAGTAAAGTTCATGAAGATTTTCATAAACAGTGCAAGTTTAGGTGAAGTTTAGGAACCATAACGATTATTATACAGCGTACAGACAGCAACTCTTCCGATGAACAGTACTGGTCACGAAGTTTGAGACAGTGAAAGTTTTCAACCTTCATTTACTCTCTTCCGTTCTCGGTACCCACTTGAAATATCCTGAATCAATTCACTCAATTATTTTACCAACCACTGCAATTATATAAATTTATAAAATTTACACATTAAAACATTAAAAACGCTCCGACATGTTTCGGTCCTAAGACCATCATCAGGGAGCTACATATTCCTTGCTAAAGTCACATTAGAAATAGTCACAGATTAATTTCTTTGTACAAGTTGGGTGTTGTGGCAGCATGCCATGTTGTGTTGTGTTGACAAGAGTGCCATGCTACGGATGTGCATTCCGTGTTTCGTTGCGTAACACGCAACGAAACACAGAACGCAGAACACAGAAACACGAAACATGTCGGAGCGTTTTTAATATTTTAATGTTTAAATTTTATAATTTTATATATGTGCAGTGGTTGGTAAAATAATTGAGTGACTTGACAACATGCACGGTGAAAATAAAAATTCTGAATCAATATTCTTTGCTTAGAGTGATACATTAAGCATCAGACACAGTTCTTGATTACACTAAACAAAATAGTTTAACCGAATAAACGTGTTTCGTTGCAACAGCACTATTTTATCCCAAATAAACAATTATAACTCATTACCGAAGTAAATACAACGGGAAAGAAAGCAATGGCGCACTTGCATGTTCTCTGAAATGTAACTATTTACACCCTTTTCATCGTTCAACATTTTTTCCTCCTCATTTGAACAGTGGATCCCACAAAACGACTACAATATAGACGGATATTTTGACATAAAGCAATTTAAGCTGCAGTCTCTGAGGGAAGCCTATGCCCATTCTTTTTCCTCTTTCATGCCAAACCCACGACTTTCCTCGTAACGCGATGTTTTGTTGTGTTGTACAAGAAATAATTTTATATCGTACGAACAAAAACATAATATTTGAAGATTAAAGCCTGCGTATTAAATCTGATGGCTCAGGAAACGGGGAGTGAGTGTATAACAAACAGTCCGTTTGTTACAAAAAAAGACAAAGAAACACTTTACTGCCAGTCACGTCTAGCAGCAAACGCGAAAATTCCTTCTCCATTCAAAGTCTCAATACATCAATTTTCCCCCTTTTTTTCTTCAATATTAAGAAATGTATGTTTTCTCCACAATTTTGCTCTTGGCTTATCTCGTATCAACAGACTGAAGCTAACAAAATTATTAGAGAAATGTGTACTTCAAATTACACCGACCGTTATACACGTTATCAGAGAATTAGTTCATCTGCCTGTAATCTATGGTGAATTATCTGACATGTTAGGGTACGGTTTATGATTTGTCTCCTCATAATAAAGTTTGAAGTTACTATTCCAAAGGTCAGCGCCTAAATAAAATGAATATGGCGTCTATTCAGTTCTGATCCACAAACGCATAATTTAAATTATTTAAGATTTTGTTTATATTTACGGTATGTTCCATCGTGCTGTTCACTTCACAACTCTTTCTCTGGACGGTAAATTACTAACTGAAACCTTCTACGTATATCATCCAATCAAATACGAACACATACTTATTGTTATGACTTATATTTATGTAATTTAATATATTAGTTAATATTATTGTTATTAAAAAAACGGATTTTTTCTAATTATTTTGCATTTTCAAGCCACACGTGAAAGTACCTAAACTTTGTATCTTACATCACTAAAAATGGCGACAAGATCGGGCGAAGCAACTAGAATTTTACTGTATATATAAAATAAATTAAATGTACTTGTTTGCATTTTTGGTACTATTTTTGTATATTCGAATAATATACGGGTCATGGAACATATATCAGTGATGTCCTTTAGTGACCCTAACATAAAACCCTAATGTTGCAGAATTTTAAGTCGGCATCCCAGCATCAATGCCTTTTGTCACTTGGACAGCTTGAAAGTTACTTCATAGCCTCGATGTTGTACGCCGGAAAATGGCCCCATATAAACATAAGATAAGGGGTTAGGCGGATCCTAATGCCGTCCTTGACACCTTGTAGAGAAAAACATTTCTGTTCCTATCACAGAACGCACCTCGGTATCCCGACCGCGAGGTGCGAATCGAGGCATTTTTCTGAAATGAATTGGTGAAAGAATGAGCTATATTTCTGTAAACAGCATTAAGGTATTTATTTGTGCGTAATTTCAGGCTTCTGCGCGGTGTAAATGAGATCTTGGCTGTTCCGGGATGTGACGCAGTGTAGATTGGTAGTTACCGACGTTTCGAGACAACCTATCGGCCCTATCTTCAAGGATCAAGCAGTCTTCGAGTGACTGACCTCTGAAGATGGGGCCGAATGTTAGTCCCAAGACGTCGATAAATAACTATATACCAAACTACGTTGCGTAACATCCTGGAAGAGCAAAGCTTTCGTTTTGGCTTTGACATGGAGAAACAGTTTCTTTTGGCTTTGACGTGCAGAAACAGTGTCTTTTGGTTTTGACGTGGAGAAGCAGTGTCTTTTGGCTTTGACGTGGAGCAGCAGTGTCTTTTGGCTTTGATGTGCAGAAGCAGTGTCTTTTGGCTTTGACGTGGAGCAGCAGCGTCTTTTGGCTTTGACGTGGAGCAGCAGTGTCTTTCGGCTTTGACGTGCAGAAGCAGTGTCTTTTGGCTTTGACGTGCAGAAGCAGTGTCTTTTGGCTTTGACGTGGAGCAGCAGTGTCTTTTGGCTTTGACGTGCAGAAGCAGTGTCTTTTGGCTTTGACGTGCAGAAGCAGTGTCTTTTGGCTTTGACTTGGAGCAGCAGTGTCTTTTGGCTTTGACGTGCAGAAGCAGTGTTTTGGCTTTGACGTGGAGCAGCAGTGTCTTTTCCGCAAGAAAAAAACAATTTTTTTATTTATTTGTCACACGAGTTTCAGAATTCAAAGTTCTCAAAACTATTCAGGTATTTATTTTGTATCAATACCAAATTAAAATAAACTCTTCCGCTTGTCTTTTACAACAAACATCTTCGCAATCCAAAAATTCAGCGTGTAATTTCCCATATTAAAATTTACAAAATCCTGGTAAAACTATCCCCTTATCAAGCTGCTAGCACGCAAAATTCTTTTTAGAAGAATGTTTTAGTGAGCGTTTGTCTAAACCAATATAACAATTTTAAATATAACTTTATCAAATCTCTTTAAAAACCTTTTTTTAATGACAAGCCTAAAGTCTTGCCTCTTTATTGATCCAATCGATAAGGCGTTCTTAGGTCATTTAGACCACCGATATGTAAACCATGGCCCGCGGGCCACATTACAATATCAACTTTTCCAACGAGTTCCACGATTTAAAAAAAAAGACACTTAAAATATGAAATTCGAACAATATTTATTTTATTGTCATCAGTACAAAAATGACACTTAAATATATATTTCACTGTTTGCAAAACAATGTACCCTTCTTCCTACACACAAAGACAACTTCAAGTACACGTACAATGTTTACACCACTCGGCGAACCGAAGGCAGGTAAATTTGTTTACACGTCCATGTGATTTTACTCAGGATTTATTATAGATGACACGAAAGTAAGTATTCTATACGTAAGGTTAATTAAAACTTTATACGGTTAATTCAATTTTTTAAGGATCAATTTTCAATAAATATTACCGCCCCAATATTGACACCATTAATGAGAGTATTTTCATTAATGGTGTACATAAAATAAGGCATTATTTATAATTTGGGCCGCGGGTACTTTTTCCCCTAAATTTGGCCCTCGTGACTGGAATTGCTCATCTCTAATTTAGAGATATTTTCAAATCGCAGAATGTGCCGGATGCTGTATGCGGAATCGTATCCATAACTGTTTGTTACGACTCTCTCCGCTATCTCTCATGGCCTAATTCAAGACGTCGCGTGAAAAACAGGTGAACATCTGACCCAGTAGTTGTTTACTTTTCGGAGATATTAAATGAAGAACTCCCTAACACAAATATATTTTCTTGAAGTTACAACGTGCGCATAATAAATTAAGTGATGATCCTGCTTACTTCCCGTGAGATACCGGATTGAACCTCCTCCCTAACACCTCCCTAAAATGAGCTGTTTTCTTTATTCTTAAATCCCTCCAGGCAAATATAGTGATACTTTGGTCACAAACAATAATACAGATTATTTTCCCATTCTTACAAATTCAATATCAACTTTGAAGAATATTACATCTTCTGTGGCGTTAATTTTTAGCCAACCGGTTGAGTATTTAAATTTTAACGTATGGTTTACGAAAAAAAAGTATTTTTTAACAGAAAATATTAATAGTTGAATAAAGAGAGACCAACTTGATGTCACTTGTTTTATTATTTCATTATTTAATGCTCAACATGTTTCGGATGTTAATATATCCATCCTCAGGAACTTGCGACTTATGTGATGAGTTATTGCATGGGTTGTATTGCTCTGGTTCGATGTGTCTTGATGTTACGTTGTGGTTTGATTGGGGTGGTGTGGTAACCGGATGCAGGCTGAAGTCTGCATCCGGTTACCACATCAAGTTGGTCTTTCTTTATTCAACTATCAAGATGATGCACGGTCCAATAAACATAAGATTTAGAAAATATTAAATTATTACGTGAACGACGTTATGTGGAAAATAAATGGACAATATACAGCATGCCTTAAAAGCCCACTAAATTTCTTTCTTGATTACGTAATATAACAAATGAGTCTGTTGGATTATTGAATAATAATAATATATTTAACTGCAAATGGGCTGTCGCCCTGTGGCAGTGGTTATTATGCATGTACATAAATATGAAATAAGGATCTAAGAAATTTAAGTAGGGAGGGCTACATGAGAAACATACAGTGTCAACTTGGAGTCTTGGGAAACATCTCAGCTTTCGCGTTTAGGCACACGAAAACCAAAAAAAAACCTGTGTCGAGGTGGCCGTTCGCAGGACCTTCCGGATACTGACTTCTAGACAGCAATCTGGCAGCTATGTAAGACAGCAGTACACACATAGTAAAAAGATATATACATAAAGTAGCAAAAATAAACATAAGATAATAAGTCAATACACAAAATATCAACTACAGTTACCAGCAATGCACGTATTAAGAGAAACAACGGGCATGCATATTTGACAACGCAGATACGTAAAAGTTTAAAGCTGTAGATATAACGGGATTATATATTGTAACAACAATATATATATATATACGTATGTAACAATCAAAACGTAAATCTTGTTACTGTTTTGTTTGTGTGTTCGAATTTTATCCAACTGTGCTGAAAAAAAAGGACGAGGTATTTGAGGTTGATGAAGAAGTTAATTTGTTGTTTTAGGTTTCTGTGACCGTGCATCGTGAGCAAAATTGTGAAGTGAGAGAGAAAACCAACGAGATGCAACAGTTAGATGTATTTTTAACAATTTCTCAACATGTTTCGGGCATCATTATGCCCATCTTCAGAAGACCAAGACGTTGTGTTACTGCATATGGTGTACTGCGCTGTGCCTTGACAGAATGAAAAAGTGCATTGATAATAAACATCTAACTGTTGCATCTTGTTGGTTTTCTCTCTCACTTCACAATTTGTTGCTGTTTGTTGCCAGTAAGAATTTCTTGTGGCCTCCAGCCCGAAGTATTAACCTGTCACTCACATGAAAACTTTGAGTTTACGGCATTACTTCGAGTTTATGGAATTTTAAAAGAAAAATTTCTATATTATTCAAATTTTATCCCGCGAGACACAACAATTTGCCTTGATTTTCTCTTTTCCTACAGCAAGTTACAAATAATTTTATAGTCAATTAAATCTTTTTGTGTTTCAGGTTTAATAACCTCCTCTCTTCCATTTTGTTTGTTACACGAAATCCCAGGGCACTGTATAACTAATGCCATCCAATCTATGTGCTCTGCTTTCGTACGCCTCGTATTTAGGCCCTTGAGCGCACTGGTCACTACACTCAACACCATTCGCTTTACTGCAAAATCCAAGAGCATGTAATTATGTCGGACTTGATCCGCCGAACAAATAGTGATTGTTCTCCGAATCAACATTAGCCGGTTACCCTTGCAGCACGGAACACGTCCGTGAGGCAGGAAGTTATTTTTATATAATATTTGATGTTCATAAAAGTTAAATTTTGTTCAACTAAAAATGTTACTCACAATTAGACCTACATGGGACTCGGGCATTCAAAAAATTATTTTCTTTACAAAGTGTAAAACCAGCTTAACTTACTCCATGGAGCAGATTCCTTCTCATGAAGCTCATAGATCTTCAGTTAGTCAAGGAATTCTCCGCATTTTATGGGACTCGAAAGTTTATCAACGCATTCACAACAGCCGGCCACTTGTCCCTGTCCTGACCCAAGTTAATCCACTTTAAATTCTCATCCATTTTCTTCACGATCCATTTTAATATTATCCTTCCATCTACGCCTAGGTCTTCGAAGTGGTCTCTTTTCTCAGATTTTCCCACCAAAACCCAGTATGAATCCGTACTCTTCTCCATACGTGCTACATGCCCAGTCCATGGCATTCTTATTTATTTGATCACCCGAATGGCATTTGATGAGGAATATCCACAGAATAAAAAGAACGTAAGGAAACAACAGCATATGTATGAAATGTGTTTTAACCCCTATCCTGCTAACGTCGAGAATATGGTGAGCTCCTTATAATGTCAGGAAATGGCAGATGGGATTTAATTTAGCATTTAAGAGGTTAAGAGTATGGTGTTATCGCACGTCACATCGAATATTTTGCTAAACAAATAAATCGTTTCGAAGGATCCTGCTGCCTCCCTCCTCATGGTGAAAATATCGGCAGCAGGTTTACCCAAAATTTTGGGTACATGTACATTAAACCACCAAACTAAGTTAATCTTCATATTTACAGCCATAAAATCTCGAATTTTGAATTGAAATTACTTATTGTAGGTTCTACCAGGCGGTCTGATGACTGTGGTGTTGTCATGAGCTGGAAGGATTGGACCAGCAGCTGTGACGACTAAGCCACCGTCACCCAATCCAAAGGGCACTGCAGTACCATGAGCTACAGTGACTGAAACGGGCATATAAGTCACAGGTCAGTGTTCAACCGCTGTTAGAGTGTTCTGAACCCAATCCAGATTCCTCTTCAATTCACAGATGGCAGTCAGGTGGAAGATACTCGAAGGAAAGCACTAATCCTTGTCCTGTGCAGACACAAAGAATGCATAAAACTTTAGCTCGATCAGCGTATAGGATTGACCGGGGCCTTGCTCAGCATACGCATAACGTTCTTTTCAACTAGCTTAAAGTCCATAGAAGTTCCAGGGAAAATTCCTTCAGATAAAGTTTCGTCAATTATACCGCCCTCACCAACGTAAAAATGTCAGTGAAGACATACCACTTTCATAATACTGTACTTACTTACTCACTTACTTCATGCAGCAGAGTCCTTCTTGAGAAGCTAACCGGTTTTCAGCTAGTCAAGAAATTCCGTGCATTTTATGGGACCCGAATGTTCATTACCGCAATCACAAGTGCCCACCACCTGCCCCTATCCTGAGTCAACTCGATCCAGTCCATAACCACACCCCACTTCTTGAAGATCCATCTTAATATTATCCTCCCATCTACGCCTGGATCTCCCAAGTGGTCTCTTTCCTTCAGGTTTCCCCACCAAAACCCTGTATAAGGGTCTCCTTTCCCCCATAAGCGCTACACGCTTATCCCATTTCATTCTTCTCGATTTTACCACCCGAATATTGGGTGAGGAGTACAGATCATTAAGCTCCTCATTATGTAGTTTTCTCCACTCCCTTTTTACCTCCTACACTTGAATTATGACAGTAAGTTCATTTGTGCTGCCATCTAAAAAAGTACTTTCGTCGAAGGTGGACACTGCGTTACCAACTCGGGGCTATAATCCGCTGCAACCATATGCTGCTCACATTCATAACTACTCGTTAACCTACACAAATATTTGCCGTTTATCATACTGATAATCACACTCTTCAAGTGCAAGGTTTGCGGTCGCCCTCGACATCTCATCACTTCCCCCCTTCAGCCTCTCTCCACATATAAAATTCTTGAACGAAAGTCTTCCTCCACAAAGAGATAGTAGTTCAGACGATCAGAAAATTTTCCACTTTTCTTATCTCGAATTTCATTAAAGAGCAATTGAATGTTTTTCACTCGACTCGATAATAAGTCACGTGTATCAACTTCACCGTCTCGCACTCTTCTCTTACAGTCCCCTAAGAAATTATATTAACCCTTTAAACGCAGAATTAAATCCCATCTGATGGCATTATTAGAAGCTCACCATATTCTCAAAGTTAGCAGGATAACGGTTAACGATATGGTCAGTCATGCCATTCAAAAACTATTCAATGCACGCGCACAAAACGTACATATTTTTTTGCGTCGTTCGCTTTAATCAGTTGTGGTTTTGCTAAAGGGTAAGAACCGGCTTCTGTCCATAACGCCCAGTGTGGCGTAGGATATGAAGTTCCATTCGTCAAGATCCGGTCGCTTCAGACGAATCTGATACAATGATTACATATTAGCATAAATTTCCCAATCAGTTCGTTCCGCTAAAATTTTACAATTAAAATGTATGGATGCCTGGTCTTCATACCTGCTACATAACCCGCCCATCTAAACATCACTGGAGTGATCGTATAGAAGTGTGTGCTAGGGCACAAATCCCTCCTCCCAAGTATCCACGGGAAAATAGAGAGGGTTTTGTTGCCCTGTGTTTCGAACTTTTTGTTGTGTTATTGGAAGATAATGAGACCGCCTCTGTGGTCTAGTGGTCAGAGTTTCTGGCTACAGATACAGAGGTCCCGGGTTCGATCCCCGGCGCTACCAGATTTTCTGAGTAGTAGTGGGTCTGGAACGGGGTCCACTCA
>Ga0123352_10015621_pt1 | contig 12087 bp, 4 predicted proteins | sample TergutLab28metaG_FD_89700 | JGI IMG/M metagenome (GOLD analysis project Ga0123352, IMG submission 89700) | Labiotermes labralis P1 segment gut microbial communities from Petit-Saut dam, French Guiana - Lab288 P1 | ecosystem: Host-associated > Arthropoda: Insects > Digestive system > Gut ... | reverse complement strand
TGCTGAGATGGTTCCCAAAATTCCAAGTTGCCACTACATGCTTCTCATGTAGCCCTCCCGACTTAAATTTATTAGTAACCAATTTCATATTTTGTGTACATGTAAAATAACCACTGCCACCGGGTAACAAACAACCCAATTGCACTTAATAATAATAATAATAATAATAATAATAATTAGTAGTAGTAGTAGTAGTAGTATTAGTATAATTGTTCAATGGCTGTGTCTAAGTCTGAATACAATACAATACTAATGAAATGTGTGCTGCACTCTGCAGTTGGCATTCAAGTTAGGTTGGAAATCTGTGTACAGCTCAAAGAACAGTAGAGCGCAGACATGCAAAGAGAGCTTTCATGTCGCCAATTGTGGGGGTTTCTACAAAGATTTAAGTCTGACGCCAATCCTGTTCTACTTTGTTGTACCATCGCTCAGGAACGGTGTCTGCGTTAGCGTTAGTTTCAACAGTACACGAACAAACGCATGTGATTAAATTTAACATGGTACATACGAAAGCATCGCTTCTTATAATAACTACAAAATGTGTGGATTTAGTTCTAATAACTTGTTTCAATGCATGGATTTGATGACTTTTTTTAGTCGGCTACTTCCATTTGGTTGTGAATTGTGAAGTAAATAACACAGAACTTTACATTTCGCAAAATAGATTTTAACATTATTCCATTCATTCCTTATCACCACCGCCGCCACCGCCGCCGCCGCCGCCACCACCACCACCACCATGACCACCACTACCACCGGGTAGTTAGAATTGAATTCTGCCAGAAAGATGTTGAACTCAAAGATTTTTAATTTCTTTTGGATTAACTGAATTAGAATTTGCGATTTGTCTTGAAGTTAATTCCAAAATAGTACATATAATATAATAAAATTAAATTATAATATAATAAAATTAATATATAATATAATGTAATATAATAAAGTATAGTTGTTTACAGCCTTTCAATTACTGCATTGCTATACAACTGAATTCCGTCATTAAACATTGGCTTGAGTTTGAAAACCTTAACTATGGCCTTCCCCTTTGTGTTGCTGATACTAACAACACATCTTACTGAACTGTGGTAACTGCTGCAGCCATCCATCTACAACGTGTGTGATGATGTCACAATGTAATTATAAGTGCGGTCTATGAGTGATATTTACTGGCGGCCATCCGACTGTATTTTTTCCTGCACAAATCCCAATCTGTTTTTGTCTCAGCGTGTTCTGTGTTACTGGTTTGGTAGGTAATCTAGTCATGGATTTTATGCTACCTAGTTTTGGATGTACAGCAGATATGCTGTATTCCTACTAGTAGTTTTTTACATTCGATGTTTTGGCGTGGCAGTGGGAATTATTTATATAATCAACTGCAATGGCACACAAACACAAAGTCGAAATGCTGCAGATGGTTTTAGGGTCTTGAAATTGAAGATTCATGTCTATATTTCGTTCAACTCTGTAGATGGGTCAGGTGAATGAGATCACCACATCTCACAGTAGAGGGTGACGTAAACGTTGCCAACAGCAGCGTCGAATGATCCTGTTGTCACTTTAGTGATGTCCTTACAGACCACTGTTTCCAACCAGACGACGAAATTCTGCGATTTGGTATCCAAAATATTGAAGTCTGAGTGCTTAATTCATATAATTAATATATATTGTATATATAATATATTGTAAAATTAATAAAATTAGCAAAATTAATAAAATTAGTAAAATTAATAAAATTAGTAAAATTAATAAAATTAGTAAAATTAATAAAATTAATAAAATTAGTAAAATTAATAAAATTAGTAATATTAATAAAATTAGTAAAATTAGTAAAATTAATAAAATTAGTAAAATTAATAAAATTAGTAAAATTAATAAAATTAGTAAAATTAATAAAATTAGTAAAATTAATAAAATTAGTAAAATTAATAAAATTAATAAAATTAGTAAAATTAATAAAATTAGTAAAATTAATAAAATTAGTAAAATTAATAAAATTAGTAAAATTAATAAAATTAGTAAAATTAATAAAATTAGTGTTGGGATCTCGACTTTTATCATCAGCTGCTGTGAACTTAGCTAGAATTTTTATATATTCTTAGTGAGCTGTTAAGGTTGGAGTATTTTTGCATTATACATCATATAAATTGAGGCATATCGGTATGTCATTGTGGAAGTCTATTTAAATGATCTTTACAAATAATATTCTACAAATGTCGTTACAAACGGATTTAAAGAAGAGAAACTTTTCTTTTGAACCCTGCTGGCTACCTGCTTGTGTCTACCACACAGTGTCTGTCCCCTGATTCACTTTTGGGATAAGAAGTTTCAAAGGGCTATTATTGGGGCCAATTCAGTTTTTGATAATTATGGATAACATTAATGTGGTGATCTTACAGACCTATAAGACGGGAACAACAATCGCGTCTGAAACCGTATGGTCACGTGTTCTTTATATAGTTGTGCTTATAAAGTTAGAATGTACTTCTGTACCTTAAATAACATTCAAATTAACAAGTTGGATTTCGGTGGAAGAATTTTTATTACCATAAGATTGCAATAGTGTAAAATGTTTTGTGTTGTCGTACAAGTGCATTGCGGTGAAGCATGGTTTAAGTTACGTATGCGTCCCATTTCTGGAAGCAGGGCTTCTCCTTGGAATAGTTGCTAGTTGATCGGCCACTCAATAAAACATAATCACAAGAGCTTATAACTGGACTTGGTCGTAATTCACTTCATTCCAATAACAATATCCATATTTTTACAGATACGAATTGATATTAACCTACCATCTATTTCTTTAATGCTATTCGTATAACCAAGAATGCACTTCGCTTAGGAGGAGAAGTGTAAATTATATTTATTTACGTTCTCTCAACAGATATGTACACTTTAAGTAGAATAATACATTTTGGCCGATCCTGGTGGCCGCGTGGTCTAAGACATCGTTTTGCGGCCGCTCGCTTGCTGGGATTACCAGTTCTAATTCCGCCGACGGCATGGGTGTTGGTCTCGTTTTGAATTTTGCGTGTTGTCCGGGTACAGGCCTCTGTGATTGACCGATCACTCGTCCAGAGAAGTCCTATCGAGTGTGTGGGTGTGTCACTGACTGTGATCAGATGCAGCAGTAAACCTCTGCACCTGCACTGAGCAGATAGCAGCGGATACTCTAAGAAAGAAAGGAAGAATATATTTAAATTAGAACGCTTGGAATACATGGGGTGAATGTATCGGGTTAATTACATAGATACTTCATATGTCGTAAAACGTCCTTCCATTTTTACCTACCTGCCACCAACTCTCTCCATCTTCTCACTCCCAGCGCTTGAAGATCTCTTTCTTCTTCTTCTTTCCATCTTTTCCTGGATCTTCCCCTTCTTCTCGTCCCTTCCAGTTCTTGAGTGAAGATGAGACCACAGTATTATGTAACGTAAACCGTCAGAATGCACACTTTCCAAATTAATGTTTTAATTCCTTTTTTTTTTGTGTGTTCTACATGTTTCGAATATCATGTGTTCATCATCAGGAAGGTCATTTGTATATGAAGTTTTTTATGGTACGTTTTTCATACATTTAAGCTATCGAGCACGTCCTTCCACAAGCTAGACTGCTTAAATAAATGTATGGAAAACATACTATATTAAAACTGCATGTACAAATGGTCTTCCTGACGATGAACACATGATGTTCGAAACATGCAGAAGACACCAAAAGTTTAATTAAAATATTAATTTGAAAGGTGCGAATTTTATTGTTTTACGTTACGTAATTGTACCACAATACACGGTACAAAAAACATAAAGTGCCAAAATATTACTGAAAGTAAAATTTACGACTATGATTTTCGCTTAATGAACGAACTCCCGTAATTAGTAAACACACAAAACCTTAATTATTCCAGTAGACACGCTTTTAATTATGTTGTAATTACTGCAATTTTCCGTATTATTCCGGTTACGTGTGATTCTGTAATATTCACTCTCATTTGATTACAATTGAAGCAGGTTTTTGTGCACTGAAACAAGAATGTCCAGGAATTTCTTCGTCAGAGGTGTTTATTGTCATCCTTAACCAAGTTAGACCTTGACACCGATTTCGGCTTAACGTGTGATAGTACAAAATTTGTGTAGCAGGTTTTGCTACACACCTTCACTCACAATCTATATTTGTTACAATGTATACACTTGTTTCGAGTCCTTTTGTGGCTTGTATGAGTGTCTGTTCTTGTGTATTTTTTTTATGTGGATATAATGGACAGCTTGTTCTCTGTCACTCCAACTCATCTCTGACATATGTCCTATCTGGCAGAAGTTTTACCTCGGGCAGCAAGCTACAAGAGGTATGAGAATACAGAATGGAATTTTATATCCACGTGAGTGCTACACCTGACACGCTCAAAGATTTATGCGACATAAATTAAAATAGGCCTAGTTAATTTAATCTTTTCCTTGTTAAACGGAACCTGTCACCACGACAGGGTATGTCCTCAGTTTGCGGATGGAGAAGACGTTGATCAGATGTGGATGTTAACTTCCACCATATCGAATACGACAGGAAATATACGTGTAACGTAAATTTGTGTCGCATTCGCCTAACCATTTTTGCCCGTCTAAACAAAACAATGCATTCCTTTTGGGTCGTTGCCATATATATTGCTCTCAAGAATGCTTTAGGATGATTTTGAGCCGCAGGCAACAATAAAACACACTTAGATCTTCATCTAAAAGTTCCAATACACTTTCCTATTCTCAAGAACTTACTTTTTTTTTCTAAAGACATTTTTGTAAAATTCCAAAATATCAAATTTCACGGAAATCCGTCCAGTAGGAGCCGCGTTGATACATACGGGCTGGAATATGGTGCACCTTTTACTGTATACTGCAGCAGTGAATAACTATCTTTATACTAATTATTTAAAGATAGGGTGAACATACCGGATTCACAAAATTTCTTTATGAAGAAAGCAGAAAAACATAATGTATTCGATCATTTAGTACAGTTTTTTCTTAGGATTGCTGGCGTCAGTTACGGGCCGTTCATGGCCATGCGTTGTAAGTTAATCTGTCAACGTATATTCAGGACCGTTGGTGACAGGTAGGAGGGGAGAGATTTAAATGAGAAAACGTTAGCAGCTGATATTGGACGCTAGCAATCCAGTGCGAATTCAGTCACGTACGAGTGTGGTGTAGGTAGGAGTACAGAGAAGTGACTGTGTCAGTTTCCTAGAAATGGTCTAGTTGTTTTACTGGATATATCGCTCCATTATTTTATATCAAGAATAAATTGAGTAAATACAACAAGTAAAAAAGAAATAATTAAAACTATATGTGATTCGGTGAACCACACCCGTTTCCCGAAAGAGGATCACATACCAGACTGAGCGCGTCGGGACGACAAAGTTACGAATGGTGATCGTGTAGAATACAGACATGCAAGCAAACAGTACTGCTAATACCGCGTTCTCCTGTGTTAAGATACTATGCATTCCCATAAGAAATTACCAGTGCTTCAGAAAAAAGTAATGCGTACGTCGTCGGGGTTCAGGATCTTTCGAAAAGGGCCCCATACACTCTAAGTTAAACTGTGCAGTTTTACTGTGTAAAAAAAAAAACTGCACAAAAAAACTGACCTGAATGTACTCTGGCACATCACAGGTTTCCCATCAGGTTTTTCGGTATTTTTATCAGTTCTGTGTGTTTTCTTGTGCGTGTGACTATGGTGGATAAAAACAAGGCTGTCGTTTGCTGTTTGCTAGACACATCGGCCATAATGTTACCCAAGAAGAAGAAAAGAAAGCGTAAAATGTGGAGTGAGAAGTGGTATTTGCAAAGAAATATATCATGCGATGCTCATCTGCTGAATGAATTGCTAGAAGCGGATGTGCCTTGAGATGATGCCATCGTGGTGTCGGCAGGTAAACTGAGGAAACTGTGGGATTCCCTGAGTGAACTGCGCAGTTCTCTGTGTGAAAGACGGCTGGAAAGAACAGTTCTGAGGCCTGCGCTATTGCCTATCAAAACTGCGCAGTTCACTCAGTTTTTCCATCAGGTATGACGTCACACAGTAAAATCGCCCGGTTAAACTGAGTGTAAAAAAGGTAAAGCAGTCCCGTTACAGGCCTGGACAGGCCCAGAGGATTCCAGGAAGTTAAGGTTCCCAGATTTCGTGACAACGACACAGGATGGAGGTAGGTTTTCAGCCTCACGCACCGGCCGCCCTTACCCCCAGGAAATGCTTCTGGTACTTATTTCTGTTAGAGGCTGGGTCGACCCCCCAGGGCCATAGTGCGATCGGAAGGATTTTATGTGAATAAAAAATCCAATGACACCAGCTGGGATCGAACCAGCGACCTTCCGATTTGTAGCACAGCACCTTAACCACTGTGTCACCGCGGTACCCCAACTGAGAGTGTATAGAGCGCTAAACGTTGGCAATCAGTTCTAAGTAACCCAAATAGAACAATGTTAATTCTCATCACCATAAGAACCTTGGAGCTCTGCAAGTAATATTGCACTCAAATGCAGTAATATCTGTTATGAAATGTGTTAAAAATTTGGCTGATAGCTGTCTGTACAATTTCCTTATTATTCGTTTAGAATGCAGTTGATTAGTCATATTGCGTTTTACAGCATATTTAATTCGCATAATTGTCATATTCCGTGACGTTTTGTGGTAGAATTAACTCATTATAACCTCCTTTGAAGTACTGTGTTTGGATGAATTCGTGTTTCTGTGATATTTTGCCGCTTGTGCGTGACTTGACGGTAAAAGACCTTTGATTCTTTTATCGGTCTTTTTTACGTGTCCTGTAATAGACCATGCTACAGTCGTCTGTAGGCTTAAGATTATCCTTCAGTTCCAGCACACTACTGACCCATATGTTGGAAACATATTAACCTGTATACTTTGTCTTGGGGCCCGCGGTAGTACAGTGGTTAAGGCGCTGTGCTACAAATCAGAAGGTCGCTGGTTCGATTCCAGATGATGTCAGTAGAATTTTTCATTGACATAATCATTCCGATCGAACTATGACCCTGGGGTCGACTCAGTCTCTAACAGAAATGAGTACCAGGAGCATTTCCTGGGGATAAAGGCGGCCGGTGCGTAAGGCTGACAACCTTACCATCATCCTGGGTCATTGTCACGCAATGTGGGAACCTTAACTTCCTGGAACCCTCTGGGCACCTCGGGCCTGTAATGGGACTGATTTACTTTTTTTTCTACCTTTTATGCCTTCTCCAGTTACTCCATGGAGTCGAATCCTTCTTGAAAAGCTAACCTGTTATGAACTAAACGAGAAATTCCACGCATTTTATGGAACCCGAAGATTCATTGCCGCAGTCACAAGTGCCCGCCACCTGACACTATCAATCCATTCCATCCCCCCCATCCCAATTCCTGAATATCGTAATATTTTCCTCCCATCTACGCCTGGGTCTTCCAAGTGGTCTCTTTACCTCATAATTCTTGTTTCAATTCCGTGGCATCCTTATACTTCAGATTATCCATTTAAATCAGAAAGCTGCCATGGGAATTTTTATTTAGGTATCTGTATTCTAAGCGATTTGCCAGCAACTAAATTTCTTGATTTATTTTATTTATATTGCCTGTTATAATCTAAGTTGTATTCGCCCATTTCTGTAATCACGGTCCCTTCACTCTTCGACTAGTAACTAAGTTTACTTCCCATTATTTATTGTTGGGGATTGATGTGAAATATATTTATAAGTTGCTGTACAGTTCATGCACAAAACATTACTACTTCAAAGCTCAGAATTTAAAAAAAAAAAAATTTATTTTGGGTCTAATAATAATATTAAACTAGAGTCTTATAATTTTGTGTGTCAGCAGCTGAGGTATGAAAGCATGAGCTATTAGTATATTGTATTTGAGCATGTTGACCTATTTAATTAAAAAAGTACAGTGTGTCCCACTCGCTACCGAACCCGGCGTTCCTTTAATTATTTTACCACTAATGAGGATATTGCAACGACTATAGACACACACTACAGACACATTCCTCTTCATTTCTCACACAACGAACGTAATCCTGTTCAAATTTCGTTGCAATATCTTTATTGGTGTTAGAATTATTAAAGAAATGCCGGGTTCGGTAGCGAGTGGGACACTCTGTATCACATTATTAGGTGAAAAATGTCTACAAACGGAGCAATTGGTATCAATGAGAGGCTTTGAACGAAAAATAACATAAGACTAGAATGTTCCTTCGATGCTGAAGCTTCGCGGTAAACCTTGTGGTGGCCGTCATGCGGACTTCTGTTTGGTATCGAAATCTACCACCAAATATCTGTGCGTAAAATAAATCTACGCAAGTTATCGGTTTTATTCCGCCAATTCAGTTTTTTTCCCAATACACTTCTTTTTCGAGCTGGTATTTTCCGTTATACACAATTTAGTGTTCATAATGTGATTATAAGTTCCAGTATTGTTAAGGGACGGATCAAGTGGTTATATTCCTTCGGATCAACTCAAAGTTTATAAATACAGCAGTTTGCTGAGTAATGGGTGTTTGTCATAACGTTGGATATATCGATCGATGTTGACAGTGTGCCGTTGGGTAGTGTTTGCCTATACATTGTTTACTGTAGAACATTTTCACGAGGCTATAGGTCTAGACCGCAATATCAATAAATATTTCATGGTCACCAATCGGTTTCGAAACACGTCTGCACGGCTCTTATTCCGGGAACCATACATAGGCAATCGATATCAATGTTCAGTTCTGCTTAATGATAACGATTTTAGGTCCGTTTCGCAGAAGACGGCGTTATAGGTCGATACACCCTGTCTGTGGTTCACATTGTTTCGCTTCGGTATTGTTATACAGGGTGATCGAAAGGTCTGTGTGCACATGATGATTACAAAACAGAAAACATGTGCACAAACACTTTTTGATCACCCTGTACTTGTAGACAGTTTGTTGTTTCTGTATAATATGAAGAATCATGGCTATCGTTGGTCGTCGTGCTGTAACATTCATTTCAGTGCGTCTGCAAAGAAAAATTGTGGGTGAAAAGAAATCCCGTATTAGTTTTGACATGTCTGTCGGTCTGTCTGTCTGTCTGTGTGATGCATACACAACAGTTATTCATCCTACAAACCCGACTTCAATGTTTTCTTCTGGTGCTTTGTGATCAATTTAAATTAAAGTGGTGGGGGTTGTCATTCGGCACAACAATAATAACCTATTATAAATACACATAAATTTGCAAAATGTTTTGACTTTACTAGGTCGCCCTCCGATAATATCTGTCTAAAAAAAGTGAAAGAAAACAGTACATGTGATAGTAAATTTTTTATATCTTTTTATTGTGTGTTTTGGCCCCATTGTTGGTTGAATGTATTTCAGATTACAGCTTTTCTCCCGATTTTCTTATTGTCTTTAGTGGGGGTAAATCTCTATTATTTTGTTCTCTGATTCTTGTATTGGCAGAATATATCCTCTTTGTTTCATTATATATTGGTTTTGTTAACACATCCCGTTTTCTACTACAATTTAACAACAATACTGGACACTTGAACACTTGTATTAGCATCTCGAGGGTAACGCACATTTAACTATCTGAATAATAAATGGAGCGGAAAATTTTCTGTGCAAACGTTGTAGAGAAATATTACATCTCTATTCTATATATATATATATAGTACATTTTTCTTACAAGTTTCGAGGCAATAGACAGATTATTTATAGTCCCATCTATTTGCATTAAAAAACCCTTGCAAAACTCTCAAGTGTACTCACTAGCCTAAGATTTGTTATTACTAACTTCTTCAAAATACGTAAAATTTTGGAGAAAATATATAAACTACTACTGGCGTGGAAACCATCCAGGATATAAATTTTGCTTTAGATTTGTTACAACGATGCATCAGTTACAGATGTTCAAGTTAATTTTGGTATTACCCCTTTAAACACTGAGCTAAATCCCATCCGCCATCTGATGGCATTATTAGGAGCTCACCGTATTCTCCACGTTAGCAGGATAAGGGTTAACATGCGATATGAATTTATATATTATATGAGGGTGCATACATGTGTACTCGATTTATGAGTGCACCGTAATTTGGACGGTTTAGGCGCAGAAACCCCTGTTTGTTGGGACAGGGACAAGGAAAGGTGGATGGGTGTGGTCAGTACCTGTAAAGTCACACTCACAGTTTGGCAGAGAATAAATAAACCGTAACACACCACCGCCTTCAGGTAGCAGTAATTAAAATAGTATATTAAACTTTTGGCGCCGGAATTATTTTTTTAAATTTTAGCACACCCTGTATACAAAATGTGAATAATACAGGAACCAAATACGTTAGAATTATGAAACAAACTGCATTTTGAAGAGAAAAAAATGTAAATTATACACCATGTTTAAAATATTCAGTACCTGTATTTGTTGAATAAATATATAAAATGCAACTTTACAGGTTAGCAGTGCGGTACGACCACTATAGTTGATGTTAGGCGTCAAAAGGTTAAACAGGGAACAAAATGAAAAAAAAAATTGTTGAACAGCTTAAACAGTTTTTTAGTGTGTATAAAAAATAAGTACGAATACATGGAAGGACTGCCCTCAGCAAGTAGCAACGCAACCAAAAACAACCGTGGTTCAGCAAAAGGAACACAGCACACTGAACATTTCGATCACCGCTAGCCTTCCCACATGTCACACGGGGGCGGCGTCTGCCGTCGATTTTCAAAACGAAGTAATTTTTAAAACATTGGACGTACTCGAGAGTAATTTTTTCTTTCGAGATCCGAATCTGTCAGTTGTCGGTCGCGAACACACTCCGAAATTAGAGATCCAGATTAAGACACACGGAGGGGGGGGGGGGTCGATGTTGTGTACAAGGGCAAGGGCGAGGAAAGGTACAGAACGAGATTAAACAAGTGCGGTTTGCGAAATCTGAGGTGTATAGCACACTGATATTGCATTGACTTGAAACATCTGGGGTTATGGCAGTGTTCCACGAAAACATGGTATTTTCAACCGTCTGAATATACTGTATGCTGGTCCCAGTGGCCGTGCGATCTAAGATTGTGGCTTCGAATCCCATCGGGGCCATGGATATCTGTCTGTTGTGAGTGTTGTTTGTTGTCAGGTAGAGGTCTCTGCGACGAGCTGATCACTCTTCCAGAGGAGTCCTACCGACTGTGGCGCGTTGTTGTGTGTGATATAGAAACCTCGTGACTGAGGAGGCCCTGACCTACTGGTGGGCTGTTGCGCCAAAAAAGGAAAAAATATACTCTATATTGTATACACAAAGCAGACCATTTATCTTGCAGTTATTACTAAATGTCTTAGCCATTCTTAACAATGTTATTTATTATTGCTATAAATGTGTACGAAGAAGATAGAGGAACTGGTTTCTGTACGTTTTGTAGAGGCCAGTTGATATGTGAAGGCACACGCACAGAAACTAGATTTCGTCTTGCGGCGAAACGGACGAGTGAATTTGAATCGGCAGGGGCGACAGTTCAGTCGACTACTGGCAGCCGAGGTGTGCGCATCAGCTGTAATAATGCTGGATACACCATGTTCCGAGGTAGTGTGAAGGGTATTGGTTACCCACTACATTCGCCAGTTTCCCATTCACTTCCTCTCCCGTGCGTCACCGTATGCCATTACATTTCAACTGGAGTCTACCTCTGTCACACGAAACATAATGAATTCCCATGTTCCATTTACGGCGTTAGGGTTAGGTTTACATAGGCTGGGCGCACTCAGCTGGACTTAAAACACAGTTTTCACAGTGCTCTTCCTTGAACCACATTCAGAGTACAGTTCATGAATGCTCGTGTGTACAGTATTGAACTGAGTTTCCACAGTTTTAATGAATTGCCGATAATCGAGTATTCGTGTGGGATTGTGGTTGTCACTAGTGTGGGTGTGTGAATAGTTAAGACAAATTGTGACAAGTTGTCTTAAACCTCTCACACACCTTATCACGCCGATCACATACGATACATCAAGTGTTTCATTTGCTAGTACTTTACGTCAGAAGTTTAAAGTGTCACCAGCTCTAAGAGCAGAAGGCAGATAAAAGCACAAACTCTAAACTTGAGATCACAAATGC
>Ga0123352_10015620_pt1 | contig 12087 bp, 5 predicted proteins | sample TergutLab28metaG_FD_89700 | JGI IMG/M metagenome (GOLD analysis project Ga0123352, IMG submission 89700) | Labiotermes labralis P1 segment gut microbial communities from Petit-Saut dam, French Guiana - Lab288 P1 | ecosystem: Host-associated > Arthropoda: Insects > Digestive system > Gut ... | reverse complement strand
TGTTGCCGGTGCTGCTGGTGCTGTTGCTGCTTTTGTTGTTGCTGGTGCTGTTGCTGTTTTTTTCTTCTGCTGCTGTTGCTGTTGCTGCTGCTGTTTGCTGCTGATGTTGCCGCTGCTGCTGTTGTTGCTGCTGCTATTGTTGTTGCTGCTGCTGTTTTCTGCTGTTGCTGTTGCTGCTGCTGATGTTGCCGCTGCTGCTGTTGCTGTTTGCTGCTGCTGTTGTTGCTCCTATTGCTGCTGTTGCTGTCTGCTGCTGCTGCTGTTGTTGTTGCTGTTGTTGTGTCAGCACATTAATACCAAAGAGCTTCATTTATTATTATTATTATTATTATTAGCAGCAGCAGCACCAAAGTTTCTCCCAAATGTATCATAAAAGTGCCTTCTTTGAGAACAGTAGAATCCAGCCCAAAAGAATCCACAACAAATTTCACCATTCAGTATGCTTGACGGCTTCCCACGCCACGGGTCCTGTAGGTGTCTTTTTCACACCGCTTGGTGGGGGGAGGGGTTGCCAAATCAAGCAGAATTAGATGAGTGGAGTATAGACTAGCTATAAAGTCAGTATACACACAAAATTTTATTCTGAATACCTGAAGGGAAGACAATGTTTTTACAGAAAGAGGGCGTGTATGGACTTCGCACAAATATCACAGCGGGCTATTGTGAACAGGGTAATGATCTTCGTGAATACACAAAAGTCAAGGATATAGTGGATTAACCGACGGATTATAAACGTCTCAAGAAGAACTGTTCCACTGAGATACTCTCTCGAATTTGAATGTTCAGGTCTTCTACGCTGTTTCGAATTAGAAGTTATTCTGAAATAATGAATTCTTGTACACTCTAAGACATACCTATCGCAAGAACTCCATGTGTAGAGAAAAAAAGAAACGCAGAATAATCGGAAAATGTGCCGAAGCCGCAAGCGTAATTCGAAATGTAGAATCCTGTTCAAGCTATCATCGTGAAAAGAATTTCAGATATTCTGCTCGTTACTAGTACAGGATTCGGCGTTATTACGGCCAATCAATGACATAACTAATATCTGTTAGGCACATCTTAAGGGACCGCGTATGAAATTCACGTGTAAAATTCCATTTCAGACATTAATTAATTAACCTATCAGAAACAAAATATGCACAAAGCCCTTGCAGTAAGGTCCAATAGAGGGATCAGCCTTGAGAAAACACAATTCATGTACACGTTATGGAGACTCTTGGCCTGATACTCGTAGCCCTAAGCTGTACAAGACACCCCGCCAAAAGTAGTTGGATCTGACAGCAACGTTCATTGTCGCGATTTCAAAGGCGTAGCAGCCATAATACGCTGTAAGCTGCACGTGAGACAGACAGCAGAAAGGGCCTGTACGGTACACACTACGTAATCAAGCATAAAAGCTGTTCTGCTACTGAATGGCACTTTCATCTGCATTGTTCACAGCTCGCTATAGCCCGCATAAACCCCATATCATCACAACCGCAATAGATGCGACAGTTCTGAAAACTGAAAAAGCGAAAAGGATACAGGCTAATTTAAACATTACTGTTTAAATACACCAATTGAAGTGATTTAATAAAAAAACTGTATAAACAAAAACTCTAGCCAATTAACTTCAGGTATGAAAGCAGAAGAGCTCTATTTTTTTTTTCCATTGCCCACTGACCCATAGGGCAGGGGTTTATAATCTTTTTGTGCCATAAGACCCTCTGAATGTCTGGTAAAACCTACGGACCTCTTCTCAGAAGAATGTATTCAACATTATAAATTTTCGGAGAAAAAGACACTTCACAAAACAAATGTATTCTGATTTCCCTTTCCTGAGCTATAAGAACTTTAGATAGTGACATTTAGTGAAGTTAACAAACTTTTTGAATCTTGAGAGACTGTAAATTACTTTCTAGCCTACATTCATTACTGAATGAGAAACTACGTTTCAGCTAGAGGTTAGTGAAAATGATGCTGCAGTTCTTTTCCCATCCAAGTTCACGGACACCCGTGGACCCCATTTTAAAAACGGCTGTCTTTGGGTACCAGGGATCCTCATTATCGAGGCTTCAAGATCACACTCAAGACACACCACAGTCGGTAGGACTCCTCTGGACGAGTGATTAACTATCACCAATGGACATCCATACCCCCGGCGGGATCTGAACCAAAATCCCAACAAGCGAGCGGCCGCAGACTCACGCTTTAAAACGCGCAGCCACTAGGATCGGTAAAATGTCCTATAATTTGAAACAACAGGAAATCTACACGAATATTAAATTAGAAATAACCATATACTACACCACAATTACCGGTATTTATCCATTCGAAAGCTAAACTAGGGACATATTATTTAAAGTGACTAAACTTTATACTGAATGAATCTGTTGTGTCAGAAATTCTGTCAATGACAGCGTAGTCGGTACAGCGACCGCTACGGCCTGAACGATCTGGGGATCATATCTCTTTTGGGGCCAGATTTTCCTCAACCGTCAAAACCTTCCTTGGGATCCACCTGACCTCATCTAGAATGGGTACCGGCTCTCTTTCCCGGAGATAAAGAAGCAGAGGCGCCCCTTTGCCCACTCACTCCCATCCAGCGCCGGGGTTCACGGCCTGTTCCAGGGTAAATTTTATCTTTATTTCCAACAGTTAATGCTGTACAGTAAAAGCAACTCTGCTGTTCAATCAATGAGGCTGTTTCAACACTACGTTCATAAAGTTATGGAAATACTCCTAAATGAGAAATGCTGCTGCCTACAAAAATAAAGGTCGAGACAGTAATGCCGAATGGAACATAGTTCCCTTCACTGCAGTTCCTTGCTGTCGTATGCCTGTTCTATTTTCAACAGTCTTGCAACTCTTGGAAATGTTTATTTTTCTTCCTACATCACAGACAAACCCCGTCGCTTTATAAGCAAATTTAAATTTGGATGAATTTTTTTTTTAATGGCGCAATTTCTACAGACTGTTACTTTCACACACTGTTACAGTAAAAATTTTCACTTTTGATCATTACACTTTATTTGTTTTGTACTAATTCCATTGCACTTTGTTCTTCAAAAAAGCAGTGACACACATTTCACTTGTGTACAGAAAGAACATTAGAAATTTAAAATAGGATTAAATCCAAAATTCTACCATAAATTCTTGCAGATTACTTGGACAGTTGGGGCTCAGTGCACATAGTGTAAGGGCGGAATGAGTCTAATAATAGGCCTAGCAATTGATTTCCTTCATTGGGCCTGGGGTAGGAAAAGGAAAAGAGACAGAACAGAAAAATTATGTATGGCTTTCTCTAATCAACTTATCAATATTTTTCAAGGTGTAGGGTTTTTTGCCTCAGTACTTTACTGACACTGCTCTTTACTTACTTTACTGTATTTGTTGCTTCTGTTTGTTTGTTTAGTATTCCGTCTTGTGTATTTGTATTGTTTTAGTGTTCTCTCTGTGTTTTTGTGCTGGCTTTATAATTGGCAATGGTGATGTTGAGCCTGCATGTAAATGAACACCTACTGAATTGAACACAATTGAATAAGACATGCTGAGAACACAGCATCCAGCTGAGTAACTTTGAATCACTTGGCTCTTGGCTGGTGTGGCATCACTGTAAGATTCTAAGCTACAGTGGGTGGCATTTGTAGCACATCTGTCACAAACTCAGTATACAAATAACCATCCCCTACCTGTCTCTTCCTCGAAAACTAACCTACAAAAAAGACGTGTACATGACGTCAGTGTATTACTGTGTTTTTATGCACCAAAGGAACCACATAACAAGATCTGTATCTGCAATATTTATCACTTGCCCCTGTGTTCACACAGGTTACTCAGTAGGTTTCTTCGAACGATATGTGTATTTAAGGATTCATCGATGTCGCCAACAACTTCAGCAACAAGTACGGCATTCTATCAAAAAGGTATCACAGATCAAACTCTTGGATCGATTATGCTATTCACTTCCTACGCAAGTCTGGCTACTAGTGAATTCGAAGACTCAGTTAATTAGCTATGAATCCAGATGCTCAAAAACGAAGGTCGGTGAGTCGAGTCGCTTACTATTAAGTCAATCCGCTAAAAACACGGTCGATACGTGAACTGAGTTAAACCTGGAAACACGAAATAAGAAAAATGTCAAAGTGAGGGCAGAACAGAGAAGTCCGTTACTTAACGAAGCTGTTTAATGCTAAGATTACGTAACGTCGATGGCAGATGAATGCAATGGGTATCGAGCAGTGGTGGAAAACCTGTTCCAGTGCCGCTTTGTCTACCACAAATCCAACATGGAATGGCCTGCGATCGAACCACCATCCCCAAGAAAATACGCCAAAGACTAACATGTTGTGCCATATCGTGGTCCACGTAACAACATGGTCTTACCGAGCGCTTAGACGGAGAGGTTAGCGATCCTGCTTCGCGCTCAAAATATCCAGTTTTGAATCTCGACACAGAAATATGATAGGCAGATTGAAGTTGTTTCGGTCTGCCTGAGGGGTTGGTTGAGGCATTGCCTATAAGCCAGATGGTCTCGGGTTTGATTCCCGCTGCGGTCACTGGGATTGTTGACTTAAATGTTCCGTGCGCAATACGCACTCTGGTCGACCCGGGCTCTAAAACTGATTTACCATGAGTATCTACCAAGGCGTAAAGGCGGCGGGTTAGTAGGGATGACAATCTTACCAGCTTCATGCGCCGATTGTCTAGAAATTCTGAGAGCCTCAACCTCCTTCAGCCCTAAGGGCTGAGATTCAGAATCACGCTGTTTTATAAGGGTATATTTCAAACTTTGGACACAGAGCAGTAATTCAACGAATCATCAGTCAGGATAACTGGGCAGTCGTTAGAACACATGATCTCTATGAAAAGGAGTTAGGACACAGGACCTCTATGCAACGACGCAAGTAGTAGGCCTACGCACAACCACTGCTTTTGGCCTAGCCTGTTTGCAAAATGTGTGCCCAGTATTGCCTTCAAATAACACTATTTTAATTGAAATTAACCACTCAGCCGAGTTCCGTCTTAATAGAAACACAATAACTGAATGAATATATATTTATATATATATATATATATACATACACACACACACACACACATATATATATATATATATATATACAGTGTGTGTATGTGTGTCAGGGATTGTAATTGTCTCTATCAAGACAGAACTCGGCTGAGTGTTTAACACTCACTCACTCACACACACACACACACACACATATATATATATATATATATATATATATGTACAGTGTGTGTATGTGTGTCAGGGATTGTAATTGTCTCTATCAAGACAGAACTCGGCTGAGTGTTTAACACTCACTCACTCACTCACACACACACATATATATATATATATATATATATACATACACACACACACCAAATGTTTTGGACAATTTCGATTAGAAATCTCGAGGGTTAATACATAAAACTCAGCTTGACAATATTTGAATACTTAAATGTTAACAGTAGCGTAAGACACGAGCTGGCTTCCACCTATCCCACCTTAAATTTAGACGCACAATAAAATTACCGTCTTCCTTGCTGCTACAGAAAAATAATTATATCCCCCATTTTAAGTTGCCTCTTACAGATGTGTAAACAGCTGGCAATTTTGGGCTATTTTATTTTTATCTTATGAACATATGAAAGTACAAAGAACTATAAACAAACACTTTAATGTCATGTTAATTTCATTTTTTTTTTCTTTCTGGCATTCTTAAATCAATAGGAGAGCGTAATAAAAGTTTCGCATACAGTCGTACTAATTCTCAGAGAGCACTGACATTTCTCTTAAACGTCAAGGGAAATTCTTCACTGACAAGCAGTACATCGCAGGTTCAATTATAGCTCAAAGTTAACTCCATCATTAGTTGCTACTGGTAAAGGTAAATTTGTCCCTGTTAACGCTACGTGATTAAATGGAGGGGGTGGGGTTTCCGCGTTATTCACTCTTAACCTTGACACCACATGGAGATGACAGGGTGGCTATATGCCCCGATCGTTTAGTGACCAGGGAAATAGACCCCAGTACCTACTAATTAGGAAACTGGGTGGGTCCCAGAAATTGTCTGGACGCTTTGTAAATCCAACTAATACTCCTCGGTTGTTCAGCCCATGACTTACTCCCCACACCTACTATTATATCCCGGCTCCAAGGTGGCGACGATCAGTTTAATTTATAATCGGCTTTGCCGCAAGTATCACAGTCAAATGGTGGTGTTTCAAGAAAGGAGTGAGCAGTACCTGGACGAGGTTTGGACATGGTGATAAGGAGAGAAGAGTAACTGTCTGCTGGGAATGGAAAAGCTGCCCTCCAGACCCTAGCCACAGCCCTGTCTCCTGCTCTTAGTCTGGTTTGGATACGCAAATCAAAGCAAGCAATGATACTTGAAAGGAGCCGAGTCACCAAGAATTATATGCCGCTCTTACAGAACACTGCTCTCGGGTACCTTTAACCCTTCAGCGTCCGAATTGAATTTCCTTGCCTTTATTGCATTCTTCAGAAGACCGACGATTTGTAACTCTGAGAGACAAAACTGCGGACAGTTCAAGGAATGCTTCAACATCACGGAACATTGGAATATATTTCTTACACGATGGGTCCTTTCTAACCAACTCTAATGAGAATACTAATTAATTCGTGACATCGCATGAAACAATACTGAAGACCTCTGCGCGCCAGAAGCAGGTTTTTGTTGAAACCTCACCTTACGTATATGGCCCCCACACGGTGCCTAAAAACCAATCCTTATGTTATAACTAAGCTTATAAAGTGGCCTTGCTATATCTTTGGCTGACTTTTCAACACAGTGTGCTGGGCTCGAACCGAGGGCAGTCCATGTGGAATTTTTTTATGGACAAAGTGGCTATGGGACTATATGCCGACTACTTCGGTCTTCTCCTGTCAAATGTCGTTCATTTCACCACAGCTTCATATTCATTCACCTGTCGTCTGTGAGCTATTACACTAGGCTCATTAGTAACAAACAGAGCTCAGTTTCATCCCACCCCAACTATAACCAAAGTTCCTAACTTACTTCAATGTATGCAGGTATGTATAGTACTTACATTAGTATATTCTATTATTAAAATATATTATTCATATGAAAATATAAAACATTTTAACTAGAAGTAAATGATTTTCTGCTGTAATATTTTCAGTGCTCTATAGAAGTCGGCCTTGTAATTATGATGATAATAGACAGGATAGGCCATGTACGTATAACGTAAAATTGTGTCGCCTTCGCTTAACTATTCTTGCAGAGCAAAAGCTGTAAGTAGTACATATTCTGAGTGTGTGTCTGTAGCCTTGGTTATCCAACATGCAAATTCCATGTTCCGTATCACATTGTCACCTATGGCCTGTCTGGCTCTAGCATATTTTTCCACATTATCTCACAAACGGCATGAGTTTCGAAAAAAAAAAGTTATTTGCACTAAACATGTTCTGATTTTCTCTGCAAATACTGACTGATACATTTCCCATTCTAAGAAAAATTAAGGGAATATTATTACAAATGTACATATGTCTTCCAAGTAACATACTCGTTATTCTTGACACATCAAACTTGGATTTTCGAAAAACACTCAAACATCAAATTACATGAAAATCCGCCCAGAAGGGAGACAACTTGTTTTATGTGGACAGATGGACAAACAGACAAGACGAAGCTAACAGTCGCTTTTCAAAATTTTACCAACGTGCTTAAAAATGGAAGACGAAGCGGGACGTGTGAGTGGCAAATAAAGACAAGGTGACATCTTGAGGGAGAATTAAAAGGAACAAGACATAGCTTTTAGGTTCAGGCCAAACAAAAATTGTATAGAATCATTAGCACACACGTCGCCTGGAGCAATAAAAGAGCACAGAGTGTTACGCTGTTACAAGCAAGCATCGGTTTTACATGTCTAAATCACTTTGCGTCTAATGACTGAAAAAAATTATACTTGGAATCATGACAAGGACTAGTTCAGGATCGGCAAAATGTGGCACGTGAAGAGCTTGATGCCATTCGAATCCAAGACACAACCTGACAAACACACAGTTCAGTGAGATTTGGCGTTCTCGCGGCGATGGCTCTTAATGTTATAAACATCCACAATGTTAAACCGTGTAGTCCGACAAGTACAAACTTTCCGAAGAAACCTGCTGTCTTTATCTTCACTCTGATCACTGAATGCAGCTTACCGGAACAGCTGGTACCTAATTATCTGACTTTTATCAAACCAACGTTTCATGCGCCACCTCTCATACACCGAGTTACATTACAGAATTTTAGTCTTCACACCGACATACAATTTCTAGAACTTCAGGAAGGTCGCTTGGACGATTAATAATTAGAATTTTAACCATTAATCGTCCAAGCGACCTTCATGAAGTTCTAGAAATTGTATATCAGTGTGAAGATTGCAGTTCTTCAATATATGTGTCTATAGCCATTTGGTTTATCGTAAGATTTAACAGTGAAGAAGGGAGCGTCTGCTGATGGGCAGACAAGCGCCGAAACACGTTGGAGTATTAGTTAAACAATGAAACTCGGTGTATGAGAAGTGGCGCTTTAAACGTTGGTTTGATGAAGACAGATAATTATGTACATAAAGCAGGCTATGTACAACATTAGTTTGGTACCTTAAAGTGTAAAGACCAAACTTTTTGTCTATTAGAACGTAATGGACTGAAAGAAAGTTTATAAACATGCCTAGTACACTTTTGTGTCACTCTCAACAAGAAACTGTAACCTAACGAAATACGATATAGTCTATCTGTGATATTATGCGGTGTAACAATGCCATTCTTGACAACAAAAGTACGTTCAAAATCATCATATAAGCTAAAGATTACAGTCTTGTGGGACATAAAACCGTAGAGTCTGATAGAACATTCCTACTATTTCACAGAACTGTTCAAGGAGATAGCAGAATCTTCTGAAACGTCGGTACGCTTATACCAGACTAAACGGAGTCACATCCAACAAGACATAACTCCTAGTCACTGCCAAGAGGACCAAAAATTTCACAGAAGATTAGCTATGGCACCCATACATCGGTTTACACATTCTACACACAGAAGCAAAGTAGCTATAAATGTAGACAAACAACGCTGACAATAATGGATTATTTATTAAGTGATTAAATGATATAAGAGGTTCCACGACACAAGAAAACTTGTCGGCCCCTGAACGTGGCAGTAATGCAGAAAAATCTTGGTCTACAGTGTCTAAATTCTGCCATTACTTTGTATTAACAGTAAAGCGGGCTACCAGTGTTTACGAACAAGATACTATCACTATGTAAACAACGGAACAGTAAATTCCATACAGAAAGCAACATTTTCTTTATTGTTTGCTATTATGGCATTTTGAGGGAGTGGAAACACACCCACATAGTTGCAGTCATTCTTAACTCCGGCACAAGACGGAGGTGAAGGGTCAGCTTCATACTATGGCCGATTTTCGCTCCTGGAAAAAGAGACCTGGTACACAGAGAATGGGAAGTCCTTGTCACTAACAGTAATGGAATCACGATCCGTCGGTTATGCAGCCCATAGCCTAGTCACTAGACCGATTTCACCATGCTGCTCCAAAATTAGATACGCATTCTTTTTTTAACGGCGCAACAGCCCCTAGTGGCCCAGGGCCTCCACACTGCCGAGGTTTCGAGATCACACCCAGACACACTACACTCGGTAGGACTCCTCTGGACATGTGATCAGCCCAACACAGAGACCTCTACCTGACAACACGCAACACACACAAGAGGCAGACATCCAAGTCCCCGGCAGGAATCGAACCCAAAATCCAAGCAAGCGAACGGCCGAAGACCTACGCCTTAGACCGCGCGGCTACTGCGATTGGCCTTAGAATCACATACACACAGGGCAGTTTAAAACGAATGTAACACACATATTTCTCCACCACAGTGATTTGAATTTAGAATGAACACTCGAAACGGTCACAGTTCTGAATACGAAGGAAAGGCGAAATTTTGCGGTCTTGTTGTAGATGTACTGGTCAGCCACATTACGGAATCTATTAATCACTGTGTGCAGAACAATGTGCTTCATCATGTTCACACACAGTGTACTTATACAAGCATTTAAACACATTTCATCGGCCTTCGAGGATGGTAATCCTGAATTACACGCCACCACAAATCAAGAGACCTTGCCACACCACCTTATATCCGTTTTTCCGATTGAATTCAAGTGTATAAACCTGTTTGCAAATAAGGAAAGGAGTTTGTATGCTAGCAGCAAAACAATATTGAAACACAAGAACTGTCATAAAAACAATTTAGCTGTAAATGTGTTGATTATAAGAAACAACAAATATGTTATATAAGACTGTCTCACATAGGACAATTGGCAAAAAATGGCAACCTTGAATAGGCAATAAAATGGTATAAGAAACTGGATAATTTGTCTGGTCCCGAATATTCCTCTCTTATCAAGAGACCCGCAGACCTACCTTCTTCATTACGAGAAATGTATTCTACTCGACATCCGGTAGTGGTCTTCGGCAATCACTAGAGAAAACCGGGATTAGAGTAACAGTGGAAACACCCACCAAGAAAATAACAGCACACGATGCATGTGGTCTAAAGCAGTGAATATAACAGTCACATTATAACTAACAAACGTGATGCCGTCAACCACAACAAATGTTATTATTTCCGTCAATATATGTCACTTATTTCGATCGTACTGACCATTCTCATCATTTAAATACACGAATTTAACACTCAAAATAAAATGCATACATTTTAAATTTGTGAGATCTCACAAATTTTAATTAACGATGTTTAAATCCGGACAAAAACTCCAAAAGTATAGAAATTAAAAAGAAACTTCTCCTGGGTCCAAATACACACAAAAGTAAATTTAGTCGGATCTGACAAATTTAGAATATATGCACGCACTTTAATTTGTATTTTAAAGTCACGCATTCAACTGCCTGACGATGGTCAGTACGACGGAATCATGTAGTATGTGATAACGAAAATAATAAAATTTGCTGTGGTTGGCGGCAGCACGTATGTCAGTTTCAATATGGTATGCCACAACGAAATGAATTCCACAAAAACTGTAAAGCTCGTAGTTGCAACTGCAACCGATCTCGTGCTGTACGTAGTACTCGTGACAAGACAAACCTTCAAATCCCTCAATAAACCTATCTGTTCATAATATACATGTCAATTCGTTTTTCAAATTTAATTCACTATCTTATTCAAAACAGATTTGTCACGGCATCCCACCCTAGGCCTGATAACCTCAGTTCACGTCGTTGCACCCTACATCTTTACGATCCACATTAATACTATCCTCCCGTCTGCGTCGGAATCACCAACCTTCAGATATCTTTTTTTTTTTTGTATATACACATACCCCAAACAGTACCTCCTGGCACGATAAACACCGGCACTCGCTAATGGGACTGGATACCCTTGGATCGCACGAGATGGACTTAGGTGTTTGTACGCCTGCACTGCACAAAATGCAAACAAACGCTGGACTTTGGCCACAGACTTTTCAGAATTATGACAAACATAATTTTATAGTTGCCATCATATATTTTATAATTTCAGTATTTTTAAATATTTTAATACTTACCATTTTACCTCCCCAATTTAAGTACTGGTATTTGTACTTCTTTTCATTTGAAACTCCGAAAGCATGGCGCCTCGGCGCACAAACATATGTGAGTTTTTAAAAACTTGTCTACAATTTGTAACCTTATTATGCGCATCTGTTGGCGAAAATGACTGATTGTAGTAAAAGCAATAATAATAATAATAAATACTGCAGAATGTACTGGAGAATGAAAATTTCAAGCTGTACTGGAATCGCAGCATACTTACGGACAAAACAATACCTTTTAATCGACCTGACATAACTTTTATGAATAAGAAAACAAAGAACATATTTTTGATAGACATAGCAGTCCCAAATACACATAATCTCGCCAAAACAATAATCGACAAACAAAACAAGTACCAAGAACTGGCGAATGAAATATGTGCTATGTGGAAGCAAAAGGCAGCACAAGTGATCCCGATAGTAATATCATCTACGGGAGTAATTCCAAAGTCACTATCACA
>Ga0123352_10015619_pt1 | contig 12088 bp, 10 predicted proteins | sample TergutLab28metaG_FD_89700 | JGI IMG/M metagenome (GOLD analysis project Ga0123352, IMG submission 89700) | Labiotermes labralis P1 segment gut microbial communities from Petit-Saut dam, French Guiana - Lab288 P1 | ecosystem: Host-associated > Arthropoda: Insects > Digestive system > Gut ... | reverse complement strand
TGCAGGATCCAGTCGCCATCCCGCCATTTTTCCGGTCGTTTTCGGCGAACTGATTCACGCAAACGTCGCAAGACCTCCACGTAGAATTCCTTGTTAATTGTTTCCCCGTTGGAACGTACTCGTGGTGTACGATACCCTCAGAATCAAAAAACGCCAGTAACATGACCTTTCTTTTGCTTCGCACCTGGCGCCCCTTCTTTGGTCGCGGAGACGTGAGACCCTTCCACTGTGACGATTGCTGTTTTGTCTCCGGGTCGTGCCCGTAGACCCAGGACTCGTCACCTGTCACAATGTTCTTAAGAAACTGCACATCTTCACATGAACGCTCAAACTAATCACGGGCGATTATCTGACGTTCCTCACGTTGGTCATCTGTTAGCATACGCGGCACAAACTTCGCGCACACGCGTTTCATGTGCAGATCGTCGGTTAAAATTGCACCGCATGAGCCCACGAAGATCCCACAGTCATTCGCTGTCTCTCGTACTGTCAGTCTTCTGTTATTGCGAACGATTGTTCTAACTTTAGCAATCATTTCCTCGTTTCTCGATGTGGACGGTCGTCCCGAGCGGGGGTCGCTTTCAACAGAGTTTCTACCCTCTTTAAATCGACGTAAGCAGTCAAACACTTGTGTACGACACATTGTATCGTCACCGTATGCTTGCTGCAATAATTGATACGTTTCCGTTGCGGTTTTTCCTATTTTAAAACAAAACTTGATGCAAATGCGTTGTTCGGTACTTCCACACACTGTAAAAATCGCTATGACATAAACGCACGTGTTACTTCCTCGACCTCCTACAGCGAACTGAGCAAACGCAGCCACTTGCAACTTGTGTCATGAGTTCCCAAGACATGTACGAACATGTCAAGACTGGTTGCAAACACATACCACCCACTGAACAACCTCTACAATTCCAATCCGTATACTATTGGAACAAACCTCGTGTGTATGTATGTATGTATATATATATATATACTATATATATATATAATTAATACCCAGTCTTAGGAATGGTGCAATAATATATAAGTAGTACGCCCTATATCAGGCGAAAACCTAGGAGGGGTTTATCTCAGTAATTAACCGACATGATACACAAAATTTTTGTTTTACAATAAGTTTATTTCATGCCTCTACATGTTTCGAGCACTATGTGCTCATCATCAGGAGGTCAAAATTGCATTACACAGCCTCTGGTATCGTCACAATCTGTAGGTGGCTGTCCGGTGCACAGGTTTAGAGAGGACTCTGTGCACCGGACGGCCACCTACAGAGTGTGACGATACCAGAGGCTGTGTAATGCAATTTTGACCTCCTGATGATGAGCACAACAGTGCTCGAAACATGTAGAGGCATGAAATCAACTTATTGTAAAACAAAAATTTTGTGCATCAAGTTGGTTAATTACTGAGATAAATATACTGAGATGCAAAACGTAAAAATTAGGAGGGGTTTGTACGTGCTGAGAGATCTAGGGGTGTCCCAAGGGTTCCTGGCGCGTTGGTACATAGGCGGCGGCTACATGGGCAGTAAAGTAGGACACAATACAGTTGTGTTTTGACGTACCCCACCCCCTCCCTAATTGCTTATAACACAACGGGTATGATGCACCTAAAGCATCATTATCATCTCACTCGAACTGTACGAGCTAATTTGGAACACGTTATTAAGATTCATTTCCGCAGCTGTGTGTGTGTGTGTGTGTAATTTGTGTGTTTTATCGTCTTTCTGATCCTCTGTTAGCCCTTTTCCTTCCTTTCCTTGTTTCACCGCCACCACTGTCCCCAAATCCACCCACGACAGTCGCAGTACTGTCGCTGAGTAGCCTGTGTTACCATTTACCAGATACTGTGCACATAAACGGAAAAATGGCCCCATTTTTACCTCGGCCGGTCCCAGTGACCGCACGGTCTAAGGCGTAGGTCTGCGGCCGCTCGCCTGCTGAAATTGTGGGTTCGAATCCCACCGGGGGCATGGCTGTGTGTCTGTCGTGAGTGTTGTATGTTGTCAGGTGGAGGTCTCTGCGACTGGCTGATCACTCGTCCAGAAGAGCCGTACCGACTGTGGTGCGTCGTTGTGTGTGATCTAGAAACCTCAAGAATGAGGAGGCCCTGACCCACTGGGGGGGGGGGCTTTTGCGCCAAATAAAGAACTGTACCAAATAAACTGCAAATTGTTCTGTACCTGCTGTTGAGGGTAGAATGGGCAGCCTCCTTTATCGTTCCAAAACACCTCGTCTCAGAATTTATTCTTGAATTTGTAGGATAAATTTCTGTTTATTCGTGATTGCAGGCTTTCGCCGCTTTGTAAATGAGATCTGCGCTCTTCTGGGACGTTACGCAGCGTAGAGAGGTAATATTTTACTGACGTCTCGGGACGATCTATCGGTCCCATCTTCAAGGGTCAAGCAGTCCAAGAAGAACTGACTTTTGATGGTGGAACCGATAGGTTGTCCCAAATCCTCGGTAAGGAACTACCGCTCTACGCTGAGTAAAATCCCGAACGAGCGCAGATCTCTGTTCGTTCGCTTACTCAACATGAACGTCGTGGAGCAGAGTCCTTCTGCAGAAGTTAGTCAAGAAATTTCCCACATTTTTTAATGAAACCTGAAGTTCATTACCGCATCCACAACAGCCTGCCACTTTTCCCGGCACTGTGGTGTCGCTCTTTCAAATCCTGCTTTGGGCATGTATGTCCGCTTCCTTCTTCGGTGTGATGTGTTGTATAGTGTAGTGCAGTGCAGTGTTGTGTAGTGTTGTGTATTGTGTTGTGTTGGGTTGTGTTGTGTGGTACTGTGTAGTGTTTTGCAGTGTAGTGTTGTGTTGTGTAATGTTGTATAGTCTTGTGTGGTGTTGTGCAGTGTTGTATGGTGTTGTGTGGTGTGTTGTATAGTCTTGTGTGTTATGTAGTGTTGTGGGGGTGTGTTGTGAGGTGTTTTGTGGTGTTGTGTTGTGTGTTTGTGTAGGTGTGTGTGTAGTGTTGTATAGTCTTGTATGATGTTGTGTTGTGTAGTGTTGTATAATCTTGTGTGTTGCGTTGTATTGTGTTATATAGTGTTGTGTTATGTAGTGTTGTGTAGTGTTGTATAGTCTTGTATGGTGTAGTGTTGTGTGGTGTGTTGTATAGTGTTGTATAGTCTTGTGTGTTTTGTTGCGTTGTGTAGTGTTGTATAGTCTTGTATGGTGTTATGTTATGTAGTGTTGCGTAGTGTAGAATTTTGTCTGGAGATGTGCCAGGCCCCAGTCCCAGTATTTCTGTGTGCCGTCAGTCCTCTGGTGTTACCAGCTGTGTAAGCGTTCTGTCCGCATTGTCTCCATCATCACAACCCCTGACGAAGGAAAGAAAAAGAGACTGTCTCCGATCACGTGGCACAATAACTGCTACGGCACACAGCTGAGAGCCCGAGAAGGCGCTATTGTGTATAGGCGCTGCTAAGGCTTAATATCTTTTGTAGTCTGACAAGTGCCTGAAAATTGGTAATTTAAGGGAGGAATAAACAGCGCTGTACATAGGTTAGAAGAGGAAGCAGAAACGGTGATGGACATAAGTAGGATGAGGAAGAAGAAAAGAAGAAGAAGAAACAGAGGTGGACATAAGGAGGAAAAAGAGGAAGATGAAGAAACATAGAAGAAGAAGGAGAAAAAGAAGAAGAAGAAACAGAGGTGGACATAAGGAGGAAGAAGAGGAAGATGAAGAAAAAGAAACAGAGATGGGCATAAGTAGGAGGAGGAAGAAGAAGAAGAAGAACAAAACAGAAACGGTGGTGGACATAAGTTAGACGAATAAGAAGAAGAAACAGTAGTGGTCATAAGTAGGAAAAAGAGGAAGATGAAGAAGAAGAAGAAGAAGAAGGAAAAAAATAAAAACAATGGTGAACATAATTAGGAATAAGAGGAAGATGAAGAAGAAGAAAAACAGTGGTGGACCTAAGTAGGAAGAAGGGGTAAAAGAATAAACAGTAGTGAGCCTAGTTAGAATAATAATAATAATAATAATAATATAACAGTAATGTACATCCAGGTCATCTTTCTCATCCTTGAATATTCGTCTTCTGGGGTGTTACGCCGTGTCGACTGGTAAATATTTGCCCACCGACGTTTCGAATTATCGTAGTGCCTGTACCTTCATACCTACTGGACTGCCGTATTTTGAACAGTAAGGAACAGCTGTCCCTCGAAAATTCTGTAACTGTATACGGCAAGCTGTCAGTCTGTAGTGACGTCGCTGTGAGAACATAAAATGGCGCATCCCCGATCCTTCTTTGCTTGAAGTCCGCATCGATCTAGCATATCTACATAACAGCAGCACTTATCCACGAAAGCCTTTCTCGTCATTAATTTTAATTTAATTTCACTTAAAAGTCAAAGCACAGTGAGCACCAATTATCACCAGGTAATTCCGGATCGAAGTTCTCGTGCCACTTCGCATTTACCCTATCTTTGTTCCCGCTTGACAAGTTCTCCCTGTAGCACAACGGATACGCAAGCCAGTGGCACACCGGAGTACGATAAGTTGCCTAGCTTTGAGGAGCAACCTTAACAAATCAAAATTCTATTCAGGAAGAAATTAAGAGCAGATGGAATTCAGGGAATGCTTGGTGTCATTCGGTGTAGAATCTTTTGTCTTCCAGTTTGCTATCCAAAAATATAAAGATTAAGATACACAGAACTATAATTTTGCCTTTTGTTTTGTATGGGTGTGAAACCTGGTCGCTAACATTGAGGGAGGAACGTAGGCTGAAGGTGTTTGAGAGTAGAGTGCTGAGGAGAATATTTGGGCCTAAGAGGAACGAGGTAACAGGGAAGTGGAGAAAACTACATAATGAGCTTAATGATCTGTACTCCTCACCTAATATTGTGCGGGTGATAAAATAGAGAAGAATGAGATGGGCGGGGCATGTAGCGCGTATGGGGGAGAGGGGAGGCGTATACAGGGTTTAGGTGAGGAAACCGGAGGGAAAGAGACCACTTTGAAGAGCCAGGAGATGGGAGGATAATATTAAGCTGCATCTTCAAGAAGTTGGATGTGGGGGTATGGACTGGATCGAGCTGGCTCAGGATAGGGACAGGTGGTGGGCACGTGTGAATGCGGTAATGAACTTTCGGGTTCCATAAAATGTGGGGAATTTCTTGACTAGGTGAGAACCGGTTAGCTTCTCAAGAAGGACTGCTGCATGGAGTAAGTAAGTAAAGTGTAAGACACCGACCGCTCCACCGTTAACTATCCGTAATGTTGAACGTTTACAGGCCGCCAGTTCCAGGCGCCCTAAGCCTGTAGCCATTCCCTTCGCCTTTGTGTGCGTGTGTACACAACACAACTCTTTCTCAGTTTATCCGACCGTGTAACGTGGCGTGGCATTCTGTCATAAATTGTTGACATACCGACATTTCATCGAGCCAAACCGAACTTCAGAAACTGTACAGTAGAAATATCTACTTCTCAAACGACGCTGATAACGTCACTCTGGTCATGGACCGAACAAAGAGTTGTGAAATTCATGAAAGATCTGTGGTGACTTGCCTGTCTGCGATCGCTCGGTTCACCATGTAGAGGCAGCAGCGTGTTTGGGATAAACGTTTAGCGTGAAGATAAGCGCGGGCTTGATGACGTAGACTCCAGTTGAAATGTGATGGCACACGGTGACGCACGGGAGGGGAAGTGAAGGGGAAACTGGCTAATGCAGTGGGTAGCCAGTACCCTTCACACCACCTCGGAACATGGTGTATCCAGCATTACTACCGCTGATGCACACACCTCGGCTGGCAAGTAGTCGACTGAACTGACGTCCCCGTCCGCTTGGCCGAAAGACGAAATCTAGTTTCTGCGCGTGTGCCATCACATTTCAACTGGCCTCTGCCACTCCGTGATCGCACACGGGAGTGCCGGTATCGCGGTGCGCGTTTGGAACCTCAACACGACGTTCCGGTTAATGGTCAATCTCATGCCCGGTCCTTCGACGTACCTCCAGAAAAAGAGTCACCGGTGCCCAATGAATGGGAGGCTTCGTGGGCCCCAGAATCGGTCTGTATTCTTTGACGAAGAGAAGAAGTATATTCCAACTACTAAGAATGGAATCTGTATTCTGTATAGATATAGATATATTTGTTAATTGCAATTGGGTTGTCACCCGGTGGCAGCAGTACAGTACACAGAACAACACAATGAATTTGGGAAGGGTGCGGGCCGTGCCCCATCTTTGCTAGTTGTACCGTGGCATTTGCCTTGCAACTGAAGAAAAAGCACGGAAAAACCTCGCCGGTCACTTCACGAAGTACATTATCCCAACCCGGTAACAACGTCACTAACCAACTAACATACACACTCCATTGAGCGGAGTGATTCCTGAGAAGCTAACAGGTCGTCAGATAGTCAAGAAATTCCCCGCATTTTATGGAACCCGATGGTTCATTACCTCATTCACTAGAGCCCGCCACGTGTCCATATTCTGAGCCAGAAAAATCCACTACACGGACTCCCATCCAACTATACAGTTTATGCAATGAGCCAGACATCGTGGAAGACATTACAATCAGAAGATTAGGATGGCAGGTCACATAATAAGCATGGAAGAAGAAAGGATTCCAAAAAAAAAGTTTTAAACGGAAACTTCTGCACAAGACCAGTGGGAAGACCAAGAAACAGATGGGCGGGTATGGTCCAGAGGGATGCATTACAACTGCTGGGGATAAGAGGAGAAGAGCTGAAAATGGGGATGAATGGAGGCGTCTTATGAGGGAGGCCAAGACCCGGAAGGGGCTGTAGTGCCATATATGGATGGATGGTTGGATGTTTGGATGGATGGATGGATGGTTGGTTGGACGGATGGATGATTGGATGGATGGATGGCCTCCCATCCAACTGTTTGGAGATCCATTTTTAAGGCGCATTGGCAAAACTGCAAAAGAAACTATCTTCGTCGTGTATGTCGGTTCGTCTGTCTGTCCGTCCGCATGCAACATCTCGGTTCCCACTGGACGGATTTTAATTGAAATACGATATTTGGGGGTTTTTCGAAAATCTGTCGAGAAAATTCAAGTTTTTTTTTCAGTCTTACAAGAATAACTGGTATTTACGTGAATGCGTCTGTACATTTGTGATAACAGGCCTGTCTGTCTGTCTGTCCGAATTATCTTAAGAATGAGAAATGTTTCAGACAAACGTTGTACAGAAAATCAGAACTTTATGGGCAGCCATTTTTTCCCCCTGAAAATCGTACCGTTTATGACATAAAGTACGAAAGCTAAAGTGCGCCCTTTTACAGGCACTGAGGCTCTGTACAGGCCGTACGGTCCATAGGGGGAGTAGAGGTATAGCTATACTCTTTCTTGACCACGGCACTAGAAGGGGGTGAGGGTTCAGCGTCACGCCTCGGCCGCTCTTTACCCCCGGGAAAGACACGGTACCCATTGTACAGATGGCTGGGTGGGCCCCAGGGCCGGTCTGGACAGGTGCGGGATTCGATCCCCGGACCGTCCAGCCCATAGCTCAGTCGCTATACCGACTGAGCTACCCGGCCCACCGTTTATGACAATGAGGAAAAATATTGTAGTGCCAGACAGACCGTAGATGTCAATATGGCGCATGCGCAATACGGAAACGAGTTGTCTGCCGCATAACTAAGGCAAAAATACAGTCACAATGTCATAGCATTTAACACATCATCGTTTTTCCACAACAGTGGTTACGTGAACGCGTCTCCATTTTACATTATACGTACATTGCCTGTCTTGCAGTGTGATACTCATATCTACGCCTTGTTCTTCCAAGTGTCCTCTTTCCCTCAGGTTTCCCCACCAAAACCTTGCTTACACCTCTCCTCTCACCCATATATGCTACGTGCTCAGTCTTCTCATTCTCCTTGCTTTGATCACCCCAATAATATTCGGTGAGCAGTACATATCATGAAGCTCCTCCTTATGTAGTCTTCTCCACTCCCGCGGAAACAGGATATACACATATCAAATTTTGTAATGTATTTAGCAGTATGATTTCCTTTTTTCCTTTCTTTTGGTGCAAGACCCCTCAGTGGACCATGCCTCCTCATTCACGAGGATTCTAGATCACACACAACAACGCACCACAGTCGGTAGGACTCCTCTGGACGTGTGATCAGCCCGTCGCAGAGACCTCTACCTCGCAACACAAAACACAGACAGACATCCATGTCCTCGGTGGGCGGCCGCAGACCTACGCCTTAGACCGCGCGGCCACTGGGACCGGCTAGCAATATGATTAGCCACGGAATTAGGTGCGCGTACGTACGTTCCAGAGGTATCTTCTTTAATTCTCCTGAAATACTCGTAGTTTTAGCCTGCTTTTAGTCTCTCCCTACAGTTGTTAGTGTACCTAATCTCATACTAAGCTAAAGGTAAAGTGTTCCCGTTACAGGCCCGGTATGGTCCCGAGGGTGGGTAGAGGTATAGCTCTACTCTTGCATGACTGCGGCACTAGAAGGGGGTGAGTGGTCAGCAGCACGCCCCGGCCGCACTTTACCCTCGGGAAAGACACGGTACCCATTTTACAGGAGGCTGGGTGATCCCCATGGCCGGTCTGGACGGGCGGAAAATCTCGTCCCCACCGGGATACGATCCCGGACCGTCGAGCCCGTAGTCAGTCGCTATACCGACTGAGCTACCGGGCCCACAACCAAATCTCATACTAGTATCTTAATCTACTTGGGAAAACGAAGCATCTGAATGTACTGACGTTCGCAACGTGCCAGTCAGTCCATCGTAATTCATACTTCGTTTCATCAATGCCGTTTATATTGAAACAGCTCTATTGCGTGTTTATTGATAGAAAAGTGTTTATTGATAGAAAAGTATTTATTGATAGAAAAGTGTTTGACAGAAAAGTGTTTATTGATAGAAAATGTTTATTCATTGAAGTATTTATTGATTGAAAAGTGTTTGTTGATAGAAAAGTGTTTGTTGATAGAAAAGCGTTTATTGATAGAAAAGTGTTTATTGATTGAAAAGTGTTTATTTATTGAAAAGTGTTTATTGATTGAAAAGTGTTTATTGATTTAAAAAGTTTTTATTGATAGAAAAGTGTATATTGATTGAAAATTGTTTATTGATTGAAAAGTGTTTATTGATTAAAAAATGTTTATTGATGGAAAAGTGTTTATTGACAGAAAAGTGTTTATTGACAGAAAAGTGTTTATTGATTGAAAAGTGTTTGTTGATTGAAAAGTGTTTGTTGATTGAAAAGTGTTTGTTGATAGAAAAGTGTTTATTGATAGAAAAGTGTTTATTGATTTAAAAGTGTTTGTTGATTGAAAAGTGTTTATTAATATAAAAGTGTTTATTGATAAAAGAGTTTTTATTGATAGAAAAGTGTTTGTTGATTGAAAAGTGTTTGTTGATTAAAAAAAGTGTTTGTTGATAGAAAAGTGTCTATTGATTGAAAAGTGGCTATTGATTGAAAATTGTCTATTGATTGAAAATTGCCTGTTGATTGAAAAGTGTTTATTGATAGAAAAGTGTTTATGGATAGACAAGTGTTTATTGATAGAAAAGCGTTTATAGTGTTTATTGACAGAAAAGTGTTTATTGATTGAAAAGTGTTTGTTGATTAAAAAGTGTTTATTGATTGAAAAGTGTCTATTGATTGAAAAGTGTCTATTGATTGAAAAGTATATTGATTGAAAATTGTTTATTGATTGGAAATTATTTATTGATTGAAAAGTGTTTATTCATTTAAAAGTGTTTATTGATTTAAAAGTGCTTATTGATTTAAAATTGTTTATTGATGGAAAAGTGTTTATTGATTGAAAAGTGTTTACGGATAGAAAAGTGTCTATTGATTGAAAAGTGTCTGTTGATTGAAAATTGTTTATTGATTGAAAAGTGTCTATTGATTGAAAAGTGTCTGTTGATTGAAAATTGTTTATTGATTGAAAAGTGTTTATTGATTGAAAAAGTGTTTATTGATAGAAAAGTACCGTCAGTTAATGATCTTCTTTCTTCACACAAATGCAACTGTCGTATATAAGCGGGTCTTACCGCAGGTACATCCACCTAAATTCCACCATAATTTCATTTTATTGACCACCCTGTGTGTATAAAATCTCATTATTTACAGATCTCCCGCGTTGCGATGTTCATTGACACAATCTTCAGGGATTCCCGTGAAGATGGTGTCACAGCTGAACATCGAAACGCATTGGAGCTATAATAAATATTTTATTTAGTATACACATGGTGGTGCGTGAGCGTTGATAAGTAATAGCTGACACGAGAATGATACGCGGTATATACAGCGTTAAGATCCACAGTCGTTTGTTTAAGCTGTTTATGTGTATCCTTCACTGTCTGTGATATAAAGGAATCATACACTAAATATTGTCGGCTAATTTTAAATTTGACATTCAGAGCACCGTGCATCGTGATACATTCTTATAAAGAAAGCCAACGAGATGCAATATTTCTTAAATTTATTTGGTAAAGTACTCTACCTGTTTCGGACATGTCCACTGTCCATCATCGGGGGTACTTCAACACTGTATACACGCAGTAGGTATTTGTCATGCTAGTTCTGTTGGCTGTCTGCTAACAGACGCAAACAGAACTAGCATGACAAATACCTATTGCTGTGTATACAGTGTTGAGATACTCTTGATGGTGACCAGTAGACCTGTTCGAAACATGTAGAGTACTTTATCAAATAAATCTGAGAAATAGTGCATCTCGTTGGCTTTCATTATTAGGCTAATTTCAAAAATATTTATTACTGCATTCACAAGTGCCCGCCACCTGTTCCTATCATCCTGAGCCAGCTCTATCCAGTCCATACCTCCACATCCCATTTCCCGGAGATCCACTTTAATATTATCCTCCCATCTACGCCTGGGTCTCCCAAGTGATCTCTTTCCCTCAGGTTTCCCCACCAAAACCCTGTATTAACCTCTCCTCTCACCCATACATGCTACATGCCCGGCCCATATCATTCTCGATTTTATCACCCGGACAATATTGTGTGAGCAGTACAGATCATTAAACTCCTCATTATGTAGTTTTCTCCAATCCCCTGTTACCTCGTCCCTCTTAGGCCCAAATATTCCCCTCAGCAACATATTCCCAAACACCCCCCGTTACGTTTTTCCCTCAATGTGAGCGACCAAGTTAAAAGTATTAGCTGTATGTATGTATGTATATATGTATGTATGTCGGTTTCAAAAGGTTCTGCGTTGTCCGACACCTAGACTCCACCGCTTCCCATCTTCCCACTGGCCTTCATTTAGGTTTCTTTCGTTCATGGCCTTCCTTATACCTTCCATCCAGTTTTTCTTCGGTCTTCCTCGTGCTCTCTTTTGTTTCGGCATCCACTTCAGTGCTATTTTGGGTAATCTTCCTTCTGCCATTCTTTGAACATGGCCGTACCATGTAAGCTATTTCTGTTCAGTTTCTTTTATAATTGGTTCCTCTAATCCAATTTGTTGTCTTATACTTACATTTCTAATTCTTTCTTTTCTTGATATTAGCTACCGGGTTTAATTCTGCTCGGGACGTGGGATTAGGAAGGGGTAGGGAGCTCACTGTAGGTCAACGATGTACCAAATCCTGACGGACACAATCATACAGCTGAAAACCCAGAACTAGTGTGTATTACAACCATAAGATAATGACAGTAATTTTTTACTGCATCTGACTATCCATCTGACAATAGTTTATTAACACTATCAATCACCCCCGGTTACCGGAACACACATTGGCAAGGTAGAATTTTCACGCCGCAACCAAATTGGCGGCTCTTCTTTTTTAAACAAACCTAAACGAGAACTCACTCCATGGAGACCGGCAGCTGGACGTGAATACCCAGACTAGAACCATCAGCAGCCCTCCTGGCATGTTGGAGGGTCTTCTTCCCGACACGACTCGACCACGTCGCCACCTCGGTTCGTAGAGGCCAGTTGAAATGTGATGGCATACGCGCAAAAAACAGATTTCGTCTTTTGGCGAAACCGACTGCGGTAGCACAGTGGTTAACGTGCTGCGCTACAAATCGGAAGGTCGCTGGTTCGATCCCAGCTGGTGTCATTGAAATTTTTCACTGACATAAAATCCTTCCGATCGCACCATG
>Ga0123352_10015617_pt1 | contig 12088 bp, 6 predicted proteins | sample TergutLab28metaG_FD_89700 | JGI IMG/M metagenome (GOLD analysis project Ga0123352, IMG submission 89700) | Labiotermes labralis P1 segment gut microbial communities from Petit-Saut dam, French Guiana - Lab288 P1 | ecosystem: Host-associated > Arthropoda: Insects > Digestive system > Gut ... | reverse complement strand
TCTTTCCATCTTTTCCTGGGTCTTTCCCTTCTTCTCGTCCCTTCCAGTTCTTGAGTGAAGATCTTTTTGGGCATCCTATCCTCCTCCATTCTCTCTAGGTGACCTAACCAGCTTATCCTTTGCTCTTTTATCCATATTACTATGATTTCTCCTTTACTCATCTCTTCTAGTTCTCGATTCTTCCGACTTTTCCATTCCCCGTTTTCATATTTAGGACCATATATTCTTCTAAATATTTTCCTTTCAAAAATTAGCACAGCTTTTTCTTCTTTCTTCTTTCTTCGTCAACGCAAATGAGGACAACAGTAAAGCGAATTTTATATTTGTGGTTCCGTGCATCGTAATTCTAGGTTGAAGAAAGATCTGCATACTGTTGCATCTTGTTGGATTTCTTCAACTGTAAAGCGAATGTTGAGTAAACGAGCAATTAGAGTAGAGGGAGGTTTACTTGCAACCTATGACATTAACAGCTGAACAATGAAATCTGACAATCAACACAATGTACGTGAATAACTGATTTTGCCAGCAGTAACTGTTGTATTTTCAAATGTCATTACATAAACTCACACAGCAGTATTCGGGCCATTCCTGGAACGACTCATCAGTGTCAAGGCTATTAATGAAATGGCAAATGATGTTCAAAAGCAGCTACTCCCAAAGTTACAAGTTAAATTTGATATTGTGTGATCGTGCATCATTGATACAATAATGTAAACAACAAACTAGATGCAATAATAACAATTTATTAATAATTTCAATCAGCTCAACATGTTTCGGGCGATAATTTCGCCCATCCTCAGGAGCACTAGACTGTGTTTACAGCTTGTGGTATAAAGCACCGACGATGCTGCAGCACCGTCGGTGCATAATAAATTGTTATTGTTGCATCTAGTTGGTTGTTTACATTATATTTACAAATTAAAAATTTTGCTCAGAAGATCAATAAATCTTGTTTACAGGATAATGAAGTCATGCTGGTGACATACGTAATGTTTTTGGTCATTAATTAGCTTGAGGAAATGCTTTCTGCTTGACAGCTTGTGACAGACACCAAAGATGAATATAATTTCGACAAAAGGGAATAGTTGTTTCAAATAAAACAATGTCTTCTTTTGTGATTTCAGGCTTCCGCCGCGAAGTAGATGAGTACTGCGTTCTTCTGGGTTATTATACAGCGAGTAGTGACAATTACTTACCGACGTTTCGGGACAACCTATAGACCCTGTCTTGAAGAGTCAAGAATCAAGAGATTCTTGACCATTGAAGATGGGACCGATCGGTTGTGCGAAACGTCGGTAAATAATTACCACAACTCGCTGCAAAAAAATCATCACAGCGCATTTCTGAATGTCCTTTTTGTAAATACAATGGCTTGTACAACGGATGGTGCTGCTTTAGGGCGACCACTTGATTTCTGCTTGCACAGACACCCAGTTTCAGTAAATTGTTTATACCACCCACGAATGGTCTTGTCAGTAGGGCGGGTACTTTGCACGAAATGTACGTTGCACAGTAACCACAGACTTACTCGTGTGATATTCCAAAACACAAAACAACTTCTCCCCCGGAGCGGCCATTTTCTTACTGCTTACACTCGCATCGCCTAGCGGCAGAAATGTGAACTACGATGGAAAACAACTTACTGGGAAAGAAATTTTTGAGCTGTTCCTTCTATCTGTACAGGTTTCGGAAATACGTGTCCTACGGTTTTCCTAGAATAAATTTTTGTAATCCCGGAGTACATTATGAAACGCCCTGTATAGAATATTTATTGCCCATTTTAATAATGCTTTGCCGGTAGAGTTGTGTCTACACTGACCGGTTCACTGACATGTGGTTGCCAAAAATTTCAGAGGACATTTGCACAATTACTTTTGCCGCTGTAATAAAATCTATCAACTTTATCAAACGTAATGTACTCTAAGATCGTCGTTTCCGATAACATCATGAGGAAAGTGAAGCAGATTTTGAATTCCCAGTAATGCACGCAGAGATTAGCCGGTTTTCAAAGGGAAAAGGTCTTCGTTTCTTTGGACTTTGGGTCAGTAATGTGTCATTTGAAAGTGCTAGGCAACTTGTAGAAGACATATTTTGCGTTAACAATGACACTGTATTTTATCTATCAGATATTGTTAAAAGGCTGCATTTGTTGAACATTTAATTATAATGACAAACCTTCACCTCACATCTGGCAAAGAAATCATTAGCGCTTTCCTTTGCAAACTAAAGCAATATAGGAGCAATATGAACGACTTCAGTGCACGCGATTTTCAACTTTGGCCACTGTTTGCACTGAAATGCAAGATGACGATCTTTCTTTCCATGTGAAACATTAAAATCATTTGTACAGTAACATGCAAGTTCGGTTCAGTGACCTGCTGGGTATGAATATTCCAGATTGGATGGTGGAGCCATTTGGGGAGAACGAGGTTATGTTGAAAATGCATTACAAGAAGATGTCACTGAAATGCAGAACGATATGATATGATACGATGTGATATATTTGTTAACTACAATTGTTTTGACACCCGGTGGCAGTAGTACAGTACACATTTACACACAAACAATACATAGAAAAACACAATGAAAACAGAATATACAGAACAGTACATAACAATAAGAATACATAAACATAACAATAAGAGTGCATAAAAATAACAATAAAATACATAGTTTACAAAATTAAACCAAAGTATACAAAACATACAAACATATACACAATGATTTAAAACATGGAACCAAAAGAACATGAAATAATTTGATAAACGAAAAACCCCTAAAACCAGCAAACTTCGTGTGACCTATATATCTTCTAATAATGTTAGACACCCTGTTCCTAAGACTTTCACTACACTTCACTACCCTCTCATTTCTCTTAAACCCATTTAAATTTCCTACCACCCCATTTCACCTCACATCACTACACTTCACCTCACTTCACCCACTGCGTTTTAGACAATTTTCGCCACACTTCTATTCCTTTCATTTCACCCCGCTTATAATGTCTTTCCTACCTCTGTTTCTAAAAATCTTAGGTTTACAAGGGAAAGTCCCTAACGTTTCTGCAGGTAGTTGGTTCCAGTTTTTAATGGTCCTATTTACAAAGGAATAATTCCCGATATTCGTTCTTTGCCTCCTGTCCCTAATTTTCCCAACATGAACAACCCTACTCAAACAGTAAGCCCTTCTCAACCTGTCGCATATAGCTTTCCAAGCCTGTTCCCCAACGTAATCTTTAAAATGTGCGCATAAGCGCGCTATTGTCCTACGCTGAGCCAAGGTTTCCCAGTCAGAATACTTCGCATGATTTGTAAATTGAGCAGCTTTCTTCTGTACTTGGTCTAACGCATTTATCTGTCCATCTCTATATGGATCCCAGCATGCAGACCCACATTCAAGAACAGGACGTACCAGTGACGTGCAGGCTAAAGTTTTTCTAGAAGGCTAAACTTTTTGCAGTAGGCTAAACTTTCTGTAACAGACAAGCCAGATTAAAACGTGACAAACATTCTTTGTCGCTGCACCGTTCATTTTGTAGTTTATTTAAGTAACACACCAATAAATGCTTATATATATAGTCTTTAATAATCTAAAATTTACATTAAAACACTTAAAACGCTCCTACATGTTTCGATCATACGATCACCCTCAGGGAGCATACTTTGTTCCTAGCTAAAGTTACAGTTTCAAACACTCAGTGATTTACTTCGTTATATTAATTTGGTGCTGTGGCAGCATATCGTGTGTTATGTGTGAGTAGTACGGTGTTCAGTTGAGACCGGCTGTCGATGTGCTTGTTGTGCCGTATAGCGCGAGACTGGCTACAGCCACTTCCTAGCTACTTTAGCTAGGAACAAAGTATGCTCACTGAGGGTGATCGTATGATCGAAACATCTAGGAGCGTTTTAAGTGTTTTAATGTAAATTTTAGATTATCAAAGGCTATATATGTGCATTTGTTGGTGTGTTACTGAAATAAAGTAACAAACGTTATTTCGTCATAAGTAGTGAGATAGCTAACAAGTTTTCACAGCTCTAGGAGAAGACATAGTTGTATTTTATTGCCTTTCCCACATTTTACCTGGTTGAGTCTGGTCTCAGTTGGGTGACTTACTCTCTGCTAAAAGTAAGTATCAACCTGATCTTGTGAAGAGAAATGATCATCGCTTGCCACTGACCACAACACTGCCGGATATTCAACAGCATGCAAGTATTCATCGGGCCCAAGGAACACGCTGAATGTAATGACAGTATTAACATAACATTTTACTTGTACAAGCAGGCAATGTATTATACCTACACAAAATATTTAAAAACAACATAATATTGCAAATAAAAGTAATACAAACACTCATGAAAAGGCTATTTGTCGTAATTCACACAATTCTTCAAAATGAGATTCCCGCATTTGACGTTCAGGTGACCGTGAACAGCGATAAATTCTTATAATAAAACCAACTATATGCACTAATTTCTCAAATTTATTTCTGGAATAAAACTCTACATGTTTCGGACATTCCTCTTTCCATCATCATAAGTTTTTTCACTGTACACACAGCAGTGGTATATGTCATACAGGTTTGCTGACAGCTTGCGAGCAGGATCAGGACGGAACCAGTTCCGTCCTGATCCTGCTCGCAAGCTGTAACTGTAACCTGTATGACATATACCATTGCTGTGTGTACAGTGAAAAAACTTATGATGATGGAAAGAGGAATGTCCGAAACATGTAGAGTTTTATTCCAGAAATAAATTTGAGAAATTAGTGCATATATTTGGTTTATTATAAGAATTCCCGCACTACAAGTCACGTCTTCTCTCAAAGTGTTGTGTCCAAAAAATAGTGTTTGACTTCATATTTTCGGAAAGGCATAGCATTCTTAATTGTTGGTCTACTGAGTTTTGGTCAAGTTTGTCCTGTTGTATGCCTGTGGGTTACGACAAATTGCTGTTGAATGAATGATAAATACATTCTAAATTATAAATAAAAAATGTTGAAATTAGTAATTCTTTTCATAGGTGACAGTGTCTATAAAGAGTGGGCGGCCACAGACATAAATCAAACTCGAAGAAGGGCCACGATCAGCGTGTTGGAGCTATAGCTCTTCCTCTCCTCTGTGTCTGCATAAGCATGTCATGTGGTGACCTTAACCTTTACTCCTAAATCTAACGTGATTCATTCCGTTTTTTCCTTCACTCTGCAATCAATTGATTTCAATATTTGGTTACAGAAAATCGTTACAGAGGCACGAAATAAGCCAAGCTTCCTCGTGTTCTTAAGACAGTGCTGTTGGGTGCTATGATTAAAGCCTCGTGGAACAGAAGAAGAGACCTTATTTTGAAGTGATTTCTCCGTTGTGTTGAATATAAGCTAAAATATAATATAAAATATATATAATACAGTCATATACAACTTTATATTTTATTAGATTAGATTATAATTCCAACTATATTTTTCGGCCCAATTTATGGGGTCATCTTCAGGCTGATCTTTGAACAAGTTGAGTGTACAATTGATAAAGCTTTCAATTTAAGAGATCTCGTATTACAAGATTTGGTTAAAATAATAGTGGTATATCAGCCTGATCAGCCTGAAGATAGCCCTACAAATTGGACCGAAACATGTGGCTGGAATTATAATCTAATCTAATGAAATATAAAGTTGTGTATGACTGCATTATATATATATTAGCTTAGAAGAGACTTATGTTATTACCGTCATGTGCAAATCCATATTCTGCACATGCACAAAACTTTCCATCTGTCAGTACTCGTATTACAGTACCGTCGAAGATTGTGCTGTTTTCTTTATTTTGTTGTCATTCCAAATTAGAAATGTAACGCCATGCATCAGCACTCTCAAGCCTGAATATCATCTGACTTATGAATAAGAATGCAGTTTACACTTCCCGAAGAACAGAGTCTGTGTAGATTGTCAAGACCTATCCACGTTTCTTACGGAAATAATTGGTGATAATTGTGCGAACAATGGGAAACATAAAAAAAAACATTTTACCAATCTCTTGTGCTAAACCTGGCTGTACCCATATTACCAATGGGCTTTAAAGAGTTACGCTGCTTTACCAACTAAATCAGTGATAGACTTGTAATAAAACAATTTTATTCTAACTAGGCATTTCAAATACTGACGATGAAGCCAATAATTTTTCTCGAAAACTCGGCAACCTATTGCCCATTGACGCGACGTCTTATCGCAGGAAGAACGGATTTTCAGTCTATTTCAGCCTTGATATGAGTTCTTCCGGCTTCTGAAGAAACACAAGTCATTCACAGATGGCGTCGTCTTGTCACGCCATCTTAAACCTTTCTATTTCCATATTCCGTTTGTTTAAAATCATGGCAGTTGTTCTTCAGAATGGCTGACATACGATCTGGATATTAACAATAAAGAATCGGAGACAATACAACGTTATATTTGAGACAAACCTGTCGTTTGTAATTTTTCATATTGTAGCCGAACATTTTTAGTATAGTTGTTTGTTAGGACTGCTGGCGTCAGTTACGGACGGTTCATGGCCATGCGATGTAGGTTAATCTGTCAGCGTATATTCGGGACCGTTGGTGATAGGTAGGAGGGGAGAGATTTAAACGCCGAAACGGTTGGGAGCTGATAACGGACGCTAGCAGTCGGGGAAGGATGTCAGTCGCGTACGGGTTTGGTGTAAGTGGGAGTACAGAGAAGTGACTGTGTTATTTCAATAAAATATGATTCAGTTGTTTCACTTGATACAGAAAGACTTTTTTCATTTTATCGACAATAAACTGAGTAAGTAAAACAAGTAAAAATAAATAATTAAAACTGTATGTGATTCGGTGAACCACACCCGTTTCCCGAAAGAGGATCACCTAGCAGACTGAGCACGTCGTCGGGACAACAAAGTTACAAAGGGTGATCGTGTAGAATATGAATCAAAGAATATTTTTGCCATGGTGGTCCATGCCTCCAGAACGTAGCTCTTTTGACCTTACGAGAGCTGTTCGCCTGCTCGTAAAAAATGTAGAGATCCATATTTGTGGGAAGTGGTTGAAAACTTTTGGCGACATTTCTATTGTGTCTGCGAAGAATGGGTGGCACTGAATACGACGATGATTGCCGATAGATGGAAACTACAGATTGAAGGAGCTAGACACGCACAACAGAAACCCATTATTCTCCATGCATATGCTTTAAAATCTTTCGATATAACAAATATAAGAAAGTTGAAAGGATTTACAACGTGTGACATTTTGCTGTGCATCAAGAAAATGAATGAGGAGAGTAAATATCAGTGTCAACACAGTTGCATGTAACAGAAAAAAAGTCTGTCTAAAATAGTAACATTGAAGAAGACTATAAATATATACATTTTACAATTGATAACCAACAAGATGCAACTATTTAGATTTATTTACTTTAATCAGCTCTACATGTTTCGTGCGATGTTTTCGTCCATCATCAGGAGCATATCACTGTAATTATATCTTATGGTAATGTCCAACTTTGTTACTGCTGGCTGGTGTTGCGTATTGGGTGGGACAGACTTAAGTCAGCCAGCCAGCAGCAACATCGGTGGACATTACCAGAAGATGCAATTACAGTGATATGCTCCTGATAATGGGCGAAAATATCGCCCGAAACATGTAGAGCTGATTAAAGTAAATAAATCAAAATAGTTGCATCTTGTTGGTTATCAATTGTAATTGTACTGGTGATGCACGGAAACACGAACATTAAAAAATATATGCATTTTTCTCCCTCAATTTCTTTTTAAAAGATTAAAGGCCTGAAGATGACCTCACTTAAGGTCGAAACATATTTCTCTATTCGACATGTAGGATATTTGTCTAACAAAGATAGTTGTGCTGAGACTCGTACTGATTTGAGTCTTCAGGGAAGAAGCTATTAAATTTGACAACGCAGCCGGTGGGTTCATAACCTGCAATCTCATAAGACTGAGTCCTATACTTTGTCCTTCGGCAGGTGTTTTTGAAATTTTTGAAAAATAAGGAATAAAAAGCGTAAAAAAATAAAACACTGTGTTGCGGGTTAGCAACGGTCTTCCTGAAAATGGAGACGGGTCCTGACCAAGTAATGTATTGTTAACTTCATTTTCTATTGCTTATGTTAATCGTGAACCACCAAAAGATGCACAAAATCTGAGAAGCAAACATTCTTCAGTGTATTTATCTCAGTAATTATCCAACTTGATGCACAATTTTTTTTTGTTTTACAGTAAGTTTATTTCATGCCTCTACATGTTTCGAGCATATGTGCTCATCATCAGGATGTCAAAATTGCATTACACAGCCTCTGGTATCATCACACCTACAGGTGGCCGTCTCGTGCATGAGAAGGCCACCTATAGGTGTGATGACACTTCAATCTGCAGCCCGGACACTACTCCAGCCTAACCGCAACTAAATTCCAACATACAGCAAACCAAGACCGAAACGACCAATGTGGTAATCAACATAATTGCCAGGAGCTCCTGATGATGGGCATAGCATTGCCCGAAACACGTTGAGCCTATAAGAAGTACAAAAATAATAAGTGGCATCTAGTTGGTTTTTTATTCTTCAGTTATCACAATGATGCACAGTTCAATAAATATCAGATTGATTGCAATATACAAGTCATTGTTGAAGTATTCAGTATTACGGCTGCACATTCCTTTCAGTCTACAATAAAGTGACTCGTGTTAAAATATATGGAAGAAATATGCAGCCATAATACTGAATACTTCAACAGCGACTTGTATATTGGAATCAATATTGTAACTTTGGCAAAACGCAGGCTGTGGCTCCTTGATGATGGCTTATGTAGACCGAAACATGTTGGAGCAACTATTATTGTTTTAAATGATTTAACAATTAAAATAATTTGTGTGCATTAGTTGGGACAAATAAAGGGCTTGATATTGTTAGTGCACGGAACAACAATGAACGACATCTACGCTTTCGCGAGATAAAAAAGTAAAACAAAAGAGGCCGGAGAAACAGTTGACCATCTCAACATAAAGGCCTATTCCCATGACAGAAGCAAAAAAAAAAAATGCCTTTAGAGTGCATGGAACAATAGCAGTGATGGCGACAGTTGCGGAGCAAATGTGACACGACACGTTGATGTTTTCTAACCCGTTTATTTGTGCGATTCATATAGTACATGCAGAGCAGCAGTTCAAGCGACTTGTGTACCATGGACTGCAGAATATTATGTTCATAGCAAACCCGTTCATTCCTGTATAATGGCCCTGAGTTTTACTGTCACCCACAGGCTCTCGAACACTTGAAAGCACTTACTACGAACTTCTAACTGAACTGACACTTCTGCTTACAGACAGAAACAAGACGCCTTTACGAAGCTGAAGTTAGACCTTTCAGGTTTAATTTAACCGACGGTAAGATGTAACAAGTTAATACTAGAAGAAAAGGCGCCCGAATACAGGGTTGGAAGTCCAGAGTGCTCACATACAGCACGCAATTGTAGAACTAGTGTAAGACTACGGGAAAATTGTACGGAATGTCTCTGTTGTCAAAGAAACAATATTTTGTTTGCTGATTGAATATTGCTTAGTACATGTAATATATTTCTGTTGGAGGAAAAGGGATTAATAGAAAAAGACTGGAATGAGAGACACAAATGGAAGAAAAAGATAATTGTCAAATGGGCGCAGGAAGATGTAGAAACTTCAAAAAATCTGCTAAATAATGACATGTAATATGTTAGGAGACTGCGGTGGCACAGTGGTTAAGGTACTGTGCTACAAATCGGGAGGTCGCTGGTTCGATCCATGATCCTAATGGAAGATGTATAAGTTGCCGAGCAGGAGTAGAAGTTTCGCGAATTTCCTCACAGTACTAGACACCACATAACGGTTGTGACTAGAATGTCGGAAAGTACAGGACCATATAATGGCAGACCACATGATGTGGTGTCAAGGTCCAGGAAGTGGACCGGGTGGTAAGAGTAACTAGGAGCACCGACTCGAGAGAACAAACCAAGAGGCATTCACCTGCTCCAAAGTTTCCAAGTACTCGTTCCGCCTCGCTTCGTGGTTCATGTTTTATGACCACAAGCTAATCTAGTAGGAGGGTGGCGTACTCTATTATGTCGAAAGAATCCATGTAAACAAAAGAGAACAATAAAAATAAATAAATAAATCCCAACTGGTGTCATTGGAATTTTTTATTGACATAAAATCCTTCAGATCGCACTATAGACCTGAGATCGACTCAGCCTCTAACAGAAATGAGTACCAGGAGCATTTCCTGGGGGTAAAGGCGGCCGGTGCGTAAGGCTGACAACCTTACCACCATTTGTGTCGTTATCATGAAATCTGGGAATCTTAACTTCCTGGAACCCTCTGAGCCACTCCAGGCCTGTAACGGGACTGGTTTACCTGTACCTTTACATGTAATATATTTCAGCCATCAAAACAAAGGTGAAATCGCTGTAACGTATGATTGATTTGTCTCTGACTACATGCTGTATTGTATGACAACAGTATTAGGTACCCACTGCAACGGATCTGCTACAAACGAAGCTCATTATCCAGAGACAGACAGCAGTTTTATTGGGTCGAGTTGGGTAGGGTCTGTTATTATGCTGCCTGTGATATACTTCATGTTAGTAATGTGTAAAGTCGCCGTGTTCCACATCACGAAGGAACGAGTAGAGTCACAGTTCTATTCGTTCTTAACCTGGTCGAGAGACGGAAGTGAACGTTCAGCTTAACGCCCCTACCGATTTGGCCCTAGGAAATGACTTCAATACAAGTTGAATACAAGGCTGAATGACCTCGAGATTTGGTCCGGACTAATGTTTAGAGAGAAAGGTTTGCCCCTGCCGGAATTCGAACCCCAGACCATCCAGTCCTTAGCCTAGTCACTACACTGACTGAGCTACCCCTGCTGCTATTTTATGGTATCACTTCGATACTGTCCGCTATAAAGAAGTCAAACGAAATGGAGCTTCCGCCTATCTTGTCAGTATTGCGTGAATTTTTAGCGGAAGCTCAGAGTTAGAATCTCGGGGAAATGATTTCTTTTGTACCTTCATTCCTTCTAGTATTACAGCAAAATGGGGAGCGAGAGATACGACGAATAAATGGCGGATATTAAGAATGTGGAGACTGAAGCACCGTACGAGACGAACGCAAGAATTTTCGGTGTCATGTAAGCGGCAAAACGGAGGAAGCCATGCGTATAATGTCCAGAACACCTACGAGAGCGAAGGTTATCTGTGCGAAATGGTGGAACCTTCAAGAAAAAAATAATTTTAAAGAAAGCAGCAAACAGCATAAATATCCGTCGCTCTCGTGTTTGCGTGATTTTCTCTTCGTATTTGGCTGTAAATGTATGTTAATACACAGAACTTTGGGTGGGGATAATGAATACGCAAAAATATATGATCACACATACATTAAAAAATCTGCCTAATTCAATATTTAGATGTCTTCGCAAAAGAAATGCTGGGAAATCTGATGGTTCCGACGTGTGCCATCCCGGTGCGTTACTCAATAACGCCACACAGAACTTTGATATCGGTCTAAACGCAGCTAAATTCTATTTTGCTTAATATAACGACATGCTTCGGCCTGGGCTAGGCCACACTCAGATGCACGAGATATTTTACAAAACATACTGAGGTACATATTTTTCAATTTTACCGCAAGTACCAGGCTGCGCACAGATTTCCTAATTTGCTCCTGCACTACGTCTTTTGTGGTGGGCCGGGTAGCTCAGTCGGTATAGCGACTGGCTACTGGCTGGACAGTCCGGGGATCGAATTCCGGTGGGGGCGAGATTATCCACACCTGTCCAGACCGGCCCTGGGACTTACCCAGTCTCCTGTACAATGGATACCGGGTCTTTCCCGGGGGTAAAGAGCGGCCGGGGCGTCATGCTGACCCCTCACCCCCTTCTAGTGCCGTGGTGAAGAAAGCGTAGAGTTATAACTCTACTCCCCCTATGGGCCGTACGGCCTGTACAGAGCTTCAGTGCCTGTACAGTACAGCTATACCTCTACTCCCCCTATGGGCCGTACGGCCTGTACAGAGCCTCAGTGCCTGTACAGTACAGCTATACCT